>JAEEGK010013778.1_pt1 | contig 18169 bp, 11 predicted proteins | sample 8958771 | NCBI WGS metagenome assembly JAEEGK01 (sample SAMN16246547, study PRJNA631951) | gut metagenome | biome: gut microbiome; feature: rumen; material: SC-attached | host: Bos | place: Iran: Karaj | collected 2018-10
ATATTTATTTTTAATTAAAGAAAATAAATCATTTTATCTATGAAAAAAAAAATATAAATTGAATTTATTCACATTTAAACTTATTTTTCATATTTAAATATCATTAAATAAAAATATATGTGTCTAAGAATAAATATATATTATTTTGATTTATAAAAATAAGGATATAACATTTCATCATTTGAATAAGCCTTTCTTAGGATAAATTTTTGTTTTTCATTTTTAAAAAAAAAGAAGAAATTTGGAATAGCTCATTTTTATAAGAAGAATAATTAAAATTTATATTCTTTTATTTTCTTTTTTATTATTTCTATTTCTCTCTCTTTCCTGTTTACATCTTTAGATAAATATATAATGTTTTTAACATTCCTTCAATTAATTTTTGTTTTTTTCATCTTCTATTATTTCCATTTGGTCATTCAAATTTGACATTTATATTTTTTTTCAAACAAAATCTTTAGTATAAATATTTTTTTATTTGAATTGAGAAAAATAAACATTATTTTTTTAGAGGAAACATATAATTATTTTTTATTCCTGTAATTTAATAGTTAAATAATAATGAATTTTCAAAATAAACAACAATTAATTTAATTTATATGATATTTAAAATAATTTTAAATATAATAAATAGCTAAATAATGAAAAATTACCAAAAAAGATACTTAATTTCATATTTTTAACAATATATATCTCAAAATAAAATATATTAAATTATGTAAAACATATTTGTAATAAAAATTCAATAAAATTTAAAATAATGAAAATAAAAAAATAATAATAATGAAAAATCAAAAGCTCATTCTTAAAAGACCAAAGTCTAGAAACAACAAAGATATAATAAAATCATTAGAATACCAAAGATTTTACCATAATGATAGAAATCTTTTTAGAGTATTAAACAAAACAAATTATATGAAAAAATCATGTCCATATATTTCAGAAGAAAAAGACTTAAAATCTGTATTATGTAAAATAAAAAATGAACTTCTTTTCATGGAAGAACCATCAATTCACAATTTAAAAACTGAAAATGAAGAATTTAGTAGAAATTATAAAAAAATTACAAAAAAAAAAAATAAATTAGGTCCTGAAGATACTTTCAGAGAAATTATAGAAGAATATAAAGATAAAGGTTATAAAATACCTAATTTAACAGTTGAACATAATTTATTTCAAATTAATCCTTTAATTGAAGGAAATGATGATAAATTAACTAATGGATTATATAGTAATTTTATTTCATTAACTGAAAAAGGAAGTAAAAATGGAAAAAATATTGCTATAAAAACTATGATTTATTTAAGAAAAATGAAAAATATTGTTGAAAAGAAATTATTTGAATTTTTTAAACAAAAAAACGAAGGGAATAATATTATTATTCATAAAGAAGAAATTGTTACTATGCCTATTGTTAATTTAAAATATAAAAATCAAGAAGAAAGTAAAAGAGATATTTTAGAAAAAATTCAAATTTTATTACATTTAATTGAAGAAGAACCTTTAATTGATTATACTAAAGTAAATAGAACTCCAAATAAAATAAAACAAAAAACTAATATTATTCCTAAACATAGTTCTAGTAAAAATAATAGAAATAATACTAAATCAATTACTCATAAAATTGACATTAATAAATTTCATTCTTCTAAATATGTTACTGAATCTTTTAAAAAATTAGCAAATCCAATATTTCAAAGTAAAATTTCAGATGGCCAAATTCAACAGAAAAAAATAAGAAAAATAAATTTATATTCTGATTCAAAAAATTTTATAAATGTAAAAAATAAAGTAAGAAGATTTTCAATTCAAAATATTAACGAACATTTAGAAAATCTATTAATTATTCCAAAAATAGGAAAAAATAAAAATAATGAAAAAAGTCACATTAAATTTTTAAATACTGAAATTCAATTATTAGATAATAAATTAGATAATGATTCAAATACTAATAGATTTAATTCTACTTTTTATACTAATAATACTAGTCAAAATAATTATTTTCATCAACAAAAAAAAAGTATTCTTCAAATTGCTTATAATAATTTAGTTAAAGATAAATATCATAAAGTCGAAGAAATTTTAAGAAATTATTTAAGCAAAGCAAAAGATTATGATGATGAAAAAATTAATCAATTTATAAATATTTATTTGAATAATAATTATTTAAATCAAATAAATGATATAAAAAGTACTTTTACTGATAATAATATTAGGAAAAATACAGAAAAAATTTATTTAAATGAGAAAAAAATTAATAAAATAAAAAGTAAATTACAAAAGTTATATAAAGAAGAAAATATAATTAAAAAAATGGATAAACAATATATAAGATTATTTCTAAATGAATGAGATAATATATATATAAATAATTTTTGTTTTTAATGATTAGTTATAACATTAAAAAATTATTGATAAATTAATAGTTGTTATTTATTTTATAAATCTAAAAAAATAATTTTATTTATTAAATTTATATGCTAATCAAGATATTATACAATTATATTTTGAGAATTCAATAATATAATAAATAATTTATTATATTTTTTTTTTGAAGTTTATAAATAATAATATAAATAATAATAGTTTCTCTATAATTAGAGAATTATTTATAATAGAATGGAAAAAGAAAAATAATCTTCTTAACAATATTTTTCATTTAGATATTGTTTAATATCATTAAATGAAAATCTTTCTTCTTCATTTAATTCAAGCATTTTTGAAATTAAATAAATTAAATTTTTTGAATAATTTCTTTTTAAATATCTTTGAATAATATTGAAGATTACATTCATATGATTAATTTCTCTAATTTCATTTAAAATTCTTAAATTAAGATTTAAAGCATAGAGTAAGCAATAACCAAGTGAAAAAACATCACTTTTAAAAGCATTATGAGCAACATTTTTTTGATTTAATTTTAATCCATTATAAAGAACAGGACTCATATAAAGTTCACTTCCTCTTAAAGTACATAATTGAATAGTTTCACTTAATTTTTTTGCTTCTCCAAAATCAGCTAATTTAAAAATATTATTTTCAAATAATAATATATTTTGTGGTTTAATATCTCTATGAGCAATTCCTTCATTTTCTAAATAAAAACATGCATCTACTATTTGATTTAAAATTTTTATTATTTCATTTTCTTTATACATTAAATTTTTCTTTGCTCTTTTTTTAATTTCCATATTCCAATCACCTAATGCTAATTCCATTAAAATATATATTGAATATGTTGTAATATCTAATGCTTTATATTGTACTTTTATAATTTTCATTATATTTTTATGTGGTTTTGAATATACTAATTCAATTTCTTTTTGAATTTGTTTAACTTCGTTTAAATCATGACAAATAATTTTTTTAAGAGCATATTGACTTTTATCAAAAGAATTTTCCACTAAATATATTTTACCGAAAGAACCTTCTCCAATAGGATTTAAATATATATAATCATTAACATCAAATTCTGGGATTTTACATTCCTTTAATATAGAATCTAATTGATCAGGATTTGTTAAAATATTTTGAAAAGTATTTGAATTTAAACTTGCAATAGAAGTTAAATCTCCTTCAGAAGATGAACTATCTTCACTTTTGTCATAAGCATTTTCTTCAATATTATGTTGTTTATTTAAACTTTCAACCATATTAATTTTATCTAATCCTTCTTTTTTCATTTCTTTTGATTTTAAACTATTTGCTTTTTTTTGATTAATATTTAAAGTTGATGTCGAACTTTCATCTTCATTTATTGAATTAAAGTTTAATCTTTTTATTTTATTTGTTGTTTGATTACTATTTCCAGAAAGTGAACCATCATTTGTTGAACATATATTAATTATTTCATTTAAATCATTATCTGAGTTTTTTACATGATATAAACTTCGATTACTTAAACAAATCTTATCAACAAAGTTTAAACTTTTATTTACAGGATTTACCTTTTTATTAGAATTTCTTTTTTCTATTAAATCAAGTAAAGTTTTATATTGTTTTTTACTTTTTCTTAAATCATTTTTACTTGAGTTTACATCAGTTTCTAAATTTATAGAATTATCAAGATTATTATTATTTGAATAAGTTAATCTGTTTTTATCTCCAAAAATAAGACTAGAAGAAGTATTTAACCTATTACTTCTTCTCACAAAATCAAAATCTTTTTCATTTTCATCATTATATCTATTTTTATCATCTTCAATTAAATATTCTTTTTTTTTAAATAAATTCCCCCAAACACTTTTATAATTTCTAAATCTTTTATGACATAAAGGACAAGTCCAAATAAATTTATCAGCAAAATTTAAAGCTCTACATTTTGAACAAACTATAATTTCTTTTCTATATAAATTTCCTCTATATAATTCACCTTTACATTCATCTTTATGATAAAAAATTAATTCTTCAGGAGTAACTTTACAACAAGGTAATTCAGTAGGATATGAAGGTTCTTTAAATAATAAAGCTTTTCTTATTGATCTTTTTATCATAAACATTTCCATTGGATTATATATTTTAGCATCACTCTTAAATTCTTTTTTACAAAAAACACAATTCCAAATTATACTTTCTGGTCTTGCTCTAAAATTACATTTTTTATTTAAACAAACTAAATATCTTTCATTTAAATTATAATATAATACGTTTTGACATTTAATACATTTCATTGTTTCATTTATCATTCCTCCACAATGATATTTTTCCCATGTTGACGGTAAGATATTTATATCTTGTTCTTTTGGTAAAATACATGAATAATATTCTACTTTACAATAATCACATAATAATGATATTAAATTATTTTTATAACATTGTTTACATTCTACACAAATTATATGTGTTACTTCATTTGTTTCTTTATTATATATTTCTATTAATTTTGCTTTTTCTGTTTCACAAGGATGAAAAGCTTCATTGTCTGTTTTAATACAATGTTTTCTAAATCTAGATAAACATTTATAATTTTTTGGATTTTTTAGGTAATTTTGCCATTCTAAATTTAATAAGTTATAATTTTTGTCATATTCTTCATTCAATTTTTCTAATGCCATTTTCTGATATTCTTTTATTTCTTTTCGTTCTTTTTCTCTTTTTTGAAACACTTCATTTAAAATTAAATCCACTTCTAAATTTATATTCTTTATAAATATTTCTTTTGGTTCTAATAAAATATTTTGAAAATTTTCATTGAATTCTTTCATATAGATTTCATATACTTTCTGCTTTTCTTGTTCATTTATATTTAATGCTTGTTTCTTTATATAAATGTTTTTTTTTTTTGGCTGATAAATATTTTGATTTTCTGAGATTTGATTTTTTGATAAAGAACTAAGTTTGTTATTTCTTAAAAGAGCATTCATTTTCTCTTATATAATTCAATAGATGATATTAAAATAAAAATATAAAATTTGATGTATTTAATTATTTTTTTTATGACAATTTTAATTAAATTATAATATATTATGAAAGAAAAAGTGATAAATTTAATACAAAAATTTGATTATATAGGTAAAAGATTTAATTTTCGTTATAAATCACATGAAAATTATAGAAGTTTAGCAGGAGGAATAATATATATAGGATTTTTAATATTGGTGGTAGGATATTCAATGCAAAGCTTAAGTTATTTTATTAGAAGAATAAATAAATCAATAATAAATTATGATACTATAATATCACCTACTGATAAATTAAACTTTTTAAATTATTCATTTTCTCTTGGATTCTCAATAACATGTAATAATTATAATGAAGAAATAAATTATCCTTTATATTCTTTATTTGATATATCTTTGAATTATGTTTATAGAATAAAAAATAATAAGTCAGTCAAACAAAATGTAGATTTACATTTATGTAATTTTTCAGATTTTAATTCAAATTTAATTGAAGTATCTCAAGTTCAACAATATATTGACACAAATATTTATTATTGTCCTGATCATTTAAATGAAACAATAACTGGAATTTATGAAGATGATTATTTTTCTTATTATGAATTTACAATAAAAGCAAAAAGAATAGATAATTTTACAATTTATTATGATTTATTAACCAATTATGATTGTAAATCACATTTTTTTAGTTCTCATGTTGCTTTTGATTTACAAAATTATTCTTATCCAATTAAAGTTTTCCTAAGTGATTTTTTTCTTCAAATAAATCCTCTTGCTTATGTAAAAAGAAATGTATTTTTTAAATTAGATGAATTTCAAGTACTTGATAATTTTTTTTTTTCAAAAGAAAGTGAAAAAAAATATATGGATTATTCAAGATATGATGATTATTTATTATATAAACCAAAAGAAAGATTTGAAGAAAATATTTTAGAAAATATAAATTTTGTTACAATATATTTTAGAGCAGATAATGAAAGAAAATTTATATCAAGAAAATATAAAACATTTCCAGAATATTCTTCTGAAGTATATACTGGATTATCAGAAATATATATTATTTTATTTCTTTTTACTTCATTTATAAATAGTTTTTATGCAAATCACTCAATTATGCAAGAATTTTTTCAATTTAAAAAAACAGGGAAAAATTCAAATGAAGTTTTTTCTAAATTAAAAGTTAGAATGAGTGGTTCTAGAATTCAGAGATTAAGTAGAATGTCAAAAATTGCTGAATTTGGAAGTTTTGCTCCTGGTGAATTAGAAAATCATTCTTTTCTAGTAAAAATTAAAGAAAGAAAAAACAGTACAAGTCATTTAAAAAATAAATATATTTTATCTAATTTTTCAGGTTCTGAGAATTTCGGTTTTAAAATAAAAAGAAAAATTTCTTTAAGTAAGAATAATAGTTCTGATAATATTAGTTTTAATAAGAGTAATAATAAAATGCTTAATAAGGGAAAAAAACAATATAATAATTCAACTGGTTCTTCTGCTGATTCAGGAAAAAATAGACTTTCATTATTTAATTATGATAAAGAAAAAATAAATTTTCCTTGTAAAGAAATGTGTTCTTGTTTTTCTCCTACAAGATTAAATAGAAATTTAAAGAAAAATAGTAGTAGATATAATGATACTTTTACTAATATGATGCCTAATAATCAAAATATTATGATTAAAAAAGGGCAAAAACAACATAAACTTATAAATTTAAATTATTCAATATTAGAAATAATTATTTCAATGTTTTGTCCTTATTGTTCTTCTTCTAAATTACAAACGAAAAATAAATTACTTGAAAAAGCAAAAGATAAATTATTTTTTGGATTAGATATTTTAACTTATTTAAGAAATCTTCACAGAACAGAATATTTAAATTTTATTTTATTAGAACCTTACCAAAATGTATTAATAGGTTATATGACAAAACCTTCAATCTCTTTAGATTACCAATTTGATGTTTTTGAACATTTAAAAAATAAATATAATCCAGATTTTACAGGTAAAGAAGTTGAAGACTTTTTAAGATATTATAATCAATTAACAGAAATTAAAAATAAATCCAGTGTAGATACTAGATTATTCAATATTGTAAATATTGAATTAGAAAATTTATGTATTGAATAAAAAAAAATTAAAACTCTTATATACTTTAATATTTTAAGCTTATTATTATTTTTTATATTAATAGGAAATAAAACTAATTTTTTTTATTCGATTTATAATTGTATATTAAATATTATTTTCTTTTTAATGAAATTTGAAGAAAGTTCGAATTTGAAAAAGTTTATAGAAATAACACCAAAAAATAAACCAATAAAAAATTCAATTTCATTATCATCAGTTTTATTTCCAAGAACAATAAATTTAGATAAAAATGATTATTTTAAAGATTTTGGTTTAAAAAAAAATAATAAATTTGTTGGTTCTTTTTTATCATCTAATGAAGAAACAAATCATTCATTAAATAGTCAAAGAAGAATAAATAGTGATATTTATGAAAGATTAAAAAAAGAAGATGAAAATTTTATAAAAACTCTTTTAAGATTAAAAGAAAAAATAAATAATAATAATAGTTCTATATCAGTAATTCCTGAAAATAGGAATTTATCAACAAAATCAGTTTGTGAAAAAAAGAAATGCTTTAAAGAAATTTTACCTAATAAAAATAATAAGAAAAAAAAATCAATAAAAATTATAGCTTGTAAAAGAAAAATAAATTTATTTGATTCTTATAATAAAAAAGATTTATCTTCTCATTCTTTGTTAATTAAACCATCTAATACATCTTCTAATAGTCAAAAGAAAACAAAAGGAATTATTAATTCAAAACAAATTATTAAAACAAAAACAATAAATTCATTAAATAATAAAAGTAATAATAAAAATAATAATCAAAATATTATAAACAATTCAAGTAAAAATATTTTTAAAAGTTCTATGTTAAATAGAATAAATAAAAACAAAAATTCTACTATAAATCATATATATAAAAAAAATATTAATTGTGATTATAAAGTTGAAAGGAAATTAAATAAGTTTTCTAAAGAAAAAAAAATTACTAAAATAATTCCTACTGCTTTTATTGATTTATTTGATTGAAATAAAGGAAAAAAATAGTAAATTAAATTTATTCAAAAAAAAATTTAGTCTATTTATAAATATTTTAATTAGAAAGAATATATTTTTGAGTTTAAAATATAAATTTGAATAAAATTTAAATAAAATAAATATTGGTATTAAATAAATATGGAAAAAAAGTAATCAATATTTTAATTTAATTTTTTAAAATTAAAAAAATAAAATATAAATTATATGTTTAAATGAAAATAATAAAAAAATAAGATAATTTTTTCCATTATTTTTCAAAGATTAAAAATTTTTTAGGATTATATAATTGAAATATTAATTTTATTGAAAAAAAAATACAAAATATATATCAAGATATAGATAGCAAATAAAAAAACAAAATTTTCATATTAAATTTAAAAGAAAAAAATAATAAAATTAATTTTTACCTTATATTATATAATAAAAAATTATCATTAGAATGAAAAAGAATTATCATTAATCTCTTACTTTTTATTGTGATTAAAGTTTAATTATACAATTAAAAATTATTTTAATTTTTTCTTCTAAATTTTCAAAATATTCTTTTTCTTCATTTTCAATAATAATCCTATTAATACTTTTTTCAAGTTTATGAATATTTAAAGGTACCTTTCTAAATTTATAATAAGCTTCAGAATTTTCAGTATTTAAACATAGAAATTCTAAAAGCTTAACATCTTTATATAATTGATAAATTGAATGACAATCAAAAACATATTTAAATTGTTTAATTTCTTCATAATTTTTTTTTTTTGATTTTAAATAATATGAACCATTTAATTCATTTTTTTTTAAAGTATCAAGAAAAAAAAGAATATTGTCTTGAAGTAATTTATTCATTTTACTTCCATTTCCCATTGAACTTATTGAATTTCTTTTATAACTATAATCACTACTTGGTACTTCATCAATTTTAATAATATTTGATAATATATTTAGTTTGTATTTATTTTGAGGAGACACTTCTCTTTTTATTTCATTTTTAATATCATTATCAATTAATCTTTTTAATTTTATTCCTAAAATTTGAGTTTTTGATATTTCATCATCACTATTTTTTAAATTTTTATTTGTTTTATTTTTAAAATCTCTAAAATATGAAATTTTTTGTTTGAAGTGAGACATTAAGCTATTTTTTAGAACTAATTTATTAATTAAATTAGCAATTATACCAATTAATAAATTTAAAACTTGAAAATAACCTCCAAATTCTGAAACTAAACTTCTAATATCATATCCAATGAAAGTATATTTATATTTCCATCCAGAAAGTTTAAGTTTAATATGTAAACTTCCTTTATAAGGAGCTGAACTAGGACTTAATTTACATTCTGTTATTGTTGGATAATCATTTTCTTCTTCATAATCATGATAAAAAAATAAAAAACTAAATTTATTACTATATTTAACGGTTATTTCATCAACAACACAATCTAAATCATAATTGAAATAATTTATTTGTTGAGTTTCCATCATATTTCTTTTATACGAAACAGGATGAAAATAATTTGAATCATCAATAAAGACTTGATCATAAATTAAAGTTAATCTTAAAGGTAAGTAATATTCATATCCAATAATAAAAGTATCTAAAGTTCTTAATAAAAAAACATTTTCACTATCTTCAAGAAATAAATTTGATAAATCATATCTAAAACAAGAATAAGTAAGAACTCCTCCTAATTTAGTATTTATTTTTTCAACTTCAGAAGATTCTCCCAATAAAGAATCAATAAAAGGTTCAAAAGCTAAATATTCATAAATTTCTTCATATACACTTTCAACACAAAAAGATAAAGAAATATTTTTTAATTTAATTTCAGTGTCTGAATTTATTTTTTTTTCATTTATTACATAAAAATCACTTTTTAAACTTGTTCTTTTTATTAATTGGCCTATTTTAATTACTCCTAAAATCATAAGTAGAATTGTTAATAAACCTCCATATATACTTTTTATTTGTCTTTTACCAAAAAAATTTGGAGAATAAACTATTCCAAAAGCATCTAAATCTGTTATATATGAATGTAATTTAATTGAAAAATTTGAAGATAACTTTTGAAACATTAAAAATTATTATTAAATTAATAAAGAAATATTATTATTTATAATGAAGATATTAAAAATAATTTATTAAATAAAGAATAATCAATATATAAAATTTAATATATTTGATTCTTGTGGTAAGAAACATTTATCCATTTACTATATTTTCCATTAAATAATTAATGATAGAGTTAATATTTATGATAAAAATTTTATACTAAACTTAGTGTTAACTTTAGGATAAAAAAATAAATTTCTTCTATTTTCAATACAGAAATAATTTATAAAATGAATATATTGATTATTCTTCTTTTTCTTATTTATGGATTGAAAAATAATTGAAATATTATGTTATAATCAAAAAAACTTTTCACAATGATTAACAATTTTTGAGATTTATAAATTTAAAATATTAGAAAGAACTTAATTTTTAACTATGAAATATAAATAAAATAGTTGATAATTGAAATGAAAAATAATTTTTTAATAAATCTTTTTTTAAAGAAGTAAAGTGATTTATAGAAATAAGAGTTTCTGAAATTTTATTTAAAGTAATTCTCATCATTACAGATAAAAAATATAGAAAAATTAAAGAATTATTGATTGTATTCTTTATTCATTTTACAAATAAAATATATTGAAAAGTAAATAATATATAGAAATCATATATAAAGTATTCTTTTTTTTAATATCTTAATTTTTTCTTTTAATTTAAATTAAGCAAATAAATACAAAAGAAAAAAATAATTTCCTGTTAAATGTATATAAAGTTAATGAATGAAAATTTATAAATTAAAACCAACAAACACATAATTTATAAAATGAGTGATGACATTCCTCAAGTTATAGTAAATAATTTATATCCAAATAAAATTTCAATTCAAATGACAGATGATTTATTAAACAATGAAAAAGAAAAAGAAAATGTAACAACATCTAAATTTAATAAAGGGAGATGGAATTCAGAAGAACATAAAAAATTTATTGTTGGAATTTTAGAATATGGAAATGATTGGAAAAAAGTTCAAAAACTTATTAAAACTAGATCTTCTACTCAAGCACGTTCTCATGCTCAGAAATTTTTTTTAAGAATTAAAAATGATTTAAAAATTACAGAAGATAAAAGTATTTTATTCAATAATAAAGAAATTTCAGAAAGAAATGAAAATTTTTCCATTAAATTTTTCTTTGATTTATTAAATAAATTTGATAAAAGTAATTTACAAAATGGAAAATTAAATCAAGAGCAAAAAAAAAAGTTGATGAATATACTTTCAAATTGTTCTAAAGTTGAAGACTCTATTTCAAAAGAAGAAAAAGAAAATCATAATAATAAAGATATTAATAAGAACATTAATAATAATAAAATAATTATTAATACTTTAGATTTATCAGATGATAAAGATAATGAAGTAAATATTCCTAAGAAAAAAGTGAAAAAAATTAAAGAAAATATATTTGATATTAAAAAAGATAATTCAAATAAAGAAAATTCAAAAAAATCTCATTCAACTTTAAGTGAAAGTTTAGGAAATAATTTTATTGAAAAAAAAAGAAAAGAAAATTTTCCAAATTCTTCTTCTTCGTATTTCAATTGTTTAGACAATCAAACAGAAGATAGAAAAAAAGATCCTTTTGAGATTAATTTTGATTTATTTGAAAATAATATGAATGAAAAAGATGAAAATAATTCATTATTTGATTTAAATAATGATGGTAATGGTCATCATGAAATAATATTATCAAATTTTAATAGAATAATTAATTAATTGTATGTTTTTTTGTAAATATTGGTGAAAATTCAATTAACAGTTTAAATATATTTATAAAAATATTTTTTACTTTTTGAAAATTGACTTTAATAAATAATTAAATAAAAATTAACCCTTTTTTCAACTGCTTAAATTTATATAAATAATAAATCCAAGAATAAGGAAATAAATTGTATAAAAAATAATTAATATTTCTTTTTACTAGTTATTATTATTATATCTAATAAAATAAAAAAGTTATTTGTCAAATTTTTTAGACTATTTATATATATTTATTAACAATTTTCAAAACTTAAATAGTTTTTGAAATTAATTTTATAAATTTAAAATATATATATATTTACTATTTATTTATATTTCAAAATAAATATATATTTTAAATTAAACTTTTTGTTATTTATATCAAAAAATTATTCATCACTTCTTTTTGTATTTCATTATAAAGAAGTGAATATAAAAATTGATTTTTATAATAAACACATTTTAATTCTGAATGGATATTCCATATTATACATTCATATTTATTTTTTTTTTTATAACTATTAAAGCCACTTATTTCTCTAATTTTATATATTAATTTATTTGAAATTGACTTTATAATTTTTCCATAATTAAATAATATATTCAATGAAATTTTATATTCTTCTTTTTTAATAATATTTTCAATTTTTTTATTTGATAATTTAACTTCATTATAATTATATAAAATATTATCAACTTCTATTAATATATTTTCCTCATTAATGGAAAAATAATTATTTGATAAAATAGAAAATATAAAATGAAAAGGGAAAGTTTTATTAAATAATCCAATGAAAATAATTTCATATTGGAAAATACATTTAATTATAATATAATCATTTAAATGAACAATTTTTTTATGTTTATAACTATCTAAAGGAGTTTCATCTGAAATTTTAATAATATTATTATGAATATTTGAATTAATCAACAATCCAATATTATATAAAGCAAAACCAGAAGAACTAATAATTGAATTTTTACTATAAGATAAACTGTGTCTTTTTGAAATAGGTTCAATTTGATAAGAAGAACGAGAATGAATTCCAATTAAAATATAATTATGTTTCCCTTTAAATTTTTTATTTTTAATTCTTGCAAAAATTGGAGAACCTGATTGACCACAATATGTAGTTATTGTATAATCTAATTCATATTCATTATTTATTAAATTTTCTTCTTTAATTATATTTATATTCATTTTTTTAAATGCTTTTCCTTTACTTTCACAAAGAACATAATTTGGATTTGAATCTATAAAAGAAAAATCATCTTTTTTTTCATCATTTAAATTATTGTCTTTAAATATATAATAAGAATCAACAAATAAAATATTTTGATTAAAAAAACTATTTCTAAAAGAAATAGAAATTCTATTTTTTTCTTCATTAATAGTACTTTCTCTTGTGGTACATATTTCATTAGAAGAAAAATTACTATATCTTAAAGAGTAATTTTTATAAAAACTGGTTTTATGTTTTTTAATATTATTTGAATATTTAAAATAAGGATCGTTTAAATATTGTTCTTCAAGCTTAATATAACTTATCATTGAAATTTTAATATCTATTTTTCCATTATTAAAAGAAGAAATTATTTTTTCTGTATAATTTACTTGATCAATAAAATATTGAAAAAATCTATTATCATGAAAAAATTTAAATTGTTCTTCATTTTCAAGTTCAAACATTTTTATAATTTCTCTTCCTAAAAAAGAATTAAGAAAGCAAATTCCATAATCATAAGGAAGAATATTATTATCATTATATTTATTTTCATTTTTTAATTCTTCAAATTTTTTTGATATAACATATTTTTTGCATATAACTGGTTTTATTAATTCAATTTTACCATTAAGTAAAGGAATAAATTCAATTTTTATAATTTCATAATCTTTTCCTAAATATAAATTATGAGCTGTTGTTAAAACAATATCATCACCAATTAAAATTCCAATTCCTGTACTTGTTGTTTTTTTTTTTGTTATTGGAGAAATGAATGTTTGTTTTAATCTACCTAAAAATATATATGGAAATATAGAAAAATAATTTGGAGAAATTATATTATATTTATTTTCTAATGGCTCATTTTCTATTATTGCTTCTTCAACTTTTGAATTATTCAAAAAAAATTTTTTATTTATTTCATCATAAGATTTATAATCCATTATATAATATTTTAAAGAAAATTATTTGAAAAATAAAATTGAAAAAAAATATAAGTTAAATATTATTCATTTTTATATTTGGAATATTTTAAATATTTTAATATGAATATTTAAGTATAAAAATATAAATAATTTTTTAATTATATTTTTTCCTTAATTAAAAGAAGAAGAATTGAATTTGAACTCAAACTAGAAGAATTACTTTTACTATTATTATTTGGTTGACTTCTTTTTTTAATGAGAAATTTAATCAAAATAATATTTTATTTTCTCTTCCATAATTACAATATTATTTTCAATATAATTTATAAATAATTCATTAATTCATAAAATTATTAAAGAAACAAAAGTATCTAATAAAAATCTTTTGCAATTTTATTTTTTTCCTGGGGTTTTTTTGATAACTTTCAAATTTACTTTTAGATTTTCCTCTTTTTAATTTTTTTTAGAATGTTAATATATCTCATGACCATCATTAACTCAACTTCATTTTTACCTTCAATAAAATAACTTTTATGAGGATTTGAAAGATAGAAAATTCATTATTTTTTTAAAGTAATTAGAAACAGAAGAGATAGCTATCCCAACAAGGAAACCAATAATAACAAAAATTCTACCAAATTCTATTGTAGGAGTTAAATCATCATAAGCTACTTTAGTCATTATTATAAATATAACCATAAATCATTGTAAAAATGACTAAATTTTGTTCCTGATTTTGTTTCAAGATATCTCTCAAATATTCTCATATTATATGAAATAAAAAAAATTAAAAATAACATCAAATCCTTTGTTAATGGATTAAGAATTATTGCATATTTAAATGGGAATGATAAAGATATATATAATGCATAATTACTAAAAGCTCTTTGATTGTAATAATTTGATTTTCAAAATAATTTTTACTAAAAAATATAATCAAATTAAACAAAATGCAGTAAATATTAAATTTAATGTAACTTAATAATCACAATCAAATTTTTCTGAATGAAATTTATAATTTATCCCATAAGTAATTGGCATTGTAGCCCAAAAATAAATAATGATATAAATAAAATAAAATGATTTTTCACTTGATTCAAAGATAATTATAAATTTTTAAATTGAGAATTAATTAATTGATAAAAACTAATATTATCAAAATAAATAGAAATCATAAAAAAATATAAATGCAATAGAAAAATAATGATAAAATTTACTAATTTTGAATCAATATATTTATTTTTGATCATATTGATTTCTAATATTATAATTAATGTTATAAAAATGTAAATAATGAGTACTTCCTTCAAAGTTCTTATAACTGTAATTTCATATTCTATATTAGAATTTATTACATATATAATTGAAAGTATAAGTTGAATTTTACTATTAAATACATATTGAGTATTTAAAATTTTGCTATGAGGCGAGTTTTATTTTTTCCTTTTAATTCTTTTTTTTCTTCTGAATTTTTTCTTAAATGTGTTTATTCTCTTTTTATTTTATTATTTTTTTTATTTGTGTGATTGTATTCTAATTTTTTTTGTTTATTATTTTCTTTGTTATTAATTACCTAATGTTTGTAAAACTTTTTTTCATTTATTTCTGTATTATTTGGTTATTTTATTATTATACTTTCTGTGTTTATTGAATTTTTTTTTTGGCATTTTTTCCGTTTTTATAATCTCTTATTTTTTTTGCCTTGGATTTAATTATATCTTATTTTATATTATTTTTATAATATTAAAATTATTTTCTTTTTTAAATTTTTTTTCTTTTATTTTAAATTTTAAATGATAATTTAAAATTAAATTTTTAGATTATACTTATTATTAATATATGATATTTTTACATTCTATAATTTTATTCTTCTTCTTCAATTTCTTCTTCTTCTTCTTCTTCTTCTTTATTTTCTTTTTTTTCTTCTTTTTTTTTCTCTTTTTTACAAATATCACATTTACCACAATCACATTTTTTTTTGGCTTTTTTATTTTCTTTTTTCTCTTTTTTTTCTTCATTTTTTTTTGAAGTTTTTTTTTCATCTTTAGAACTTTTCTTATCTTTTTTTTTATTTCCATCATTATCTTCTTTTTTATTTTTATTATATTTTTCCATTTCTTTATCATAAATAGCTTTATTTTTTTGAAAAATTTCTTCATATTTCTTTTTTTTTTCTTTATCTAAATTGTTCCATTTTGCACTTATTTCCTTTAATTTAACTTTTTCTCCTTTTCTTTCTTTTCTATAATCATTACTAAAAAGTAAATAAGCATTTAATGGTTTTTTTGGCTCATTTTCATCTTTTGTTTTTGATTTTCCTCTTCCTTTTTTTGAGTTTTCTTTTGTTGAATTTGATTTCTTTGATGGACTTTTATTCATTAATTTAAAATTTAATTTAAATTTTAAAATATATATTTTTATTTTAAATTTTTTTTTTACATCTAGAAAAATTATTATAATTGAAAATCTGTTTTTTTTTTCGTTTTTTGTTTGTTTTCTTTCTTTTAAAAATATTCAATCAATTTTTATTTTAATAAAGAAGTAATAAAGAAGTTTACTATTTGAAAATTTTACTATTAAATTTTTTTAATGTAATTTAGGGTTAATTTATTATTTTTATTTTTTATTTTCTTTTAATTATTTTATTTTTTTTTTTAAAAAAATAAAATCTTTAAACCATAGATACTGATTATTTTATATTAAAAAAATAAAAGAATTAAGATATTATATACAATAATTTTTAAACCTAAAATCTAACTAATACAAAACAATTATAACAATATTAATAATACAAATTTTGAAATATTTTTTCTTATATTTGTTCTTTTAGGATTAGAAATTGTTCTTCGATTTCTTTAAAATCATTTTCATTTAATGAAAGCTCAAAATTTAATTTGGCATAAAAAAAATATTCAATTTTATTCATATTTTCTAAAGTCAATCCTCCTATCTTTGCCATATATGAATTTTTATAATTTGAATCTTCAAGAAATTTAATTGCTATAGTACATGATGCAATTAAAATTCTATAAATGTTATTTTTTAAAATAATATAATTATTTTTTTCAATAAATTTTTTTATATAAATAAATGCAGAGACTAAAGTTATATCTTCAATATCAGAATATTTTTTTATTCTGTTTAAAAACTCATTTACCCCCAAATCAGGAATAGATTTTGAATAAAAGACATCATTTTTTTTTAATTTACTGTTAATCTTAATCTTTTTATTTTGTTCAATTAATTTATTACAATAATCAGAGATATATGAAATTAAATCTTCTGTTTTTAAATCTATAAAACTTTCCATTATACTTGATTCAGTACTTGAATCATTAGTTTCATATAAACTATTTGAACTTTCATACTCCATAATAAAAAATATAATTTGTAAAATTGAAACACATAATATATTATTTATTTAATTATAATTTTTTTTCAATATTATTTAAAACCGAAATTAATATAAAATTATAGCATTAATAATTTAAAATATATTTCAATTAATAATATATTTTTTATATCCATTAAATTAATTTATATTTTTATAAAATATAAATAAAAATATTTATGAAAAACTCCTCCTCTTTTTGGGGTTTGGGGATTGGGGATGGGGGATTGGGAATTGGGGATTGGGCCCAATCCCCAATCCCCAATCCCCATGTATAATA
>JAEEGK010013780.1_pt1 | contig 18167 bp, 17 predicted proteins | sample 8958771 | NCBI WGS metagenome assembly JAEEGK01 (sample SAMN16246547, study PRJNA631951) | gut metagenome | biome: gut microbiome; feature: rumen; material: SC-attached | host: Bos | place: Iran: Karaj | collected 2018-10
GTGGTGCTGCTATCGCCATCAAGAAGGGTGTTAAGACAGCTGCCGAGGCTGCTGAGGCTATCGGTATCGGTCTGCAGAGCTTCTGTATCCCCGGATCAGTAGCCGACGATCGTAAGGTAGGTATCGGACACGGTAACTTGGCTGCTCGTCTGCTCCGCGAGGAGACTGAGTGTTTCGCATTCCTGGCTGGTCACGAGAGCTTCGCTGCTGCCGAGGGTGCTATCAAGATTGCTGAGATGGCCAACAAGGTTCGCCAGAAGCCTCTCCGCGTGATTCTGAACGGTCTTGGTAAGGACGCTGCTCAGATCATCAGCCGTATCAACGGTTTCACATATGTACAGACCAAGTTCGACTACTTCACTGGCGAGCTCGCTGTTGTTAAGGAGGTTCCTTATGGCAACAACCCCAGCCGTCTGAAGGTAAAGTGCTATGGTGCTGACGACGTACGTGAGGGTGTAGCTATCCTGTGGAAGGAGAACGTAGATGTATCAATCACTGGTAACTCTACCAACCCAACCCGTTTCCAGCACCCCGTAGCTGGTACTTACAAGAAGGAGCGCGTGCTCGCTGGTAAGCCTTACTTCTCAGTAGCTTCTGGTGGTGGTACAGGTCGTACTCTGCACCCTGATAACATGGCTGCTGGTCCTGCTTCTTACGGTATGACTGATACACTGGGTCGTATGCACTCAGACGCTCAGTTCGCAGGTTCTTCTTCAGTTCCTGCTCACGTAGAGATGATGGGCTTCCTGGGTATGGGTAATAACCCGATGGTAGGTGCTACTGTATCTGTAGCCGTTGCTATCGACCTTGCTATCAACAAGAAGTAAATAGCCGCTTGTTTTTCCGCTATGATGCGGAAATACTATACGAATAATCCCCGCCAATCGGCGGGGATTTTCTATTAGATCTCGAAATCAAGACAGCTACGCTGAACGGTATAGGGCCTTACTTTTCCGTTAGCCACAGCTACATGCTCCGGATGAACTGCATAGCCCTTCAGAGCCTCTTCGCTTTCGAGTGTGCTGTCGAGCATCACGTCGGCATTCGATGAAGCCAGACGTCCGTCTATATGAACCTTCACATCAAGGAGTCCAGGCACCTTGCCCACAAGTCCTTCGAGTCCAGCCTTGATACCAGCCTTCACTTTCTGCTTCTCTTCTTCTGAGAGTTCTGGATTAAGTGTCCAGATAATAATGTGCTTAACCATAATCTTTATCGTTTTTAGGAGTGATTGTGGTGCAAAAATACAGAAAATAATCGGTATGACAAAGATTTTTCTGCAAAAATAGTGACTATTTCGGTAATTTTGCTTATTTTTGCAGCATTAACCCCAAACCAATAAAATTATGGCAACAACTCCAACTCCCCACATAGGGGCAAAGTTCGGCGAAATAGCCGAAACGGTGATTATGGCAGGCGATCCGCTGAGAGCCAAGTTCATGGCAGAGAAATTCCTCGAGAACCCTGTACAGTTTAATCAGGTTCGTGGTATGCTTGGATTTACTGGCACCTACAAAGGTAAGCGTGTTAGTGTGATGGGTCATGGCATGGGAATGCCCTCCATAGGTATTTATACCTATGAGCTTTATAATTTCTATGGTGTGAAGACGATTATCCGCGTAGGCTCTGCTGGATCTATCAATATGGATTTGCACATTGGCGATATTGCGATTGCTATGGGTGCTTGCACCAACTCCAATTACGTTCATCAGTACGAATTGCCTGGCACATATGCTCCTATAGCCGACTTTAGTTTGGTACGTGCTGCCGCTGAGGCTTGCGAGCGCTTTGGATATAACTATAAGGTAGGCAATGTATTCTCTTCTGATACGTTCTATTCAGATAATCCCCAGAACGATAAATGGATAAAGATGGGCGTGCTGGCAGTTGAGATGGAGATTGCAGCTCTCTATATGAATGCTGCTCGTTCTGGCAATAAGGCTTTGGGTATCTGCACCATTTCTGATCATATTCTGACGGGTGAGGCTACTACTGCCGAGGAGCGCCAGACTACCTTTACCCACATGATGGATGTGGCATTCTCACTCATCTGATTTATGAAGAAAAAGATTGTCGCAGTTGTCGCTGGATGTTTGCTGCTGTCAGCATGCGGAGGCGGAAGAGGCGAACTATCGGAGGCCGAGCTTTCGGCTTTCGGTACGTATGTCGACAGTCTCGACCATAGTTTGCAGGGCAAGTGGTTTACTCGCATGGGTGTGTCTGAGGATGCCGACTCGCTGTTGACCTTCCTCAGAAACCAACTACCCAAAGACGGCCTCGATACTACCGCTTTTTTCGTGCCGCAGATTGCTGAGGATCTGGCGGTGGTGCATAAGCTGGCTTTCGACTCCGTTGGTCAGAGCATCAACGATGTGCTGAAGCGACTCGATGGCCATCTCACTAAAGCTTATGTTGATTACACCACAGGCCAGCGCTACGGCTTCTTCCGACCCGACAAAGTGCTGAACCGCTTGGATTATAAGGTGGGCGGTACTGGTTATGCCCAACTGTTCGACTACGAGATTAAAGCCCCCGATTCCTCTGAGGCCCAAGCAAAAGTAGGTAGCGATGATCGTATGGCTTATCTGGAAGCTTCGCAGCCCGGCACTTATGTGTATCGTGCATTGAAGGATCAGTTGGCAAAGACCAAAGATAAATCCGAGCGCGCTAAGATAGCTGTCAATATGGAACGCTGCCGTTGGCAGATTAAGCATCCAGGACAGCAGGAGAAGCGCGTGCTGGTGAATATCGCAGCCCAACATCTGTGGGCCGTCGGAGGCGATTCAGCTCTCGATATGCGTATCTGCTGTGGTGCTTATCCCACGAAGACACCTTTACTTTGCAGCACGATTAATTACATGCAGGTGAATCCTGAGTGGAATATCCCCTTCAACATCATTAAGACCGATGTGGCTCGTCATGGTGGCGATTCTGCCTATTTTGCCCGCAATAGGTATGATATTGTCGATCGCGAGACGGGCGATACCTTGCAAGCTTCCGAGGTTGGTAAGGAGCGCTTGCTCTCAGGCAAGATGAAGGTGGTTCAGAAGGGCGGCTCTGGCAATTCGCTGGGGCGCATCGTGTTCCGTTTCCCCAATAACTTCTCAGTGTATCTGCATGATACCAACAATCGCGGCGCCTTTAATCGCGAACGCCGTACGTTGTCACATGGTTGCGTGCGCGTACAAAAGCCCTTCGAACTGGCTTGCTTCCTGTTGCAGGGAGCCGATGAATGGACGAAGGATCAGATTCGTATCTCAATGGATATGCGCCCAGTCACAGAGCGGGGTAGGGAGTACGTCAGGAATCATGCTGATGCACCACGTCCTTTCCGACTCATCTCTTATCGCGATATAACGCCCCACATGCCGCTTTATATTGTGTATTTCACAGCTTATCCTAATCCCACAACGGGCAAGGTAGAATTATGGCCCGACCTCTATGATTTCGATAAGGTGATAACCAAAGAGATTGGGCCATTCCTCCTAAAGGAGTAAGCACTCTTTCTTGAGTGTTAGTTATTGAGTTTATTCAGGTAGTACTCTCTGAGTTCCGACCATTTGTAATAGGGGAAGTTATCAGTGCTTGCGGGCATGGTAACTTCTCTTTCATTTAAGAGGGCCTTCACCAGAATGTCGCCCTTCTTTCCCTTCACCGGACGATAGAAAATCAGCTGTACGTTTCCTGCATAAGGAATAATCTCGTAGTTGCGGAAGTAAGTATCCAGCTCGTCTAGATTGTCAATCGAGGCATTGCTGTTGCCAAGTTCCAACAGACAGGCTATTGGGAGCACGATGGTATCGTGGCCGAAACGAAGTGTGGCCTGTTTGGTGGTTACAGTGTCAGCTGTCTCAATGATGTTCTTCAGCAAATTCTTGTGTGTGAAAGGCATCACGTGCTCCGTCTGAGGTGCATTGGCATAAGCCAGATACCAGTAGTGGTTGTTGCCCTTCCACAGATCGTAAAGCTCCTGAGCGGTGAAGAGGTCAATCAGATAGGTATCTTCGTTATGGCTCGTCATGTTTACGGCCAGATCATACAGCTGACCCATCAGTGAGCTGGCGTCCACATATTTATATACCCAATCTTTGTCGTTGAAGAGTACCTGCATCAAGCGCTCCGGCTGACGAATCTTGTAGGTCAGCTCCGTCTGAATGGGCCACACCTTCATATCATTGGCTCTCTGTTTGCCTTCCTTCGATGGATTCATGTAGTATTTCAGCGACTCACTCACGTCGTTATGGAACTGGGCTGTGGGATTGGCAGCAGCCAACTCTTCACACTCAGCCACCATCGATATGATACTGCGGATTACAGTGGTACTGCGGGCGTCGATGGGCAGATAAGGTGTCTTGAACAACTCGGGGAAGTTCTGCGCCATACGCTTGCCGATGCCGTGATGCTCACGCTCGCCAACGGGCGTTAGATCGCCCAGTCGTCCTCTCGACTGGCGCTGCAGCACTTGCAGTCTTTCCAACACCTGCTCGCCTTCTGGTGTCAACTTGCCGTTCTTCTTGGCAGCACTGAGTGTCATCACTGGCCCTGAGTAGTCGCGTTCACCCAACAGGAAACGGGCTCCGTGTCTGCCGTAATGACTCAGATAATAGGGTTCATAGCCTTTGGGAGTAGGTGTAAGCACAGCCTGACGCGGAATACGGTCGTAATCGGTCAGGTTTCCACCAGCAAGAAACTTGTTGGCCTGAATCTCCTCAAAAGCAGTTTTCTCATAGGGTTTGATGGTCTGAGCATTCACGCTGATAGTGAAAGCAAGACCAATGACTGTAATGATAGTTTTCTTCATCTTGGTAGTGGTTTACGTTTAAAAATACGCTGCAAAAATACAACTTTTTTGCGAAATGCTGATGGTTGTTTCATTTTTTTTGTACATTTGCACCAAAATAAATCATTCATTCAACTATCCATAAACTCAAAGTATGAAGAAACTATTGTTTTTTGGTCTGATGCTGCTCGCCACATCGATGCAGGCACAGACAGCGAGAAAGTTTACGCTCAACCTCACTGACGATGGTAAGGCGCAGATGGTGTGTTTCCTTCCAGAGACTTCCTCTGGTAAAGCTATTGTGGGTGTGCCCGGTGGTGGCTACTCCGTGTTGTCAAACAATCATGAGGGTACGATGGCCTCTGGTTGGCTCAACCAGCAGGGTATTGCCTATTTCGTGGTGAACTATCGTTTGCCCGAGGGCGATCGCACCAAACCCATGAACGATGTGATGAAAGGTATGCGCATCGTGCGCGATTCTGCTGAAGTGTGGGGCATCAATCCTCACGATGTAGGTATCATGGGCTTCTCGGCTGGTGGTCATCTGGCTTCCGTCATATCTACCCATGCACCTTTCGATGCTCGCCCCGATTTCTCCATCCTGTTCTATCCTGTTATCTCGATGGATGAGCGCGTGTCCCACAAGTGGTCGTGCGTCAATTTCCTGAGCGAGGAAGGCCAGAAGAATCCGGATCTGGTGCGCGATTTCTCAACGATGAATGTGGTTCGCAGCCATCTCACACCTCCTGCTGTTATCATTACTGCCAGCGACGACCGCCTGGTGCCATTCGTTACCAACGGCCTCGAGTATTACAAGGCCATGCGTAATGCAGGCAACGATTGCGCTATGTTCGTTTATCCCACTGGCGATCACGGCTTCGGCTTCGGTCCTTGGTTCAAGTATCACGACCAGCTGCTCACCGATCTTGGCAATTGGCTCAAGGCTCGTCAGACTCCACAGCCTGGTGCCATCCGCGTGGCTTGTATTGGCAACAGTATTACCGATGGCTATTGTGTTGATATGCGCACCGCTTACGGCTATCCTGCACAACTGCAGAAGAAGCTGGGCAACGACTACTGGGTGAAGAACTTCGGTGTTAGCGCGCGTACCATGTTGAATAAGGGCGACTTCCCCTATATGAACGAAATGGCTTGGCAGGATGCTTTGGCTTTTAAGCCCGATGTGGTAGTGATTAAGTTGGGCACCAACGATTCTAAGCCCGAGAACTGGCAGTATGGTTCAGAGTTCCGTCAGGACCTTGAGCAGATGATTACCACCTTGCGTCCTGATCTGGCTCAGCCCGCCAAGAAGAAGGGCAAGAAGGCCAAGGCCGCTGTTGCTGAGCCGAAGCCCCGCATTTTGCTCTGCACACCTATTCCTGCCTTCAAGTCTACTTGGAACATCAGCGACGCTGTGATTACCAACGAGATTATCCCCATCCAGCAGGAAGTGGCCAAGAAATATGGCTTGCAGGTGGTTGATCTGCATACGCTCTTTGCCAACGATGGTGATAAGATGGCCGACGATGGTATTCATCCCGATGCCAAGGGCGCTGACCGTCTGGCACAGATCATCTTCGAAGCTATTAAGCAGTAAGAGAGCTTGGGGGATTATTTTCCAACGCAGAAGTTTTTAAAGATATTTCCTAAAACCTCGTTGGGGGTTATTTGGCCGCCGGTGATTTCGGCGAGCGTATCAAGGGCTTGGCGGAGATCTTCACTCAGAAGGTCTCCGCTAAGTTGCATCTGGAGACCATCGATTACACGCTGAATATGCTCGTGTGCTCTTACCAGCGCATCGTAATGACGAGCGTTGGTTACGATGATATCGTTCTCTGTGAGCGTTGGAATATCGGAGGCTTCGTAAATAGCGCGTTCCAATTCCTCCATTCCGGTGCCAAACTTGGCGCTGATAGCTACAAATGGCAGATTTAACAAATTGTAACTATTGTTTTCTTCTTTGTCAATCTTATTTTTGACTACGATAAGTTTCTTGTTTTCAGCGCGTTGTGATATATCGTTAATTTCTTCGATTGAAGGCTCTTTATCGATGAGCCACAATACGATGCGAGCCTTCTCGATGGCGGCGTAGGTACGTTCAATACCTATCTGCTCCACCTCGTCGGAGGTCTGACGGATACCAGCCGTATCGATAAAACGGAAGGTGATACCCTTGATGTCGATGGTATCTTCGATGGTATCGCGCGTGGTGCCATGAATGTCTGAGACGATGGCGCGATCGTCCTTCAATAGCGCATTCAGCAGGGTGGATTTACCCACATTTGTCTTACCCACAATGGCCACAGGAATGCCACGCTTAATGGCTTGTCCTGTCTCAAAGCTCTGGGCCAAATGAGTGATATGATTGTTAATAGTTTTCGTGAGCTCTAATAACTCACTGCGATCTGCAAACTCCAGATCCTCGTGGTCCGAGAAGTCCAACTCCAACTCCAGTAACGAGGTTAGTTTCAGGAGTTGTTCGCGCAACTGGGCCAACTGTGAACTGAAGTGTCCACGCAACTGACTCATCGCTATCTGGTGAGTGGCCTGATTGGTTGAGGCTATCAAGTCGGCTACGGCTTCGGCCTGACTCAGGTCCATCTTGCCGTTCAAGTAAGCACGCTGGGTAAACTCCCCAGGTCCAGCCTGCCGACATCCGTTTTCAATTAGCAACGCCAGCACCTTATTCAGAATATAGCGCGAACCATGACAAGAAATCTCTGCACTTTCTTCGCCCGTGTACGAGTGGGGCGCGCGGAATACGCTCACCAGCACTTCGTCTACTACCGCCTCGCCATCTTTAATATGGCCGTAGTGAATGGTGTTACCATCGGCATTCGCCAGTTTCTTCGAGAAAACACGCGAAAGAATCTCAAGCGTTCGTGGGCCTGAGATTCTGATGATTCCGATCGCTCCACCAGGAGCCGTTGCTAAAGCGCAGATTGTCATTTCTTCTTGGCCCAAGTATTTGCTAAAATGATGAAAATGATGGTTACAACGAAGAACGCGAATAATCCCCCCATATGATCTTTGGGGTTATTACCAATGAAGGGCAGCGTGCATACATAGCCTGCTGTTATCATAAGAAGGATAGCCACCAACAGACGTAATCGCTTGATATCGACTTTCTGCTTTTCTTCTTCGCTGGCCGTATTATAGCCCGCAATCAGCTTATCGCCCTTACCCATCAGAAGGATGATGGCAAGGACGATAAACAGAGTTGCTATGACTATACTAAAAATCATATTCTATCTAATACTTTTTCGATAAGGGTATCGATCGAATTCTTGTATTCTGTGTTCATTTTCTGAGCGTAGCGATTGGCGATCACCATGCAACAGGTCATAGCGCGATGACCTAAGAGCGAAGCCATACCAGCAAGTGCGCTCGACTCCATCTCGAAGTTGCAGATCTTGAGGCCGTCGTACTCAAAGCTCTCAATCTTCTCGTTCTGCTTGGGATCCTCGATATTGGCACGAAGCACACGACCCTGCGGACCATAGAATCCACCACACGAAATCGTATATCCACGCACCATATCATCCTGAGCCACGCGATCAATCAGCTCTGCATCAGCCACCGATACGTAAGGCGAACCTTTAATCGGATTCCACTGCATGTGCTTCTTGAAAGCCTCTTCCAGCTTCAGATCGCACACCTTGTTGCGATCGGCATAGAAATTCAACAATCCGTCGAAACCAATGCTCTTCACTGAGGCCACGAAACAACCCGTTGGTGTGTTGGGCTGCAGTCCGCCGCAAGTACCAATGCGTACCATCGTCAGTGAGCGATGCTCAGGCTTCTCCTCGCGCGTGTTATAGTCGATGTTAGCAAGCGTGTCGAGCTCGTTGGCCACGATGTCGATGTTATCACAACCTATGCCGTGACTCTGACAAGTAATGCGCTTGCCCTTATAGATACCAGTGATGGTGTGAAACTCGCGACTGCTCACCTCGCACTCTTTTTCGTCGAAGTGGGCGGCCACTGTGTCTACGCGGGCAGGATCGCCCACCAGAATTACCTTGTCGGCCAACTGTTCCGGCTTCAGATGAAGGTGGAAACACGAACCGTCGGCATTGATAATCAATTCGGATTCAGGAAATGTTCTTTTACTCATAGACTATTTTTATTTTTATTATCTAACCTCTATTCTGTGAGTTTGTTCTCTGCCTCGAGGGCTCCCCAGATGTTATAACGCACCTCAGGGTTTAGCTGTTCGAGTGCATCGTAGATTTGTTTGATGTCCGTTCTGTGCGAGTTAGTCTCGTAGGGGCAGAGTTTCTGCTGCTTCTGATAACCCTGTATCTCGGCCCACGCCTTGATTTCACTTTCAGGAATCAGGCACAGCGGACGGATAATCGTGAGCGGCATCTTGCGCATCTTCAGTCTCACGGGCATTGTTGAGAAATGCGCCTGAAACGTGAGATTCATCAGCGCCGTATGCAGCAGATCGTCCTGATGATGGCCCAGTGCTATCTTGTTGCAACCCAGTTCTTGCGCGAGGTTGAACATCACTTTCCGCCGATTCCACGAACAGAGAAAACAAGGCTGCTTTTGTTTTCTTTTTATTGAAGATTGAAAATTGAATATTGAAGATTGCTCAGCTGTACGCTTGTTGCTTTCAATTTTCAATTTTCCATTTTCAATAGTTTCAAACCTTGTCGTTCTGATGTGAAGTCGCACGCCTAAGTCATCGCAGAACTGTTGCAGATAGCTGGTGTCCGTTTCGTAATGGATGTTCTCCATCCTCACGTGCAAGGCCTCTACCTCGAACCGTGGGTGTTGAATCTTCGCACGCTTTGCCAAGAGTTCCGTCAGCAGGAGCGAGTCCTTGCCTCCGGATAGTCCCACGAGTATGCGGTCATCATCTTCTATCAGATGATAAGTAGCCATCGCCTTGACAAAACGCTCCTTCAGCCTCTTCTCCAGGCGACGGCTCTCCATATCATTCTTAATTGTCAACTGTCAACTATCCCCTCAGGTGTTTATCCATATTCAGCGCGGCGCGACGACCATCACCCATAGCGAGGATTACCGTTGCACCACCACGCACGATATCACCACCGGCGAAGATCTCAGCGCGGCTCGACTGCATATCATCGTTCACAGCGATGGTGTTCTTGCGGCCCAGCTCCAGACCCTGAATACTCTTCGGCACGAGTGGGTTAGGCGATACACCTACAGCCACAATCACCTGATCCACATCCAGTGTTACAGTCTTGCCCTCCACGGGTACAGGACTACGACGACCCGATGCATCGGGCTCGCCCAACTCCATCACCTGCAGAACGGCCTGCTTCACGGCACCCGTTTCGTCGGCGATGTACTCAATGGGATTATGCAGCGTCAGGAAGTTGATACCTTCCTCCTTGGCGTGCTTCACCTCCTCCAATCGGGCAGGCATCTCCACCTCCGAACGACGATAAACCAGAGTTACCTCAGCACCCAGACGCTTGGCTGTACGACAAGAGTCCATAGCCGTATTACCACCACCCACTACGAGCACGCTCTTAGCAGGATTCAGCGGCGTATCAGTCGTCGGATTAGCAGCATCCATCAGGTTTACGCGCGTCAGATACTCGTTCGATGACATGATGTTGATGGAGTTCTCACCAGGGATATTCATAAAGTTAGGCAGACCAGCGCCAGAGCCTACGAAGATACCCTTAAAGCCCTGAGCCTCAAGCTGTTCTACACTGATGGTCTTACCTACGATGACGTCGGTCTGGAAGTGAACACCCATCTTGGCGAGGTTCTCGATTTCCACATCTACGATCTTGTTAGGCAGACGGAACTCGGGGATACCATACTTCAGCACACCACCGATCTCGTGCAGAGCCTCGAACACGTAAACGTCGTAGCCCTTCTTCACCATATCGCCAGCGAAACTCAGTCCGGCAGGACCCGAACCAACCACAGCAATCTTGATGCCGTTGGCAGGAGCAATCTCCGGCAGACTGATGTTGCCGCTCTCGCGCTCAAAGTCAGCAGCGAAACGCTCCAGATAACCGATGGCCACAGCGGGCTCGTTCATCTTCAGATGGATACACTTGCTCTCGCACTGCTTCTCCTGCGGACATACGCGACCGCAAACGGCGGGTAGGGCAGAAGTGTTCTTCAGCACCTTGGCAGCAGCCAGGAACTGTCCGCGCTCAATGTTCTTGATGAACGATGGGATATTGATATTCACCGGACAACCCTCTACGCAGCTGGGCTTAGCGCAGTCCAGACAACGCTTGGCCTCAGTCATGGCCATCTCCTTGGTCAGTCCGATGTTTACTTCCTCAGTACGGGTAGTAGCACGATATACGGGATCCAGCTCAGGCATGATGACGCGCTCAATCTGCGTGCGCTCCTTCGGCTTCATGCTCTTTCTGAGCTCATCGCGCCAAGCAGCGTTTCTGTCCGTCAGCACCTCGATGGTATCGTTCGTAGGATCGCTGTCCATCACCACGTCAGTGGTCTTCGAACTTTCAATATTCAATTTTCCATCTTCAATCGAATCCAGGTGCTCCTCGTAGTGAGCCAGTTCCTCCTGCTCCTCGCGCTTGAAGGTACCCATGCGCTTGAACATCTCGTCCCAGTCTACGAGTGCGCCGTCGAACTCCGGACCATCGATGCACACGAACTTCGTCTTGCCACCAATCGTCAGTCGGCAAGCACCACACATACCCGTTCCGTCCACCATAATGGTGTTGAGCGAAACTTCGCAAGGAATGTTGTGCTTCTGAGCGGTGAGGTTCGAGAACTTCATCATGATTGGAGGACCGATGGCAAACACCTTGTCCACGTGCTCCTGCTCGAAGAATTTCTCCATACCCACGGTCACTACGCCCTTTTCGCCGTAGCTACCATCGTCGGTCATGATGATCACCTCGTCAGAGCTCTCGCGTACCTTATCCTCAAGGATGATGAGATCCTTTGAGCGGCCGGCCATTACTGAGAGCACACGGTTTCCGGCAGCCTTCAGTGCCTGGATAATCGGCAGCATCGGGGCCACGCCCAGTCCACCTCCAGCACAAACCACGGTGCCATACTTCTCAATCTTGGTGGGGTTACCCAGTGGGCCCACCACGTCGGTTACGAAGTCGCCTTCGTTCAGGGCGCAGAGCTTTTTCGATGAGAGACCTACCATCTGCACCACGAGTGTGATGGTACCCTTTTCGATGTCTGCGCCTGCGATGGTGAGCGGCATGCGTTCGCCCTTCTTGCCTACGCGCACGATGACGAAGTTGCCGGCCTTACGGCTCTTAGCGATCAGCGGCGCCTCAATCTCGAACAGAAATACTTTTTCAGAAAACTGTTCCTTTCTTACGATCTTGTTCATAGGTATTTAGTTTTTTACTTTTTTACTTTTTTACCTTTTTACCTTTCATCAGTCGATGACGTCGCAACCCATGTATGGAACGAGAGCTGCGGGCACCTTGATGCCATTCTCCGTCTGATTGTTCTCCAGCAAAGCTGCTACGATGCGAGGCAGAGCCAGTGCCGAACCATTCAGCGTGTGGCAGAGCTCTGTCTTCTTCGTCTCGCTGTTGCGATAACGACACTTCAGTCGGTTAGCCTGGTATGTATCGAAGTTAGATACTGATGATACCTCGAGCCAGCGACCCTGAGCCTCCGAGTACACCTCGAAGTCATAGCAGATGGCACTGGTAAAGCTCTGATCACCACCACAGAGCAGCAGGATGCGATACGGCAGTTCCAGCTTCTTCAGCAATCCCTCCACGTGCTCCAGCATCTCCTTGTGGCTCTCCTTCGAGTGCTCCGGCTTATCGATGCGCACAATCTCAATCTTCGAGAACTCATGCAGACGGTTCAGTCCGCGCACGTCCTTACCGTATGAGCCAGCCTCGCGGCGGAAGCACTCCGTGTAAGCACAGTTCTTGATGGGCAGATCCTTCTCGTCCAGAATCACGTCGCGATAGATGTTCGTTACAGGCACCTCAGCGGTGGGGATGAGATAGAAATCATCCACCTCGCAATGATACATCTGCCCCTCCTTATCGGGCAGCTGACCTGTGCCGTAACCCGAAGCCTGGTTCACCACCGTTGGCGGCATGATCTCTGTGTAACCGCTCTTGCGAGCCTCGTCCAGGAAGAAGTTGATCAGCGCACGCTGAAGTCTTGCGCCCTTACCGATGTACACAGGGAATCCGGCACCAGTAATCTTCACGCCCAGATCAAAGTCGATGAGGTTGTATTTCTTGGCGAGTTCCCAGTGGGGCAGGGGATTGGCGATACCCAGCTTGGGGTTCACATCCCAGTTGCCTACGGTGTCCTCAGCGGTGCACTCCTTCAGGTTGCTCTTCACTACGCGATTATCCTCGGCGGCCTTGCCCTCGGGCACCTCGTCGTAAGGAATGTTAGGAATCTGGCACAGCAGTGTGGTCATCTCCTCCTGAGCCTTGGCCATCACCTCGTCCATCTCCTTCGATTTCTCCTTCAACTGAGCCACCTGAGCCTTTACCTGCTCGGCCTCTTCCTTCTTACCCTGCTTCATCAGGGCACCAATCTGACTCGACAGCTGCTTCTGTTCATTCAGACTCTTGTCGAGCTCCTGTTGGGCCTCGCGGCGCTTTTTGTCTACTGCGAGCACGTTATCGATGGCAGCCTTAGCCTCGGGGAAGTGCTTCTTCTCCAAGCCACGAATCACGCGTTCGGTTTCCTCATTAATAAGTTTGAGTGTTAACATGTTAAATACGTATTTATTTGTTTAATTCACTTTCTAGCGTGCAAAGTTACGAATAAATGAGAGAAAAACCAAAGGATTCAGCCGTTTTTTTAATAAGGAGACAAGGAGACAGGGAGACAGGGAGTTCAAGACGATACTTGAAGCGCTAGAACATATGTCCTGTACTCCTTGCGCTCGGCTTTGCCGCTTGGCTCTGCCAAGAACTCCTTGTATTCTTGTCTCCCTAAACAAAAAAAGAAATCCCACTCCGAAGAGCGGGATTCTGTTTGTTTGTTTGGAATAAGTTGTTTCTTAAATTTAGGCTTCAGCGTTGGGAATGACTGAAACTACGCTCTTATCGCGCTTGCCCTTGTGGAACTGTACAGTACCATCAACGAGCGCATACAGCGTATCGTCCTTACCAATAGCCACGTTGTTACCCGGGTTGTGCTTTGTGCCGCGCTGACGAACGATAATGTTACCAGCAATGCACTGCTGACCACCGAAGATCTTGATGCCAAGTCGCTGAGCTGCTGACTCACGGCCGTTCTTAGAACTACCTACACCTTTCTTATGTGCCATAATGTTGTTCCTCCTACGTTTTAAGCGATTACTGACTTGATTTCTACTTCAGTGAACTGCTCACGATGACCGTTACGCTTACGAGAGTCCTTGCGACGCTTCATCTTGAATACGATGACCTTGTCACCCTTCACCAGCGGGTTCACTACTTCACACACTACTTTTGCTCCCTCTACGGTCGGAGCACCTACCTTCACTGCACCGTCAGCATCTACGAGCAGCACCTTGTCAAATTCAACAGTCTTGCCCTGCTCGGCATCCTTGATGTGGTGCACGAAGAGCTTCTTGCCCTGCTCGGCCTTGAACTGCTGACCCTGAATTTCTACAATTGCGTACATTGCTTTTATTGTTTTTATAGGGGTTTTTCCGCCAGGCGGCGCACGTTCGTGCACACTTAATTCTGCCCCAACGGACTCTAACGGGGTGCAAAGGTACACATTTTCAGTGAAAAGTGAACAGCCAATAGGGAATAGTCTCATAAATTTAGCAAAGTTTAACAATTCGCGTACAAACAAAAAATAAAGCGACGACTTTCGCAAGCGATCGCTTCATATCTTCAATAGGTATTAGTTTTCTAAGGTAAAAAGATTGTTTTCAGGATAACGTTGGCAAAGGTACGGCATTTTTTTCAACCCTGCAAACTTTTCTTGCCTTTTTTTTGACGTTATTTTTTTGTGTAGGCACACAAAAGCAAATTTTATCAAAACTTAACACTTTTCTCTGCGCAAACGATTGATTCGTACCGATTTTTTGCCTATAAGTGTCCGTTTCACACAGGTCACCCCGCAATCTCTTAATAAATTTAAATTAAAAATGTACGCGCGTGGTAATTATACTAGGTACACAAAATTGTGGTCCACAAACTTGTGTACTTAGAATTTTTTGTTTATATTTGCATGAAATTAGTGTCCATTCATCTCAAACTCCTTATGAACCGCATAGAAATCGATGAACTGAACTATCAGGACTATCAGCATCTTGATATCGTGGCTTACTCCTTTGCTCGCGGCGGAGCGATGGGCGATCCTGGAGGCATTAAGATTGTCGACAGCGACGGTCAGGTCTATCATGCCAATTATTGTTACGGCCGGCACACCATCAAAAGCGAACACATCAAACTCATCATCCCCGTCTTCGAAGATCTGAGAATCAGCCTGAACAGTTGCAAGACTGAAAACGACAACTGGCTCACCATCGACCTCGGTTACGGCAATTATCTGTTTGTGTCGAAGGCCATCAGCGACGCTTTCAGCCGTGAGGTCGAAGCTGGCGACTACGACACCGTCGGCGTCCTTTACCAGCGCTGGCTCTCTATCGTCCTGAAAATCCTAAAAGCCAGAAAAAAAAACTGACTAAATGACTATCAAAAAAGGGAGCCTGCATGTTGAGCAAGCTCCCTTTGATGTTAGTATCCGATGCAGGATACGGTTCCCAGCGCCGTCAGAATCGCCGTCGCCACAGATGCTATTATCTGCACAATCCACTTAAAGGTTTCTTTCTTCGTCATAATCGGTTAATAGATTTAATGGTGAATAGAATGGGGGAGGGCCGGAGCCCTCGCCCCTAGAGGTTAATCGCTTTCTCGGCCTTAGTCCTGGTCAAGCCCATCATCCCCGCCACCGGGATTCTGCGGATCCCCGCCTGTGTTGTCGCTGCCACCAGACTGCGTGTTGTCACCACCCGCGGTCTCTGAGCCTGTCGAAGAGTCGCCCTCAGGATCCTCTACGGTGCCTGCGTCGGCAGAAGTCACACGCTTCACGATCTCACCGTTGCGGTCGTAGCAGGTGATCTGGATGGCGGTGTCGGCCAACTCATCCTTCAGGTCCTGCGTCGGAGTGAAGATGATGCGGCGGCTGGAGATCAGACCGGTCTTCACATCCTCGACCTTCTCGACCGACTTGGCGCGCAGTCCGAAGCGCATCGTACCCAGTCCGGGCAGTGCCACACTGTGACCTTCGGTCGCCCACGCCTTGATCACCTCACCGGCTGCATCCCAGCAAGCCTTCATCACACCCTGACTCACACCCGAGCGGAGAGCTGCCTCACGGATCACCTTCGCCTGACTCAGCGCGATGTAGAGCTCAGGGCTCATCACATAGCGATACACGCCAGGATCATTCTCGTCCTTACTGAACTTAATCTTTCGTTCAACTGCTTTTACTTTCAATGCCATAATACAAATACAATTTAAATGGTTAATAGATGTTAGATATTTTTACTTATCTCCGATTAGACTCCGTTTTGCGATTTCCCTAGGTTACACGTGCCCGCGCGCTTGGCAATTTTTGTCGCCCAGTTAGGCCGCAAATTTCGTCTTTTTTCGTTGACAATGCAAAGGTACAAAATTTTCAGAAGTCCTCCAAATTTTTTCGCTAAAAAAGCACGCAAAAAAGCACGCACCTGAAAATCCCGAATCAATGTGATTCAGTTTTCAGTTTTCAGTTTTACTTTTGCGAGGGTATATACCTAGGATTTTGCTAATTAGATTTTTATATTATTACAATAATATAAAAATTATATATAATATATATTATTCTTTCTTTAGACTTAGTCAATACCCCTTGCATTTTTTTAATTGAAAACTGAAATCTGAATCCACAATTTCCCACATTAAAATTTGGCGGAGTCAAAAAATTACTTTATCTTTGCAGATAATTAAGAACCCGAAACAAGTATGAATAGTGAGGAAATGCGATTCGCAACAGACGTCGAGAAGATGTGTAACTTCTTCTTAATCAGGTTGTTACTTGTTTTAGGGGGGGGGTAAATCTAAAAGATTTACATTCCTATTTTACCCAGTTAAACTTACTTACGATTTCACGCCCGTCGCAACAGCCTCGGGTGGGATATCTTGTGTCCAACCTTATCTAATCTAACCCTATGACAGACTACAAAGAGAAGTATCAAGAGGCCAAAAAGCTCATCAGCGAGCAGAAAAAAGTCATCAAAAAGCAGGATAAGTTTATCGAAAAGCTATGCTTAAAAATGGCTGAAAAGAACAAAAAAGCGCTTTTTCATGACAAACAATCCCTCAAACATGCTTTGCAGGAGCTGAAAGAACTGAAATCGGAAGTCCATCGACAGAAGACCATTCTCCAAGAAAAAGACGAGACGATCTTCCGACTTACCAACGCCATTCAGCGAATGCCGCTCTCCGATACCCAGAGCAAGACGATTGTGATTGAGAAGCCCGAACCTTTCATCCGCCCTACCGCCTCAGATACAGCCGCCAATTATCTGCCTTCGCGCCTTGCGACGCTGCTTAATTGTGGCGTTGATAGACTCTATCTGCGTAAAAAAGACACTGATGCGCTATTTGATGGCGGAATCGAGACCATCTATCAACTCGTCACCACACCGCGACAGGAACTTGAACACCTACCGGGCTTGACCGTTTATGGTCTGAAGAAGATAGCCGATAAGCTGAAAGCCCAGAACCTCTCACTCGAAATGAAGATCCAGTACCTACCCGATATAGACAAGTACATCAGACTTAGTTAATTCAAATGATTTAGACCATGGCAGGATTCAGTGAAGATATAAGAGTAAAGATCCCCGCATTGACACATCTCTCGAGGTTAGGCTACACCTATCGCTCGTTACACAGTCTGCATCATGACCCAGAGACAAACATCGATACAGAGACCTTCTCGAAGAAATTGCGAGAGATGAACAGTGGTATCACCGATACAGAGATAGATCTGTTCATCGGTAAGATTCGCGTGATGCTCAACAACGACGATCTTGGTCGTGAGTTCTACGAGAAAATACTCTCCAATAAGACCTATAACGTGATAGATTATGACCACCCCGAGCAAAATGTCTGGGAGTGCGTCACTGAGATGCCATGCGAGAATGGCGGCGAGAGTTTCCGCCCTGACATTACCCTGCTCATCAACGGCCTGCCGCTGGTATTCGTTGAGGTGAAGATGCCCAATAATCATGGCGGCATGCTCCAGGAATACCATCGCATGAACGATACTCGTTTCCCGAATACCAAGTTCCGTCGTTTCCTGAACCTGACGCAGCTGATGATCTTCAGCGATAACAAGCATTATGACTTCTCTACGCAGGTGCCGCTTCAGGGAACCTTCTATGGCTGTCGTGCGGAAAAGCAGATTGTCTTCAATG
>JAEEGK010013782.1_pt1 | contig 18166 bp, 19 predicted proteins | sample 8958771 | NCBI WGS metagenome assembly JAEEGK01 (sample SAMN16246547, study PRJNA631951) | gut metagenome | biome: gut microbiome; feature: rumen; material: SC-attached | host: Bos | place: Iran: Karaj | collected 2018-10
TCAGGATGTGGTTGTGACGTACGTGCTTCATCTCCTCGGTGTAAGCATCAAATACGCCGTCGTTGTGGGTTTTGCAATACTTTGTGAAAATCTCGTGCAGCTTCTCTGATGGCTTGTAACCGTAGTTGGTGCAAGCCTGCTCAGCCATCTTAATACCGCCAAAAGGCATGAAGGCGCGCTTCAAGGGTTTATCAGTCTGCAGACCAACTACCTTCTCCAGGTCCTTCTTACTCTCGTCGATGTAGCCAGGGCCATAAGCTGTCATGCTCGATACGATCTCTGTCTCCATGTCGAGCACACCGCCCTTGGCACGCTCTTCCTTCTGCAGCTCCTGCAGACGGCCCCACAATACGTTTGTGGCATCTGTAGGCTCAGCCAGGAAGGTCTCGTCGCCCTCGTAAGCTGTGTAGTTGTTCTGAATAAAGTCTCTGAGATTGACCTCCTCGGTCCACTTGGTTCCTTTAAAACCACGCCATTCTTTACGCATAAATCAATTAGTGTTTTATATAAAAAAATAATACCTATTGCAAAATCGGGTGCAAAGGTACTATTTTTTTTTGGACTACGCAAATATTTACGTAGCAATAATTGATTATTTTGATTTGGCGCAATTGATTTAGCGTACCAACTTCTTGCCATCTACAATGTAGATGCCGTGTGGCAGCTCGTCGACGCTGGTGGCCTGTACGCGGGTGCCGTTCAGCGTGTAGATGCCTTTTTGCGCGTTGATGGTCTTGCTGGCCTCTACCTGTTTGATGCCGCTGGTTGCCTGTCCACCCAGTCCGCGAACAAAGCCTGCATACACGTGCTTGCGATAGTAGTTGATATCCCAGATGCCCACGGGCTCGCCTCTACGCCACATGTATTGCGCGTCGGGTACATCGGTAGGGCACCACTGGCAGATGCCCCATTGCTGTTCGGCTGGTATCACGCGCAGGTACTCCTTGATAATCCACTCGTAAAAGTCGGCCATCTTCTGGTGTTCGGCCTCGGTAAGCTGTACAGTTTTAATTTTGTCGCCCCATCGGTTGTTGGTGCCGCGCACATAGCCCATGTCCATCTCGCTGATGCGGCACAGCTTGCCGCTGGCTGCCATCACCTCGAACATGGTGGTGATGTGCTGCTTAATGCTGTTCATGGTGTTGTCGTCCTCAAAGCAGCAGATGTGCATCTGGGTGCCTATGCCATCTATGTGGGTTTCGCCGTCGGCCTCCCATTTCTTAATCCAGTTTACCAGGCTCTTTACCTTTTTGTTGCCGTCCCAGTCGCTCTCCAGGTTGTAGTCGTTAATAAACAGCTTCACGTCCTCGGGGCCGTACTTGCGAGCCAGTCGGCAGGCTTGGCGCACGTAGTCGAGATCGCCCAGATGGTCTTGCCAGAAGAAGGCATCGCCACCCACATCCCAGGTACCTTTCTTATAGGCGTCGGAGTGCTGCAGCGTGTAGTTGCCCTGACCGTCGTTGCCATCGCCAGCGATAGCCTCGTTCACCAGGTCCCAAGCCTTTACCTTGCCGTCGCAAGCCTCCATCATACCCTTAATCCACTTGTCCATGGCGTATATCAGGGTGTCGTGGCGCACCTGCTGACTCTGCCCGCTGATCAGACTGCGCAACCAGGCGTTGGGCTGCTGCGAGTGCCAGGCCAGGGTGTGGCCGTAAACGTTCAGTCCGGCCTCGGTGGCAGCTTGCACGTAGCGCTTCACGTTGGCAAAGTTCATATTGCCGTTGGCATCCACGCAACTGCCCATCTTCATGGCGTTGCCAGCCACGGTTTCGGTAAAGTTCTTGTTCACCAGGTTTCTGAATGTCTGATTGGTAAAGTAATCGTTCACGGTGGTGCCGATGCCCAGTTTAAAGTTGGGGTACTTTTCGTAGTTGATATAATCTTTCAGGGCCTGATAATTGTCGAGATAGCGATAGTTGCTATTGTTAGGTTTACCCTGTTCAAATTTCTCTTGAGCTGCCATGGTTGTGGTTAGGCTGGCAGCAAGTACACACATAAGTAATTGTTTCATTGTGATATTTACGTTGATAATTATTAGCTATTGTAATATTGCGGCTACAAAGGTACACGTTTTTTTCGAGAAACCATCAACAAAACAAAAAAAGAGACAAAACTTTTTTTTGTTTTGTCTCTCCAGTTAGTTACAGTCAAAATTTGGCTACTACTCACAGCCCCATGCAACTGGTAGCCCCCAGCGCCGTTACTATCGCCGTGGCGATACTTGCAATCATCTGTACGATGAACTTCAATGTTTCCTTCTTACTCATAATGTTTCATGTTTAATCTTTAATGATTAGGCACAGATTACACGGTTCTCTTTTAGAGAAACGCAGCTCTTTTTCGTTGATAACAGCCGTGTCCTTTTTTAAAAGGCCGTGTTAATCCGTGCCTAAAACTAGTCGCCGATTGGTTCGTGGTTGCTACCACCACCAGTATTTCCACCGCCTCCGGTATTGCCGCCGTTGCCACCGGTATTGCCGCCGTTGCTGGGCTGTGGGTTGTCGGGATCTTCCACATCGCCGCTGTCACTCGAGGTAACACGCTTAACCTCCTTGCCGGTGCGGTCGAAGCAGGTAATCTGCACAGCCGTCTTCGAGAGCTCCTCCTTCAGGTCAACATCTGGGGTGAAGATGATGCGGCGACTCGAAATCAGTCCGGCCTTTACCTTGTTCACATCGTCCACGCTCTTGGCGCGCAGGCCGAATCGCATCGTACCCAGTCCGGGCAGCGCCACGCTGTGACCCTCGGTGGCCCATGCCTTAATTACTTCGCCAGCTGCATCCCAGCAAGCCTGCATCACACCTTTGCTAACTCCGCTACGCAGGGCAGCCTCCTTAATCACTTTGTCCTGATTCAGGGCGGTGTACAACTCAGGCAACATCACGTAGCGGTACGTGCCAGCGTAAGTGCCAATCTTAATCAACTGTTCGGTTGCTTTAACTTTAAGTGCCATAATTAAATTACGTTTTAAAGGGTTTAACATTAAATTTTTGTTGCCTAACTAGGGAGATTTTTTTCTCTAACTAGCGAGATATTTTTCTCCTTTGTTTCGACATTACAAAGGTACAACATTCGCCGCCACCGTTTAGGCGATGGCAGGCGATGCCGTGCGATAGGCGAACTTTTTTTCCTACTTTTTTAGGGTTCGCCAAGGTGTTCTACTATGGCTTTTACCTGTCGTGGGGTAAATGCCTTGCAGGTGGGCTGATAGCCGGTGGCTTGCAGTTGTTCCAATAGCTGGGTGCAGCGGTTAATCCACGCCATCAGGTGGTTAACGGCTGTGCGTGGCATGCTCTCAGGAAAATACATCAACGCCAGCTCCTTCTTGGTATAAGCCCTAATGGTAAATGTATCCATAATGTTTAATGTTTAATCCTTAATGTAAAAAACTCACTAAAGTCCTTACACCCTTTGGGCAGCTGATGGTGCTGCAGATTGGGTAACACCTGCTGCAACTGTAGGAACAATCGCTCGCCTGGCTCATCTTGGTCGGGATACATGTGGAAGGTAGTTGACAATTGATCATTGATAATTGACAATTGTTCCACATCCTTTTTGGTGAGCAGGGTGGCCGAGGGGATGGCGATGGCTTTATGACCAGCCGATAGCATGGACCAGCAGTCGGATGCACCCTCGGTAATAAACAGCGGTTCGCCTGGCTTCAGCATGTTGAGTACGGGCAGGTTGTAAATGCCGCACTCGGCGCCTGGTGGAAATCGGAAACGGGGTAGGGCACCTTTCACCAAGTTGCGGTTCTGCACACCCACCAGCTGCCCCTCTTTATTATAATAAGGTATCTGCAACCAGGGTACACCCTTGCGGTCGGTCCACGAGGTTAACCGGCACCACCACACCACGCGGGGATCAATCAGTCGCTCGTAGAACAGGAACTTACGTGCAGCCTCGTTCAGCCACGGGTGCTCAAAGTATGGCTCGTAGCGACTGGCATCAAATGGCTGTGGCGCATCGTCCTTTTGGACTGGTTGCCACTCGTCAATGATTACATTGTGCTGATCGGCCAACCATCGGCATGCATCTTTAAACTCCATGTGCAGGTAGCGCATCACCAGATCGATGGTGCCACCCGTAGCCCCGCACACAAAGCAGCGGTAGGTGTTGGTCTTTACACGGAACGACAGACTGGGGTGGCTATCGGCATGAAACGGACAAAGACTTTTGTGATGCTTTACACGCAGTCCAAGTCGCTCGGCGACCCCCTCAATAGGCAGGTCGCGGAGCTTTTGCAGTTGTATCTTATCCATTATAATGTTCAATCTTCTTAAGGTACAACTCCGTCTTGGTATAAATCCCCGTTTGGGCGCAGTACTCGATGAACTTACGATGCACCCATTTGCGCAGCTGATTGCTGGCACCCTCAATGGGCTTGTTCTGACTTTCGCGTAGAGCCTCTAACTGGGCCTTGTTAAACTGGGTGGGCAGGTCGTCGAGCATATTTCTCGGTCCTCGGCGTTGGCTGTCGTTCGCACCCTCTTCGCCGTTGCTTAGCATAGTGGCAAATAGCTGCATCTTGCTCCAAAGGTCGTGATACACTAGCCATTCTACCAGTTCGGCCATCGCCTTTGTCCACGTCTGGTTGTTCAGTATCCACAGCACGCATCCAGCCTTCCAGGCCGATACCAAGCTACGGTGTGATATCTCGAACAGTACGTCGTCGTCGGTCAGATCGGCCAGCGTGGCCATATCCTCAGCCAATCGATCGATAAGCTTGTTGAGTGGACGGATAATGTATCGGCCCTTGCTGTTACCAAGACGCTCCAGGTACTCATCCAACTTCTGGTAAAACTCATCGGGATAGTTACCCTGACGGGGGATGCGACCACTACGCTCACCACGGGGCTTGAACGAGAACACCATGCGACCGAAGGTTCCGTTAAACAGCTCGTACTTATAAAAACGACGGGTGGCGCCAGGGGTGCTTGAGAAGGTGAGGTTGGCGCGCAGGATAGGGTTGCCGCTTACACCATCGGCTGTGGCACGCAAGGCACCTGCACGGGCACGATCGTAAACATTTCGCAGCAACTGCGACAGTTTTTTATGACTACCACACAGCTGGTCGGCCATCTCAACCTCAGGCATATTAAAGTACTGTGTGCGACCGCCCTGTGCCTCGAGTGCCATCGCGTTCTGTATGAATGCCGGGTTGGTGGTGTCGGTTGGCGGGAAATAGATGGCCACCTCGGGACGTACTTTATCCTTGTTATTGCCTTTGCCCTTGGGTAGCTTTGCCCATTCTACCAATTTGTTCATCTCTACCAGGTCGTGCTCGGTAAAGTCGCGACAGATGGCATTAATAAGGTTCGGAAACTGCCCCTTGTTATCGCCACTATTGGCCACCAGGTTGGCCATCATGCCGCATGGTTCCTTCCAACTGTTGTCGGGGTACATAAATTCCGTGCCGCTGATGTGTGCGCCAAGTACGGGGAAGAACATCGGAACCAGGGGCGCGTGCATATCTTTTGATGCCTGCGAGAGTAGAAGTTTTATACTTTCTGTGCCTTTACCAAGGTTTGGCATCGCAGGCGCTGTGTTATTTGAAATCTCGTATTTCATTGATAATCTGCTTTTTAGGTGAATTAATACTACTAATGATATAACCCTCGCGTTCCAGTTCCAGTTGTTCCAATTATTATTCTGGTAGTCCCAATTGCCCTTATTTTCTTATATAACTATCTATATATCAATTAGTTATAAATGTTTAAAAGGGTTATTTGCTCCGCAAAATAAAACTGGAACATTTGGAACTGTCACACGTTTCAGGGCCATTTGCTGTTGGGTTAGCCTTCCTCTATAAGGCCACTCAATCCCTCGCAAAGTTCGATGTACACCTCGTGCGTATAACGTGCCAGATTGAGCACATCTTCCTCACGCATAGGTTTGAAGTTTGGTCGGTACGTTCCATCATCGCGCATGGTAATCGTAATGTGCTTACCCTCGAAAACCCTTGGATTGTGCTTAACCGGTGCTTTGGGTGGCAGCTCGATAAACGTGTAGTGTGGGTCACGACTAAGGAACTCATCAACGATGTTTTCCGAATCGAATTTCAGCATTCCGCTGTACACCTTACCAGGCTGCATACGCTGCCCGCTGTGCAGAATCGTCTTCAAGTCGCAACCAAGCTCCGTGTTGGTGTGCCACCCACGTTCTTCGGCTTTATGCTTACGATAAGCAACAGCCAGAGGTTCGTTACTGTTCTTAAAAAAGTCGTTTAGGATTTCTCCCACGAGGCGAGGGCCGTACTGTGCTTCAGACCCTGCGCGAGAATTAATTCTCTTTGTCATTATTACCTCGGGCAAACAGATGTGACTGCTGCCCTCGGCATCAGGGAGAAATGCCTACTTTTGGTAGGCACAACGGTAGGCATGACGGTAGGCATAAGGGGATTGGCAAAATAAAAATTGAGCGTAATATGCTGATAATTAGCAACATTACGCTCTATTGAAAATAACTAAAAAAATAATATCTGCCTACTTTTCTGCCTATCTTTGCTTTTTTCTTATGCTTAGGCCTGCCTGCTTTGATGCCTGCATTTTATCGAAATAACCTATTTCGCGCAGGGCATCTTCGTTTTCCATTACCAGTTTCTTCATTATTTCTGTCATGCTGTCGGTAAGGTGTTGCAGCAGGAAGGCACAGTCATCCAGAATGGGGCGGAAGTTATTGATACTTTTGGCTCCATGAAGGTTTTTGAACCTTTGTCCATTTTTGTCAATAAAATGCGACTTCAATATCTGTTGGAAACCTCGATAAGGCTTAACGTATTGAGGTTCGCCGGTCAGCATCTTAAATAAATCGCGTAATTCTCCCTCCTTACCAAGCCATATCAAGTCAAATTGTTGGTTGACACCCGAGAACAGCTTTCGCCAGTCGTCGGGCGAAGCGTTCAGTTTGTTGGCCTGTGTTAATCGCTGGCCCATGATATCTATCAGCTTGTCGGTAAGCAGAGCTGTCTTGGTGAAGGTGGTGCCGTTTGGGCGGAAATTGTTTTCATTCTTATCCTTGCGCGATCTGATTGTATCAGCTATCTTATCAGATAACCACTCATCCGAATCCTCGTACTTATTAATCCAATCTGATAATTCCTCGCTCAGCTCTATTACTTGCTGATGGAATTCTTGCAGTCTGGTGTCATTGTATTCTTTCAACTCGAGATTTAGTTTATCAATCAGTAAGTCGCAAACGGTTTCGCTATAATATGTATTATAATGCTGTGCCAATGTTGCTCTTACAATATGAAATACTGTACCTGATACTATTTGTTTGTCATATTCGGTTGCGTCAGATTTCCATTTTCTGATATCGAGTAATAAGTTGTCCCAGAGCGAGTTCATTATGCCTTGATTGATGTCTCGTGTGTATAGGAGATAATCCAATAAACAGGCCGACTTATAAAATACATCGTATTCTGTTACATCAAGCCCGTTGAGGCGGCCTCTACATGGTTTGAAAACCTTAAAACAAGTCAAGAGTAGCGGATGCGTCTTGAACGTGTTTTGGAGCTTTTCTTTTTCTTTTAATTTCAGCAGTCGTTCCATTTTTCTGTTTATTGATGAATTCTACAGCGTTATCAAGCCATTTGTTTATATTATATTCTCCAAAGAGATTTTGAGAGAAAAGCATCGAGAAGGTGTCGGCTTTCATTGGAAACATCAGTCGCACATCTTTACCGCAAACAACCTCCTGTCCGTTCTCATAGGCTAACGACAGGCCAAAGGCCTCACTCGTTAAATTACTACCAATCATTTCTATGATATTTTGGATATCGTGTTTACGTTTATCTACGATGCGTGATCCCAAGGGATTATCTAATTCTAATTTACCTCGCTTTGCCTCCCACACTTCTTTCAATAAATGTTTTAGAATAGGAGTCTTATTGATAAACTCCATTACACGAGGGTCTAATGTACCAGTTCCGAAGTAGATGGTCATTTTTCTTACTTTCAGTTTGTCCTTCAGAATGAGTTGGCGGTTATAATCCCAAAAATCTTTCGTTACCGTTACAGGCTTGATTTTTATTCCAAAACCGTAACCATGCCCCTGTATAAGCATGTTTAAGCTATCCTGCAAAAGCTGGGCCGCCACGTCTGTATTGCGCCAGGCATCATTCTCTTTCATAATTGCGATCAAGTTTCTACCTTCGCGAAAATCCATGAATATGTGGCTGTAGGGATTCTCGGCTACATTTTCCTTGCTGATAACATCAGGTTCGTGCGGCATGCTACTTTGGTGCTTTAGCCACATGTGCCTAATTTTCTCGTTTTCCAGCCTTAACCATACCACACGACCAGAGCCATGAGCCAGTACCTTGCACGGGAACGTTTCGGCAACCGCACTTCGTTTCTTTATTCGCTGTATTTTTACATCCGTATTTCTGTCGCCAAACAGACGGTCTAACCAAAGGTTTTTATCCTTTGTCGACATGTCAATTTTAGTGTTTTGTGGAATAAAGAAATCGTATTGTACCGCATCAACGGGACAAAATTCATAGGTGTAAAGAGCATAAATATCCATAGATTTATTTTGGGTTTAATTGATAATTGGCTACAAAGATAATGAATAATTACCAAAAAAGTGAAGGTTACGCTATTAATTTGAAATTTAATTGTAATTTTTCGTGTTTTATTCCAGATTTTTCCTATATTTGCACACATAACCTAAAAAATCAGTTCGATATGGGACGTAATATTAACCGAATTAAAGTCGTGTTGGTCGACAAACATAAGACCAATAAATGGCTTTCCGAACAATTAAATGTAGCACCATCTACCGTAAGTAAATGGTGCACCAACGATGCCCAGCCACCACTCGAAACCCTCATGCAGATATCCCGCCTCCTGGAAGTGAAGGTTGACGACCTGTTGAGATTTGATGAACTGCCAGAAATTTCGTAGAGTTGGGCGTTCAAGTTTTTTATTCAGCAGTCTATTAATAACTAAAAACAATAAGCTTATGGGATTTTTTAAGAAATTATTTGGTCAGTCGGATGATGAAGAGCTGAACGATGACTTTTACGAGAGTTTAGACTATTCAAATGATGATGACGACGTTGACGACGATTATGATGATGATGTTGATCTTGATGATGATTCTTCTGACTCATCCGATACTTATTATTCTATTGCCAAAGTTCGTGTGGTTGGTTTTGATGATTTGGAGGATGCAGATAAAGATTATGTTAGGACTCGACTTGAGGAAGATAGCCATGTATATCTTCGTTATGATTTTGACTCTCCAAACAAGCAGCAGGCTTTGCAGGTATATAAGCATAGTTGGTTGTTAGGTTATATTGAACCCAGCAAGTCTGAGATAGTTCATAGTTATCTGCGTGATTCAAAGATTGGGGCTGTTATCGTTTCTAAAATTACAAGCAAGGATTTCAAGGTATTTATTGACTTGAAAGTTTATTATGATGATCCGCATGGCAAAGAGTTGCTTCCATATTATCCAATGGAAGGACGTCAGCTAGATGTTGTTGAAACAGATTTGTGGACTGGACAAGAAAACTGGACAACTGATTGGTTCCTGAATCTATATACGGATGAACTGTCATACAAATATAATGATATGTTTGATGATGACGTAGATGATGATGAGAAATCAATGGTAGATATATGGTTCATGGGCTGGTGTAGAAGCTATTTTGACGGAACATGTATAACTAAGAAAGGTAGTGAACATTATGTAGACTATCTGACTTCAGAAAGTGCTAAAGCCGTTTTACGAAAGCGCATAGATGCCTATCTGGATAATAAGTGTTTGCATTTTGCTGATAGGGAACAGTTTTCAGATTCAGAGATAGAGGATGATTTAGAGGAGGAATCAGAATCCCCTGCTGTTGCTAAACGATATGATGATACGTATCAGATAAGTTATATTGATGGTCAAGGCAAACGACAAAGTAAGACAATTAAAAATGCAAACTTCTCTACTTTTGTAGCTGGCATCAAGTATCGTGAGAATTGGGAAGAACTTGTTTCGAAACTTTCCGACGGAATGATAGTTCTTTTGAAGAAGGAGCCTGACAATGAATATGACTCATCAGCAATAGCTGTATATAATGGAACCGATCTTTTGGGCTATATTCCTCAAAAGGATATTCCTGCAGTTGGTTGGTGCTTGAATGGTGATGAGTTAGAGGTACAGATTGAATATATAGATGAGGATTATGTAAGTCTTATTATTCCTGCAACGTTCCAAAATCTCTCTAATTGCGATGAAGAAGAATTAGAAGGAGTAAGATTCTCAAAAACAGAGCGAACCAAGTATGAGGTCGGTGCCTATCTGGAAGACAAGAACGGAATCACAAAAGAAGAATTCTTGAAAGGTGTCAAACAACAAAGAGGTATTATTTAGTTGTATACTTAATTAATAATAATCGGGAAATTCATATTTATGGTATTTCCCGATTATTATTTCTGGTAAATGATTCTTTCGGTTTTAGTAGCGACCCTCCAGGTATCCAATTGATTCTAAGCTCATCAAACATTTTAATTTGTTCCTTTGTAAGTGGTGTGCCGCCATAACTATTCCCATATGGTCCACGCTGTTTTAAATGTACAACTTTGATTCCAAGTTTAAAACCATCGACAGGATCAACGTATGAAGATTTCAAACAGTCATATCCTTGTTCAATAAAGAGTTTTAGATGAATATATATGTTCTTTAATTTTTCCTCATTTGGATCCCAAATAAATCCTAAATTATCTAACTCCTTTATTTGCTCGTTGGTTAATATACCATATGCATAGCCTCTTTTTATTTGTCTTAAAGAACAAATCCAGTTGCCAAGCGTAGAACGGGGAATTTTGGTCGGAGGAAAACAATGGTGAATTCTTATATATTTCTTTAACTCTTCTAAATGTTTGAAAAATGTTATATCCTCAAGTTTTCTGTAATTCTTCAGAATCTCAAAGCCATGTACTCTGGTATCAATGTCTACAAATGGCATATCAAACTCTTTTAGATAAATTTGCTTTATTACATTATCAAAATTTTCAGTAGAAAAAGGTTGTGGAAGGAAATAGTTTCTTGCATATATAGTTTTGGGGAGTCCTTCCTCTCGAATTCGAATCAACTTTATCCCATTTTTTTTGCAGAAAATGTCTTTCTTGTTATCTTTTTCGATTTTTTCTTTGCCCTTATGCCATGCCCAACCATCATATTCAATTGCTATTTTGCATGATGGAGAATATACATCGAACTCAGTTCCATTTAGCTTATATCTGCTGATAGCATCAGTATACCAAAATGAAAAGTAATAGAATGTAGCTTGTTCTGGGAAAGATGTGCCCTTAATTGAACGGTATTCCCAATCAAAATTCAATGAATCTAAAAAAGCTTTTTGCTCATCATTCAGTGGAAATGCTCTGTTTCGGATTTTTCCAACCCAATACCCAAGATTTAGGTGACCTACATAAAATGTAGAGGGTACATTTGTGTCGTGCATTTCTTCAAAATATTTCTTTAATAGCGGACTGTATTTTTTCCATGTGTTTGAAGTGTCCCATACGATTTCGATTTCTTCGAGTAAATGTCTTTGATTATCATTTAGTGGACTATATCTATCCACTCTATCTTTACGTTTCCGTGGGGCACCAAAATATTTTAGTCTTTGACCACCAATCCATTTGTTTAATTTATAATCTTCTTTTTGTGAAACAGATGAGTGCCCATAGCGATCATAATAAGCTTTGGCTCTTTTGTACATATATTCCCAATGGCGCTCTCTGTATTGTAATTTAATTCCCAACTTATCGAAAAAGCGCATTTGTTCATGGGTTAGTTTTTCTTCACAGCGTAATTGGCGAACTCGTTCTAGGTACTCTCCAACAGGAATATTATGCCAGACATAATCTATGGGAAAGTTTATGTCTAGACATTCTTTCTTTAGTTCTCTGAATACAGATTCAATCTTCTGCCAATCAGATGTTGAAATTACTGATTTTTTTGGATAGTTTCCAGCCATAAACAATTATTTTATAAGATTAAACACTTTCTTTTATTATTTTTCGCTTCTGTCCTCATTTGACATAATTGTATTTTGTATGCTGCAAATTTAAAAAATAATTTTTGAATAACCAAATTCGATTTGTTGTCGATGAAATGTGGATGGTTATATATAATTATCGTATTTAAGTGAATAACTTATCTTAATAAGGTATGTACTATTAAATAATAGTTTTTATTTAGCTATATAGTTTATATTTTGATAGAGAATATTTATATAGGCAATTATAACCTATTAAAATTAAAGTTTGTTAAATTTTTAATCCGCATTTCTTGATGGTGTCGTGTCCTATAGGATGCTCTGCTATTTATTATTCATTTGGCGTATATAAACAACCTTATTCATATAATCCAAAATAGTCGTGCTTCAAGCAAAAGCTTGACACGGTAGGCCGGCAACTATGATATATAATTAGGCTTGCAAAAATGGCAAATATCTTCAATTTTCCGGATGAAATTTGGATAATATCATAAAATAATGTATCTTTGCATCGTTGATTATAAATAGAAACAATTATGGAAGCAAAAAAAACGTATAAACGCCGTACTCGCGAAGAAGTGGCTGCCTGGTTGCAAAGAGCCAGGGAGCGCAAGCAGGCTTGGGAAGAACAAACCCAGCTGGAACTGAAGGCTATGGCAGAGGAAGCCCGTCGTGCGAAGGAGTCTCACTATTTTGATTTTGCTGGATAAAATGAATGCTTTAAATCTGGAAATGGTGAACTCGCATGCGGAGTACTCGGTATTCCTGAGCCAGACAGGAAAGTATGTGTTTAAGACCGACTTTGATATCTTGTACGCTGTGGATTTCGAACTTGATAGCAATCCGTACTACACGGCTTATTGGTTTAATCTGACAAATCCCGAACACACAAAATCGCCAGGCGATGTGAAGATAGCTCAAACGGTTATTTGTATTATTGAGGAGTTTTTCCGTTTGAATCCCGAGGTGTTGCTCTACATGTGTAGCACAGATAAAGGCCAGCAAGCTCAACGAGCAAGACTATTCCTACGTTGGTTTAATGGTTACGAACAGCAGAAACGTTATCTCATAAAATCGACGGAGGTGAGAGGAATTGACCCTGATGGGAAACCGAGAAATGAGTATGTGGCTCTCATTGTGCCACGTATACATCCGCTATTGGATGAAATCGTAGAGCGGTTTGACGAAGAGATACAAATGTTCAACGATAATAAACCTGTCGAATAAAACTCTGTCGCCTAAATTAAGATATATGCCGAGGCATCCGTAAGGGATGGGCTCGGCTTTTTTATCCCTCGTTAAGTAATGCTATCAAGATTTAAGGGCAGGGAACGGCAGCTTGCCCGGATTGGATTGTGTATCTTCGTGATGTATTAATCATTAACGAAGTATTACAATGAAAGAGAATCTAAACAACATTCGCTTATCGGCCCACTTTATGCTGGGCGAGTTTATTAATCTGCAGAAGTATGCGGATAACATCCCTACCATGCAGGCGGTGGTGAACTTGACTTATGGCTGCCACATGCTATTGGAGCCTGCCCGTAAGGTGGTTGGGCCTATCATCATCAACTCCGGGTTCCGTTGTAGGCGGGTGAACGCTTTGGTTGGTGGCGTGAGTAACTCGCAGCACCTCGTAGGTCAGGCTGCGGATATCCGTCCTAAGGACGCGCGACAGTTCCAGCGGTTAATAGAATTCCTGAAGGCACACGACCAAACCGATCAGCTATTGACGGGTAACGGCTGGCTGCACATCTCATGGAATCCCATCGCCACACCAAGGCATTACGTAAGAGTAGGGTACTATAAGTAACCCTACTTTTTTTTATCGTGCCGCAATCATCCTTCGGAAGAAGATGTTGGGGATGGCAACACCGAGGGCGATGAACAGGATGGTGAGCGAGGCCTGGATGGCATTGTTCATAGCTACTGTTACCTCGCCCTCGATGCCGTGCATGTTGATAAAGGCAAACAGGGCCCGATACATGAGCACTCCGGGAATCATGGGGATGACGCTGGGGATGCTGAGCAGCTGGTGAGGGGTGTGCAGCTTGCGAACGAGCGCACAGCAGATGATGCTGACTACTGCCGAACCTGCAAACGAACCTACTACCAGGCCTTGGTCCAGTCCGATGTTACCGCTGGATGGACCGAGATTAACGAAATTGCGCGTACAAACGCTGATGATGCCACCTAAGGCCACCGCCCACATAAGATGGCGCGGGGTATTGAAGATCATAGAGAAACCAATGGCCGAGATGGCTGCAGCCAGCATATATTCGTGGTAATTGTGATGGGGCGTCATCGGCAGATCCTTGGCAAAATTATCGATGCCGCAAACCTGAATGGCAAAGGCGATACCGAAGGCCATGGCCAGCAGCATCATCAGGGTGTTAACAGCCCGCGTCATGCCCACCTGGGTGAACCCCGAGAGCATGTCGCTTACGAAATTAATGAGCGGTACGCCGGGCACAATAAACAGGGCGCAGGCCAACAACGGGTGCCAGGGGGTAGAGGATACGAGTACCGACGGCAGCCAGCTGCTGGCTTGGGCATAAACCGACAGCAGACTGCACACCCAGGCCAAGAGCGTGGATACAAAGGCGGCTATGCTGATGTTGACATAGGTATTGCTGCCTTTCTCGTTCAGATACATGCGCAGGCGCAAACCCATGATGGCAGCCAGGGCAGCATAGAAAAAAGCAGTCCAGTCGCAGCCGAACTGGATGCAGAAACCACCGCAGGCCAGTCCGCCCCCCACAGCTACCTGCCAGGGCGAGTAGTTGCGTTTTTGGCGGGCTATGTAATCAAGCTCCTGCCGGTAGCGATCCAGCTGATAATGCAGGCGCAGCGCCTCGCACGACAGGTGACTCACCTGGCGCAGGGTGTCGAGATTAACGCCATGCTTTTCTACACGCTGGAACTTGGTGAACGAGCGCTGGCCGTCACTCAGGTTTACCATCAGCATGTTATAAACAATGTAGATATGTAACCTGTCGAGTGGCAGCCCTAAATAAGCCGCCACTCGTTTCATGGTTCTCATGGTACGACTGGTATCTGCCGCGCTCTCCATCAACAAACATCCAGTACGGAGCAGCAGGTCCAGCCTCATTTGCAAATTATCCTGAATCATCATTTAGTGGTGTTTTCGCGTTGTCCCAGAAAGGCGATTATTGGCTCTATCTCGTGCGGACGGGCCTGTATCAGCAGATGGTCGCCGTGGTGCAGCACCGTGTCGTCGTCGGGGTGCACGATACAATTCGATGAGTCAGCCAATCGAATCTCGCGCACCACAAAACGGCGACTTATCAGCTCTTCTACCTTACCCAGCGTCAGCCCCTCGATGCTGTCGTGCTCGATGACTACAGCAAACTTGCGCTCGTGATTGTGTTGCAGGTACCAGTAGAGGCAGATGAATAACACAGATAGTTCTCCTAAAACAATAAACCAACTTGAAGACATAATACCTAATTAATTATATTAAAACAGTTACTTTTCTTTTTCCGGGTGCAAAGGTACGGCTTTTCTGACACCTGGCACCCAATTGGCTATGATTTGTGCCGAACGTGGCAATTTATGTCAAGACGAATGCGGCTATCGGTAAAAACGATAGCCAAACGTGTTGGCAAATGCATATTTTTTGTAACTTTGCACGCGCAAATATTAATATAATAAGGTATATATCATGGAAATCCGTCAGCTTAGATACTTTCTACGTGTGGCCGAAACGCTTAATTTCTCGCAGGCAGCCCGCGAGCTGTTTATCACCCAGAGCACGTTGTCGCAGCAGATACTGCACTTGGAGCAGGAGCTTAACCAGCAGCTGTTTGTGCGCAACAGTCATGAGGTGATGCTTACCGAGGCTGGCGAGATACTGCTGCCGATGGCCCGTGAGAGCATACACATGGTTGACAACTGTGTGCTGCGCCTGCAGGAGCTGAAGCAGTTGCTTACCGGTGAACTGAACATCGGCGTAACGTTCTCGTTCAGCAGTATCATGGCCGAGACGATGACCGATTTTATGCGACAGCACCCTAAGGTAAAGCTGTCGGTATGTTACTCGTCGATGGAGGACTTGATTGAGCGCCTGTTGCGCCATGAACTCGACCTGGTGCTGGCTTTCAAACCCAACGAGGCCGACCCGCGCATAGAGAGCCGACTGCTATTTAACACCCGTCTGGCAGCTGTAGTGAACCATGAGCACCCCTTGGCTGGCGAAAAGAGTATGACGCTTGAGGACCTGCAGCGCTATCCGCTGGTGCTGCCCACTAAGGGCTTGCAGGCACGTAATGCATTCGACCGTATGACGGCCCATAGCGGACTGGAGTATAATCTGAAGGCCGAGATAAACAACGTAAACCTGATATTTAAATTCATGTACAAGACCAAGTATGTAACCGTACTCTCCGAATCGTCGGTTATCGACGAGGACGGGCTTACCGCTATCCCCATCATAGCCGAAGGCAACGGTATGGAGGGCTGCATACATACACTAAAGAACGGCTACCAGAAGGCAGCCGCTCGAGAGTTTATCAGAATGGTGAATGAGAGTATTGCCATCTGGAAAACGATGGCCTTATAACTCTTACTACTTGATTTTTACCGTAATTTCGGCGGGGAACATGTAAGCCGGATCGTTACGCTGGTAAAGGGTGCGGCGCAGGGTGCCGGGCTGGGTTTTTACCTTGCCCTTGAACAGCTTGCGGCCCTGATACATAACGGTAACGGGCTTTTTAAGATCTACCATCTCCTGGCACAGCGAGAGTGTGAGCTGCGAATAGTCGCAACGGGTGATGGTTATGGTGTTGCCATCTATTTGGGCGCGTACCTCCTTTTCGCGCGATAGCTCGTTAACGGGGGCTGTGAGCCAGTAGAAGTATGGGGTAACCACATCGGCCTGATGCCAAACCACACGCTTAGGGTAGGGGTTACGCTGGTACTTGGCCATCCAGCTAACAGCCACGGTATCAACACGATCCATCCAATGGCCCTTGCCTTCAACGATATGTCCTTCGTGGATGTAGCCCTCGGGATCGGCTGCGTGCAGCGAGTCCATCTCTACGATACGATCCTGGCAACGGTACACACGATCGTAGGCATCATCAAGCTGTCCGCACCAGATCATGAATGGAGTGTTACGCAGATTCAGGAGCGACACATCGCCTGGGTGACCAGCCATCATCGAGGCGGCTGCCCAATGGTCGGCCATGCGGGGGCCAAGGCGCCACACACCATCGCCACCGGCCGAGTAACCCATGATGTAAACCTTGTTGGGATTTACATCGCAGTAGGCTTGCATCATCATGATAATCTGACGGTAGAAGGTGTCGTCCTCGGGACGGAAATGAAGGTCCCATGTGTTGGTGATGGCTCGCGGACTGAGATAAACGGCACCCTGTGGGCGATACAGTCGCTTCTGGTTCTCCCATTGCTGATCGTTCAGTTCGGCAGGGGCGCCGCCACCGCCATGCAGCGAGATGTACAGAGCGTAGCCATCGGCTGGCTTGGGGCCATAGATGCTCCAATGCAGTTTCATGGTGAGGCTGTCGTTTACCAGCACCTTATTGCGGTAGGCATCGGCAAACACGGTACGTACTGAGTCCTTCCACTCGTTGATGAGTGTTTGCTCGTCGGTTGTAGCTGCACTCGCGCCGAATACAGTAGTGAGCCACATTAGTAAGATAGTTAGTTGCTTTGCTTTCATTGTCATTTAGTGTTTTTGTGAAAAGAGGTGGAACTCTTTGAGCCCCACCTCTCTTAATATACTATTCAGGAAAAATTAGTCCTCCCAATTCTCCTGGCTCTTACGGATGTAAGACTTGTAACGGAGCTGAGCCATGCGCTGAGCCTCAGCGAAGAGCTCCTCGGCCTCGTTAGGATAAGCCTTCTTAACACTCAGGTAGCGAACCTCGCCAAGCAGGAAGTCGTGGAAGTTCTCCCAGTTAGGCTCCTTAGAGTCGAGAGAGAATGGGTTCTTGCCTTCCTCAGCCAGAGCTGGGTTGAAACGCCACAGGTGCCAGTAACCGCACTCAACAGCCTTCTTCTCCTCGGCCTGGCTCTTACCCATACCGCCCTTGGCCTTCAGACCGTGGTTGATACATGGAGCGTAGGCGATGATGATTGAAGGTCCGTGCCAAGCCTCAGCCTCGCGGATAGCCT
>JAEEGK010013785.1_pt1 | contig 18164 bp, 13 predicted proteins | sample 8958771 | NCBI WGS metagenome assembly JAEEGK01 (sample SAMN16246547, study PRJNA631951) | gut metagenome | biome: gut microbiome; feature: rumen; material: SC-attached | host: Bos | place: Iran: Karaj | collected 2018-10
CTTTTACAAACTCCTCTAAAATAATCTTCAACCCATTCATAAAATTTTTATATTCCTTCAAAAAAAAATTTATAAAAATAAAAAAAAAACTTTTTAAAAAAAATAAAAAAACCAAAAAAAAAAATAAAAAAAAAAATATAAATAAAAAAAAAAAATAATAATAATAAAAAATAAATAAAAATAATTGAATTTTATTTAAAAGATATATGGCAAAAGGTATTTTAGCAGGTGGAAAACTTCGTGATCATAGAAGAATACAAAAATGGAATGACAAAAATTATAACAAAGCTCACGGAATATCAAGATGGAAAACACCATTTGAAGGAGCATCACATGCATCTGGAATAGTATTAAAAAGAGTATCAGTTGAAGCAAAACAACCAAATTCAGCTTGTAGAAAATGTGTTAAAGTTCAACTTAAAAAAAATAATAAAAGTATTGTTGCTTTTATTCCTGGTGATGGTAACTTAGAATTTATTGATGAAAATGATAGAGTTCTTATTGCTGGTTTAGGAAGAAAAGGACATGCTGTTGGTGATCTTCCTGGTGTTAGATTCAAAGTCGTTCATGTTGCTGATATTGGACTTAATGCTTTGTTTAGAGGAAAAAAAGAAAAACCTAAATCTAAATAAATAAATATTTAATTTTAATGTTTATTTTTTTTGATTTTTGGAATTTTTTTGATATATGAAAAAGGAATTTTTTTTTTCTTTTTTTTTTAATTTTTTTTTATTTTAGTTTAATGTAAATATTTTTTTTATTTAGTTTTTTATATTAATTTTTATATTAATTTTTATTATATTATTGTTTGTAATTTATATTTTATATTTTATATTTTTATTTTTATTTTTGTTTTAATATAGAATTCCATTTGTAAAATATTGGAAATAATCATAATTTCTAGTAAAGAAATTTTCATAATTATAATTAATCATTTTATCAATAAAATTTATAATTTCTTCCTCTGTATTATTAAAGAAAAATCTCTGTTGAAAATCTTTCAAAACAAAATCAATATTTTGATTATCAAAACATTTAATTCCAGCATGAAACATAATTCTTATCATAGAACTTAATATTATAAAATGTTTTTTACATTCAATAATTCCTTCAACAAATTTTTGTTTAAAATACTTAAATAATTCACTATCAAAACCATCTAAAATATCAACATAATCTTTAACTAATTTAAATTCTGCTTTCTCAAATCCTAAATTTTTAGGAGAAGAACCAAAAATAAAACCAAAATCAATATGAAAAATATGTCCTTTATTATCAAGCATAATATTTCCATTATGTCTATCTTTAATTTGTAAAAAATATGAAATAATACAAAAACCAGCTAAACTTTCTGCAAAATTTTTTTGAGCTTCTTTTAAATTATTTTTAAAGAAATTTCTAAAAAATTGATTTAATTTCCATGTTGATGGAATTGATTTTAATATACCATCAATTGAGTTTGTATTTGGGAGAAATTCTATTAAACCTGAACTTGGACTTGTTGTTATTACTTCATATGAATTTATAAATATTCCTATTTTTGATAATATTTCTTGGAATTTTTTTATCATTTGTAATGCAAACATTTCTTGTTTTAAATCATCATTTGCTTTTGCTATAAAATTTTTTATTTTGTATGTTTTAAAATTTTTAAATTTTGATTTTTCTTTTATTTTTTCATTTACTTTTTCAATTGGTTCACCAAATGGATTTAATATTTCTAAATTAAAATCTATTATTATAAAATCATTTAGTTTTTTTTCTAATAAATTATCTTTTTTTTCATTTTTATTTATTTTTTGATCTTCAGTTTTTTTTTTTTGGTTGAATTTTTCTAAATCTTTCCATTTATCAAAAATTTTACCTCCTCTACTTTCAAAAAATGATGATTGTTGATTAATAAATTCATTTGTACTTCTAACTGAAAAATTTGTTTCAATATCATTATAAAATTCAGGATCATCGTAAATTTGGAAAAAATTTTCACATTCACTTATTTCAATACATTCACAACATAATTTTATGGGAACTCTTTCTTTTGTATTAAAACAAAATGAATATTCTGGAATAATATTTACTATTATATAACTATATGGATCTAAATTTGATAATGTTCTATTAAAAGGTAATAAATATCCTTTATTATAAAGATATTTTTTATTATGAGGATCATTTTGAATTTTTATATAATTTTCCTTTCTAAAATAATTTAATTCTTCATTTATTAAATTTATAAATTCTTGAAAAGTTTCTTTCCTTCCCATTTTCTTATCTTCAGGATTTAATGGATATTGAAATAATAAAAGACACAAACATTTTAACTTTTCATAAAAACTTAAACATTTATAATAATAATATATTTCACTATTTACTATATTTGGATTTGTTACAAAAAAATCATCATCTATTATAAATTTAAAAATAGTACCATTATTACTGTCTTTTAAACTTATATTTTTTTTAATTAATAAATATTCAATATTATATAATAATTTTTGAAAATTAGTATATGATTTAAAAGCTTTTAACAATAAAGTAATTTTAATTGAAAATTTAATTTGATTTGAACATCTATCTAAAATATATTGTTCTAAACTCCAAGAATATTTTTTATATGAAATTAAAATTATTAATTGTGAAATATAAAAAAATGACTGATCCAAAAATTTAGAAGTCATTAAATTAATAAGATAATCAATAATACCTTCTTCATTATGCTGTTCTAAAAATGGTAATAAAGAATCCATATTAAAAAAGTCAGATTTAATATAATGATATAAATCATAATTGACATTAAAAATTGAATTATTTAAATTTTTATAAATAATATCAATATTAGATGCTAATTTATCAATAATAAATTTATCATCATTTTTATCTTTTTTTTTTGATTCCATTTTTTATTTTTTTTAAAATAAAAAATATATAGGATGAATTCAGAAGATGATAGAAATGAAAAGGAAAAAGAATATGATGAATATTTATTAAATTGGGAAAATTTAAGAAAAGAATTTGAACAAAATAAAATAGAAGAAGAAAAGAGAAAAAATATCTTATCAAATGAGAAAAATAAAAAAAAAGAAAAAGGTCAACCACAAAAAATGCAAAATAATTTATTATACAATTTTTTAAATAATAGTAAATATCATACAGGTAATATAACACTTTTATCAGAAAAACAAGAATTTGATGAAAATGAAAAATATCAAAAATTAGTTGATTTATTATATGAAGAAAATGAAACAGTACCAGATATTCAATTAATTGATAAAAAACAAGATGATTATTTTATTACTCAATTATATACTACATTTTCACTTCTTTCAAGAAATGTTTATTTAGATTTACCTGGTAATGAAAAAAAAAATGAAAAATTAAGAAGTTTTTTACAAAGTTTAAATAATGTTAATTATGATAATAATAAAGTATTAAATAATCAAACTTTTCATATGATTAATCATAATATTTTAAGACCTGAAAAATATTATCAAAATCTTACTTTACAGAATAATTGTGATGAAAATGAAACAGAAAAAATGATTAAGAAACAAAATGAATTGAGAATTCAAAGGGAAAAAGAATTAAAAAAACAATTACAAATTCAAAGAGAAAAAGAAAAATTATCAGCTATTAAATTATTTAGAGGAGATAATTTAACTATTGAACCTAAATATAGAAATATTAAAGAACAAAATGAATTTATTTTAAGAGATAAATTGTCAAAAATATCGAAAATTATTGATATTAATGATAAATATTTAAGTGAAATGACAAAAAAAGAATTTGATAAAATTTTTAATGATATTTATTATGGGAAAGAAATTGATTTTGATAATACTAAAAATTTTAGTTTAAGTTATGTAAATGATGAGGATAAATTAAAGGAAGATTATGAATTTTGGGATAATAATTGTAAAAGTTATAGAGAAAAATATGGTTTTTTCAATAATGATAATATATTAAATCAATCATTTAGAAGAAATAGTTTTAATAAATAATTAAAAGTTATAATTATACAATTTTTTTTATAATTTAAAAATAAATTTCATATTATAATATATATATATATATTGCATATACATTGCTTTTAAAAAGGAGAAAAAATTTATATTAAAAATATATATGAAAAATGTATTTAATTCTATATAACTTAATTTATTTGAACATTTTTAATAAATTATAATATATTGGAATTCTTAATGATATGGTTTTAAATTAAAGATAATATAACAAAGTTAGAATTAAAGAAGGAAAAAAAAAAAATTGGATTTTTTTATTTTGTTTTTAATAACATCAATGATGTAATATATTAAAATATAAATAATTATCAAATAAATATACAATAACCTCAATAAGTACAAAAAAGTATTTTTTTATTTTCTTTTTTTTATAATATGTATTCCCATTTTAGATAATTTATCTTGAAATTTTTTAACATATTTTTTCCATTTTAATATTTCATTATCTTTTTCAAATTCAACATTTGCAAGTACATTTTTTGCTTTCATAGCTTCATCATTTACTTTTTTTAATTCATTTAAAAAATATTTTTTATCTTTTTCTCTTAATGATTTAATATTTTCTAATTGTTTACTTAAAGTTTGACAATTATTAGTTAAAAATTCTTTTTCTGCTTCTAATCTTCTAACTTCATTAATTTTTCTTTCTAATTTTATTATTTTTTTATTTAATTCATCAATTTTTTTTTGTTTTGAAATTAATTCTTTATTCATTTCATTTTTTGATTCTTCTTCTAATATTGTTTCAAGAGAAATTTTTTCTGAGTCTTTTAATATTTTATTTTGAAGTTCAGAAACCATTTTTTTCATTTCTTCTGATTTCTCAGTTAATTTTTGAATTTTATCTAAAAATGTTTTTCTTTCTATTTCTGATTTTGTAGTTATTTCCTTTATTTTTTTTTCATAATTTTTTGTCGCATTTTCACTTTGATTTTTCATTTCATTTATTATTTGTGTATATTTTTTTTCTAAATTATCATTATTTAATTTTTCTTTTAATAATAATTCATTTTCTTCTTTTAATTTATTTATTGTGTGAAGATATTGTTCATTTTCTTTTTCTTTTAATTCTTTAGTAGTTTTTATTTCTTCTTCTAATTCTCTTATTCTTTGATTTAATTTCAATTTTATTTTATTAAATTCAATTTCTAAATTATTTTTTTGTTGTAATATATCTTCATACATTTTTTCTATTTCTCTTCTCTCAGAAACAATAAATTCTTTTTCTTCTTTTGAATTAGTTATTAATTGACTTTTTGATTGTTCTAAATCTCTTATTATATTTCTTAATTCATCTATTTCATTTATTAATATTTGATTTTGTGAATTTGAATTATCATAATAATTCATTTCAATTTCTTCATTATACTTTATTTGTTCTTGTAATTGTTTTTTTAATAATTCATTTTCTTCATTTAATTCATTTATTTTTTCTTTTAATTCTTGATTTTCTATAATTTCATTTGATATATTATTAATTCTTTCTTCATTTTTTTTTTTATAATCTTCAAATTCATTTTGTAAATCCATATATAATTCTTTAATCTCATCTAATTTTACATTATCTTGATAATCATTTACATTATTATTTAATAATTCATTTTTTTCAATTTCCTGATTATTATTATAATATTCTTTTAATTTTTCTAATTCATTTTTAATTTCATTTTTTTCCATTTCTTGTTCTGTTAATAAATTTAACATTTTTTCATTTGTATCTTTTAAATCAATTATTTCATTTTTATATTTAGTTTTTTCTAATTCTAATTCATTTACTTTATTTTTTGTGATTTCATATTGATCTTTTATTTTATTTAATTTATCTTCCAAAATATTAATAATATTTACATTATCATTATTATTAGATAAATTTGAATTTCCTTGATTTTTATAAAATTTAATTAATTTATTTTGATTATCATTAATTTCAGTTTGATGAATTAATTCAATTTCACTTTCTTCATTTTTTCTTTTCAATTCTAATATTTCTTTATCTTTTTCTTGAATTATATTATTTAAAGATTTAATTTCTTGATTTAAAAGCAAATTTTTTGATAATAAATCTTCATCAAGTAAACTATCATTCCCATTAGAAGTATAAGTAATATCTAAATCAGATAAATTATTCATAATTTATTTTCAAAAAAAAACAATTAAATTATTGAAATATAATATAGATTAAATTAAAAAAAATAAAAAATATTAAAGAAAATTATTTAAAAAAGGAAATTTGTAAAAAATTAAAATTAAAAATAAAAAAAATGAGTGAAAAAGGAGAAACAGAACAAGCAATAACAGAATCAAATGCCCATTCAACATTTCACAATGCATTAAGATCAAATGATAAAAATCATGTATATGCAGAAACAAAAATGTTATATCCAACAAAAGAAATTAATAAATTACCAAAATCTCAAAAAAACATATCAAAATTTTTTGATGGAAATGCAGAAGAAATGAAAAATCAAGCAAAAAAACATTTTGAAACAAAAGATAATGTAATGTTTAATGATAATTATGTAGAAAATAATAAAATATTTCGAATGCAAAAAAGAAGAAGTGAAGCAAGTGTGACTCAATTACAACAAAGTACAAATTATTATGATGAAAAAAATCCAAATAAAAAAGGAGATGCATTTAAAAGAAAAATACAAGATAATTATTTTGTTAATCCAATAGAAATTTTAAATAAAGAACAAACTAATCAATTAAATAATTCTTTTACTAATAGAATTAAAAATAAAAGTAAAGCTGTTGGTGATTATATGTCAAGTTATAATTTAAAAAAAACTTTTGGATCTTTTAATAATAGAAATGATCCAGTTGATAAAATTACTAATAATAATAATTCTACTTTGACAAATGCTATTATAGAAAATAAAAAACAACCTTATTTTGGGAGAAGAAAATTTAATCAGTTTATTGTTGGTGGAAAACAAGTTGCTTATGTTTAAATTTATTTATTTTTATTTATTAATAAATAGTTTTTTATTATTTTATTTCTAAATATATTTTGATAATTAACTTATTTTTTAATTTTAAATATTTTATAATGGATAAAATAAGTGTATTAAAATGTAATTGTCTTAATAATGAAAATGAAAATAAAGATAATATTATTTTTTATGATCAATATTCAAAAAAAATATTAAAAATAAAGTCAAGAGTAATTATTGTATGTAATGAAAATAATAAAATTATTAAACAAATTAATGAAATATCATTACCAAGAGAACTTATTTTATTCATTTCAATTGATTATACAGTTAATTTTATTAATATTCTTTTTGAAAAAAAAATTGATCAAAATAAACTTCTTTTAATTAATACTGAACCTCTAAAAATTAACATTGTTTCAGAATCTTTTGATTATCTTATTGGAATGTTTTTTATAGAAAATAATAAATATGACTTAAATAAAAAAGATTTCGTAATGATTCATATAAATAAAATAGTATATAATTCAATGAATAACAATTGTGAAATAAAAAATATTTTAACCCATAATTATAAAAATGTTTTCATTAAAGATTTTTCATATAATAATGTATATAAATTATTATTATGTGTAAGATCTGATGAACAATTTGATTTTGTTGATTTATCTGATCCGAAAAATTATGATAAATTTTATACTAGGAATTTTAGTTTTTATAAATCAGTAAATAATTCAAAAACAGTAATTAAAGAAAAAGGAATTTATATAAAAAGTTTATTTGGTCTTTATAATTCAATGGATAAATATACTAATCCACAATTTTTTTTATCAATTGTTTTTAATCAATTATATTTCATTTATTTACCATATTTAGAAAATAAAATTTATATAACTCAATTTCATTCATCTCCATATACTTTTATAAATGACACTGTATTAAATATTGAAGAATCTAAAATATCAACTTTACAATTTGTAGATAATTTATTAATTATTCATGATGTTTTAGGAAAAATTTCTTATGTTTATGATTTTACAAATACAAAATTAATTAATAAAGGAACAATTACAGATTTTCCTTATTATAAATTTTTTACAGTATGTGGAAATTTTTTAGAAGATAAAAGAAATCAAAATCATTTTTTATATAAAATAGAATTTGATTCTGAAAAATTTTTAGATATTTATTATCCAAAAATAAGAAAAGGAACTTTAAACCCATTAGATATTGTTCAAATATTATTATACAGAAAAAATAATAAAAAAGCTATATTAAAGTTACTTTATGATATGATTTATGATAATTTTCAGTCTATACATATAATTAAAGCTTTTAATAATTTGAAAATAATTGAAAAGAATTCAAGAAATAATAAAATAAATGAAGATAAAAAAAAAATTTCTTTTACTAATGAAGAAATTGAAAATGATTTTTTTAAAAAATTGTTAGAAAAAGATGATTTAACACAAAATCAAATTTATAATATTATTATTTATATGGCTTATTTAAAACATTTATGGTTATATCAACAACATAAAAAAAATAAAAATGAAATAAGTACATTTGATGAAATTATTTTATATTTTGTTAAAAAATTAGATAATATTTATGAAATATTATTTAGTTTTGATAATAGTTATGTTTTTTATAATTCTGTTTTTATATTTGATTTTATTTCAAAAAATAATTATTTAGAAAAATTTGGAATAAATTTACTTATTCGATTAAATGCATTTGATGAAATATTAGAATATTATTGTCAAAAAGGGAATTTTAAAGAAGTAATATATTTTATTGAGGAATATCATGGTGAAATAAAAAATATTAAAGAAATATTAACTAAATATAAAAATTTACTTTTTAATAATAAAAAAAAAGTATTAAAACTAATTAAATAAAATTATTATAATATAATACGAAAATTATTTAATTTAATTAAGGGTTCTTATTATATTACATGATTTATTTAATTAATTATATAAATGGAAAATAAAAATAATCAATATATTCAAATTATTTTTCAAGATGATAAATTAATTGATTCTTTAATGAATTACTTAGATAAAAAAGATATATATAATTTAACACTTTGTTCCAAAGAAATAAATTCAAAATTAACAGATAGAAATCAACTTCTATTAGAAATAATACGAGAGTCTAGAGTACCGTAACTATATTTTATACTAATTATAGTATATCAGATATAATTTTCAAAAAGGAAAGTTTATTTGAGCAAACAAATTATGAAATAAATGAAGAAATTTCAAAAAAAACAGAAATAATTTATAAAAATTTCCAAAATAGAAGAAAAGGATTAATGATTTGTTATATTTTTTCTTTTCTTATTTTTGCAGTTGACATGACATCACTTTTTTTTTCTATGAAACATACAAAAGATATTCAAGCAAAAAAAAAACAAATGCCTATATTTATTATAATTCCATCTTTTGTTGAATGGATTATTACAATTATAATATATTTTTTATTTAAAAAAAAACATAAAGAAGTAAAAAAAGAAATAAAAGAAGTAATTAATACATATAAAAATAAAATGAAATATGCTATTGATACAAATATTAATATTTTATGTAAAAAATTAAAATTAAAAGCATTATATTATGAAAATAATACATTTGAAGATTATCTTCAAGGAATAATAGTATTTTTTATTCCAATTGCTTTAAAAGTTATAATATTTCAAAAAATATCAAATAAAAAAATTTTATTTATATCATCATTATTATTTTATGGAATAATGTTTATAAAAAGTATAATTAATTATATAATAATTAAAATAAAGAAAAAGAATCAATCAAAAAGAAATAATTTATATTATTATGAAAAAAAATATCCTGGTAATAATGGAGTATCATTAATAAAACAAAATATTGAAAATTTTAGTTCACCAATATCAGAAACATATATGAATTTTTCATTTTTTTTTTTTAAAATATTCTTTGGTATTTTATTTGTACTTTATTTTAATCAAATAGGACAAAAATTAGATGATCCTATAAAAGGTTGTTCTTGGAAAATATTATTTATTCCAATTTATATTTCATTTGGACCAATTATTGCATTTGCAATTATTCATTGTATTTCACTTTATTCTTATTTTAAAGCAAAAATTTGGTTTTTAATTATTACAATTTTTCTTAGTATTATAGCATTTATTGCAAATGGTATTGCAATTCCAATGCTTTTAGAAAAAAGAATTGAAATTTCTCCTTATATTATTCCTATTTTATTTTTTAGTGGAACATTATTTTTAGGAATACATATTAAAATTTTTTCTACTAAAAGTGATATTATTAAATAATTTTATCAATGTTTTTATTATTGTTCTCTTTTTTTTCCTTTTTTTAATATAAAATATTATATTTTCGGTATATAAATTTTGAAACATAAATTAATTATTTAATTTTATTTTTATTTTTTATTCCTTTATGGTAGTAGAAGAAATACAAGATTTTTCAAAAGGATTTCCATATAAATCCCTTACAATATTTTTAATTTTGACTAAATTTTTAATTAAAACATATATTGAATTAAGAGAATATAAAAGAATAAATTCAAATAAACCCTTACCAAAAAAATTAAAAGAATTAGATATTGATGAAGAAAAATTTAAACAAAGTAATATATATTCAAAAGCAAAACTTGAATTTAATTTTATTAAATCTACTTTTACAGTTCTATTAGAAACATTATTATTTGTTTTTAATTATTATCCATTTGTATGGGAAATATCAAGAAAAATAGCATTAAAATTAAAATTTAATCAAAATAATGAATACATTTTATGTTACATTTATATGATAATAGAATATATAAGAGGAACAATAATTGATATTCCATTTAGTTTATATAAAACATTTATTCTTGAAGAAAAATTTGGTTTTAATAAAACAACAATGAAAACATTTATAACTGATATAATAAAAACATTATTACTTTCAATAATATTTCTCCCATTAGTAACAAATATTTTAATATTTGCAATAATAAAAGGAGGAAAATACTTTTACATTATAGCAGAAATAACATGTTTATGTTTAGTTTTTATTTTTATGTGGGCATATCCAAATTTAATAGCACCACTTTTTAATAAATTTACTGAATTAGAAAAAGGAGAAATAAGAGATAAAATAGAATTAATGGCAAAAAAAGTAGAATATCCTTTAAAAAAAATTTATGTTGTTGATGAATCAATTAGATCAGCACATTCAAATGCTTATTTATATGGTATTGGAAAAAATAAAAGAATTGTTTTATTTGATACTTTAATTAAAACTTTACAATCAAGTGAAATTGAAGCTGTTTTAGGACATGAATTAGGACATTGGAAAAAATCTCATAATATTAAATTACTTTGTTTTAGTTCTTTTCATATTTTTATTTTATTTTATATTTTTGGATTTTTTATTGGAAATAAAAGTGTTTTTATTAGTTTTGGATTTAAAAATATGTCAATTTTTATTGGATTATCTTTATTTCTTTCTATATATGAACCTTTATCTTATTTTGTTGAAATTTTACAAAATTATTTAACTAGACTTTGTGAATATCAAGCAGATGCTTTTGCTTTTGAATTAGGTTATGGTGAATTATTAAAAAGTGGTCTTAAAAAATTATTTGAAAAAAATTTATCTAATATGGATCCTGATCCTTTATATTCTGCTTTTAATAATTCTCATCCTACTTTTATTGAAAGAGTTGAAGAATTAGATAGACTTAATGAGAAGAATAAATAAAATTTGATATATAATTTAATTATTTTAACTAAAATTTTTTCTTTTTAAAATGTTATTAATTGTTATTTATATTTTATATTAATATTATATTATTTTAAATTATATTTATATTTATTTAATATTTACATTATTGATACTTGATACTTTTTATTTGAAGAATATTTTTGAATAATAGCTTTTAAATTTGTTTTATTTATATTATTTAATATGAAAAACAAATCTTTCGAACATTTTTTAATATATTTTTTATCATATCCAGAATGAATTTTTAAAGTATTATTCCAACATTCATTTAATTTACATATTTTTCTAGTTAAATAAATAGCACTACAAGCTCTTTTTAGAGAATTATATTTATAAAAAACTGTATCAAATAAGGATAATTCTAAAATATATTTAGATAATGTAATAACTTTATTATTATTAACTTCAGAAATAAAATTTAACCTATCTAAAAAAATTAAAGGAGAAATGTAAATAATATTAAAATTAAAAGTTGACAAAATTTTATATTCCATAGAAATAATTTGTTCTTTTGAAAAAATATGTTTTGTAATATAAATATAATCAGTTATTTCAGGTGGTTCAATTTCTTCATATTTTCCAGCAATAAATAAACAAGTTATTCCAAGTAATAAAAATTCAATATCATTTTTTATTTTTTGATTTGAATCTGATAAAAATCTATCAATTAAATTAACACATAAATAAAGAGTTTCATCAATTAATTCAAATTTTTCATGAATATATATAAGATTATTAATTAATAAAGCTCTTTTTGATTTAGAAATATTTTTTTGATTTTCAAGTAAATTTTCACTTAATTTTGGTTGATTTATATTTTGGAAATTTTTTAAAAATCTAAATATATCATTTGAATATTCCATTACATAAATTGGTTTATTTTTAACTTGTAATTCACAGTTTTCTAAAATAATATTTTGAAAAGGATCTTTTAATTCAATTTGAGGAAAAGGATTAAAATAATATTGATTTATATTATAATATTCTTCATTTAATTGTTTTATTGAAGAATAAAAATTATTTACTTTTGATGAATAAGGAATTATATTTTTTGGTGTTTCATTTATTGAATTTTTATTTTCTTTTTCTGAAAAATTTTTTTCTACACTTGAAGTTTTATTTTTTAATATTTTTGACTCTGGAATAAAGGAGCAAATTTGTTCTGGATTTTCTATAGAATTTATTCCATTTTGAAATAATTTACTCTTTTTTTTAATTTGATTTAAATATTCATTGATCAATAGGTAATTTTGCTCATTAAAACAAGTATGTAAATTTTGATTTAATGAAGTAAGAAAATTATTTGACATTTTTTGAATTTAAATTAGTTTTTATTCAAATATTATTTTTTTAATTAATTTATTTTATTAATTATTTATTTATTTGAAATAACTTTGTTTTTTCTAATAATGTTGATAATTGTTTATTTTCCCATGTTAATATACTTTTTATTAATATTTGTAGTATTATAATAACATTCCTCATACATAAATTCCAATTTTTATCACTTTTTTCTGATAAATCACAACAAATAGAAAAATTATTTATAGTATCATCTCCAATAATAAAGTCTTTATTTATATTATTAATAGAATTATCAAATTTCAGAAATTTATTTATTATAATTTTTAATATTTTTAAATAAAATTTCATTGATTTATTTAATCCTTCAATTTTCTTTTTATCAGATTCATTAACATTTTCAGAATAAAACTTATATTCATTTTGACTTTTAAAATCATAAATATTAGAATAATCAAGACAATAACTAATTTTAAAATTTTGTAAATCACTCATATTTAAAATTTTATTAGCTCTATAATTTAAAATAACAGTTAAAAATAATATATGACCCCATCCACAATAAATTTCATCAAATTTAAATTTACTATTATTATATTCAAATTTTATTCCATTAATTATACCATAACATTCAGTAACTTCTAATTCAAATAATAAATTAAAAATATTTGTTTTTAATAAATTAATTTGAATATTTTCATTCATTGATAAATTTACTCTTTCTAAATTTAAACTTTTTGATAATAAAATAATTTCATTTTCAATTCCTTCAAAAAAAGACCAAATATTCGATTCATCATTTTTAATTTTTTTTAATTCATTTAATTGAATTTCAATTTGTTTTTCTAATTCTTTTTGAGTTTGTTTTAATGTATTAAAATTATCAATTACTTTATTATTTTCATTTTCTAAATCATTAATATTTGCATTTAATAAAGCAGAAAATACAGATTTTTCCATTTGAATATCAATTGTTTTAATTATATTATCAATATCTCTTATTTTATTTTGTATTAAATCTAATTCTTCTTTTTTTTGTTTTATTATTTCTTTATAACAATTTGAACATATTCTATTTTCTATAGCTTTTTGAATTTTTAAATTTGAAGTATTGTCTAATATATGTGGAATTAAATTTTTTTTTTCAATTTCTTCACTTTCAATAATAGAAAAACCAAGATATTCAATTTCTTTAATTTTTTTGCAATATTTGCAAATAAATGAATTAATCATATTCAAAAATTAAAAAAAGTTTTATTTAAAATAACAAAAATAAATAATAAAAAATAAAAAAAAAATTATTTAATATTTACTTTTTTAAAATTTATTAATTTTAATTAACTCTGTATAATATTATGATTCAATAATAATTATTTTTTAATAATCCAATTTATAATTACTAATAAACTTTAATGTTTATTTTTTATATGATAATTTAATGAAGATTTCGATGCAAAACACTTTGTACATTTACTTATATTACATTTATAAGGAAAAATAAAAGTATGGAAAATTCTTTCATGATATGTTTTACCATTTCTATGTGAGAATTTATTTTTACAAAATGAACATTCATAAGGTTTTTTATTTAAATGAATATTTCTAAAATGAAGAATTTGATTTTCTTTTGAATTATATTTTTTTCCACATATACATTTATAAATTTTTTTTTCCTTATTTTCTTTAAATTTATTTTTATGTGGGATTTTATTAATTATAAAAATAATATTTGATTTATTTTCATTTACAATTTCTTTTTCATTATTAATATGTTTTATATTTAAATCAATACATTTATTTGATAATATTTTATTTTTTTTATTTTCAATATATGAATTATTATTAAATACATAACTTTTAATATTACTTTTATTAAAATAATTAATTGTTTGATAATTATTATTATATATAGTATTTTCATTTTTTTCAATGAACATCTCATTATTTATAAAACTTTCATTATCGATATATTTTAAGTCTAATAATGGGATTGTTTCATCATTGAAAAAAAAGTCTTCTTTTTCGTAAATTGTATTATTTATAACAATATGACTGAATAAAGCTTTTTCCATATTTTATATAAAAATAAAAATGAATAAATTACAACATAAAAAAAATTAATCAATAAAAAAAATCATAAAATAAAAATATTAAATCAATTAAAATATTGTAAAAAACAAAAAATATAAAATTTACTTTACCAATTCCTCATTTTCTTTTTCTTTATCATCAACAATAAAAGCACAAAAACCACCAAATAATAAAAATCCTCCAAAAATAATAAGAATATAATTTTCAGCAAAATAAATAACAATAGGAACAATAACAGAAGCTAGTTTTCCAATAATATTAATTAATCCATTACAAGAAGATTTAATTATAGTAGGAAAAATTTCATTAGATAAAATACCTTGAATATTATAACCAGCAGAAATACAAAATGAAATAACACCAACAACAATACCTGAATAATTTATAATTTCATTCAAATAATATTTTTGTAAAAAATGATATATAATAAAAAGTGCTCCTGATAAAAAAGAAGATGTTACCATTACAACTTTTCTTCCGAAACAATCTGAAATTATTCCACTTGATAAAAGTGATATCACTTCACCTATGAAATTCATAAAAAAACCATAATAAAAACTTTGCTTTGTTATTACATTTATTCCTAATAAAATTCCATAATATGATATTGAAAATGTAAATGCTAAAAAACACATTGTTAATAATTTTTTTCTTTGAGATTTCATTAAAATTACATCAATATAATTATAAAATTTTTTTGTTTCTTTTTGGTCTGTTTTATTTTCTTGTTCAAGAGCTGATATATTTCCTTTTGTTGATGGAGTCTCCATTATGGCATTTTCATTAATAGTTGTTTCATTTACATTTTCATCATTTATAGAAAGTAAACCTTCTAAATCTTCAATTGAATCATCATTAAATTTTGCTATAAATTCTAAAGCTTTTTTTAATTCATCATTTTTGTTTTGTGTAATTAACCATTTAGGACTTTCAACCATATATATTAAAGATAAAAGTAAAATTAAAGCAACTAATAAAGTAATAAATAATAAAATATATAAAAGTTTATTGATAAAATAGAAATAAATCCCAGATAATATTCCTAATATTGGAAACATTGCATTTGCTAAACTAATAGCAAAACCCACATGTTTTCCTCCTGAAAATTCAGATGTTATTACATTACATAAATATTTAGTGTAATTTAAAGTACCTGAAATAAAAAAAACAACCATTAAATGATATGGATGGAAAGTCACAATTAAATTTATCATTGAAAATAAATTTAATATTACTAAAAAAATAAAAGTACTTTTTCTTCCAAATTTATCTGCAACAGGAGCTAAAATAAAAGAACCTATCATTGCTCCTAAATAATATGCTGATTGAAAATTTCTTATAAAATCTTTCTTACTACAATATAATTTAAATTTTGAAACAAAATTATCAGTTGATAATGTTTCATTTATTGATTCTTTTATATCAGTTGCATTACAAAATATTTCTTGAGTACATTTTTCTATTTTCTCCAAAGATGTTGTATTTATACAAGTAAATTCTGGGAATTTATTTAAAAGAGACATACTACATGATAAAAAATTTGAAGTGCCTGCTACTAATATTATTATTATTCCTAATCTTGATACATATTTATGGCTTTTCAAAAAAATTTTATCTATTTTATCTTTTTCCATTAATTAAAATATATCAAAATTAATTTATTTTTTAGTGGATTTGAAAAAATAAATAATTTTTAATAGATAATTCAATTTTTTTAAACTAAAGTTCAATTTTTAAGATTAAGAATTATATAATTTTTATTCTTTTTTTTATTTTAAATCATTATATATTTTCTTTTATTATTTATTAAAATAAATAATAAATCCTTAATCATAGTTAATCATTAATTTATTTTATCTTTAATTTAGAAAATAAAACCCAATTTTAACAAAATTTAAGATTGCAATATTATCACTAAAAATTATTCTCGGTTTAGTAAAAAACTAATTAAAAAATTTTTTCAAAAAAAATTATAAAAATAATAATGAACAACTCCTACAGAACAATTTATATGTTAATCTTAATTCTTTTATTCCAAAAAGTATTTTTATCTAAATTCCCATCAAAAAAAAAAGTAAAGGTAATAGAAAATCCATATTCAAACAGAAATTTAACAGGTGATAAGGTGAGAAAAAGAAAAATGAGAATATATATAGAAAAATCATATATACAATCCCAAAACAACTCTAGATATTCAATAGTAATAAATGCTTTAAATTCAGCAGCAAATTATTGGACAAAAATACTAAAAGTAGAAAGACTAACATATAAATTAACAAATATATATTTTGATTCTTGTTTAGTAAATTATCAGAGTCCAGAATTAATAAACGGAATAGAAGCAGATTTAGTAATATTTCCATATTTTGGAACAATGGTAATAGAAAATACTTTCGCCATTGCAGATTATTGTGTAATTGATGGTAAAAATTTAAGACCAATAGGTGGTATAATAAATATAGATAAAAATATTAATGTAAATAAAAAAAATAGTGATCTTTTCCTGACTCAATTATTTATGCATGAATTAGGACATATTTTAGCTTTTGCCCCAGAGAACTTTAAAGAAGAAAACTTAATATATAAGTTAATAAATGGTAGAAACAGAACATTATTATCAAGTCCTAAAGTAGTAGAAACTGCAAGAAGACATTTTAATTGCCCTACTTTAGAAGGAGTTGAATTAGAAAATGATGGAGGAGACTTTAAAGAATTATATCATTGGGAAAGTAGAATAATGAATGGTGATTTAATGGTATCTTTAGTAGATCGAATTGATTTTACTTTATCAGAAATTACCTTAGCTTTATTTGAAGATACAGGTTGGTATGAAACTAAAAAATATACTGGTGGATTATTTAGAAGTGGTAAAGGAAGAGGATGTTCTTTTTTAGAAACAAGTTGTACTTCATTTAGTTCAGTGTTTAATAATGATTTTATGTATAATTCAGGAAAATTAAATTGTTCTCCATTCAGATTAGGGTATGGTAAATATATTAAAGAAAATAATTATGCTGATAATTGTCCAATAGTAA
>JAEEGK010013786.1_pt1 | contig 18164 bp, 9 predicted proteins | sample 8958771 | NCBI WGS metagenome assembly JAEEGK01 (sample SAMN16246547, study PRJNA631951) | gut metagenome | biome: gut microbiome; feature: rumen; material: SC-attached | host: Bos | place: Iran: Karaj | collected 2018-10
TAAGGAAATATATAACCAACAGAATATAATAATGATATTTCAAAAACAAATTTATTTTTTTTCTTATTTAATTCTAATAAAATATTATTTTAAAAAGAATGAACAATTTTACAAATAAATAGGAAATTTATTTAATTATTTTTTTTATTTATAATATTAGAATTATTAAATATTTTATTCTTCATTTTGGAATAAAATTATTAATTTATTTACGGAATCATGGTCAGATGCTTTTGTTAATAAATGTTGTTTTGTATGATAAACATCAAAAGAAGAACTTGTTCTATAATTTCTTTTATATTGAATTACTTTAATTTCTTTATGATGAATATAATTTTTTATTTTATTTAATTTTTTTTCATTTATTAAATATCTTTGTTCTTTTAAATTATTAACTCTTTTTAAATTATGTAAAAATGACATTGTTTTTTCTATTGTTTTATGATTATCTTTTATTTTATCTAAAATATTAATTTTTTTAATTAATCTATCAATCATATTTTCTATATTATAAATTATGTGTTTTGTACTTTCTAAAATTTTTTCTAATTTATGCTCTTCCGGATTTTGCAAAATTTTAATTATTTTTTTTGCATATTCATTACTTATATTTGGGAAAAATTCCGGTAAAGAAAAATAAATATTTTTAAATAATAAATATATATAATAAAACATATATGAATTTTCTCTTTTAAAATTTAAATCTCTTTTATATTTTTCAAATTTTAATTTCATTATTTTTGAATCAATTAATGATTCTATTTCTTTTTTTTCCTTTTTTTTCTTTATTTTTTTCTTTTTTAAATAATTTATTTCTTTAATTTTGTCTTCGTATTCTTTTTTTAGTTCTAATAAAATTTCTTCTAAAGAATTTATTATTTTAAAATGTTCAAGATATATTTCATTACAATTTTTCATTTCTTCATTTAATATTTTTTTCATATTAAAAAGCTCATTTTGTTTAAGATTAAATTCATTAACTAAAATAATATTTTTTTGTTCTAAATCAGATAAAATTAAATGAAACTGATCAACATTATTAAAAATAGGATTAAATTGATTTAAATAATGATCAAATTTACTTTTATTTCTTTTAGGAGAATTAGTTGCACTATAAATTGAAGGTTGTCTTTCCAATGGAATTAAATTAAACATTATAGAACTTCTTCTATTTCTAATATTTTTTTTTCTTTTAGGAGTTTTAGGATTACCCATTTCATTACTTTTAATTGGAGATAAACTATTTATATTATATTTATTTATATTATTATCATAATAAAATGAAGAATTAATAAAATCTTCAGGTAAATGTAATATTTTTTCTTTTACACAAATAAGGAAATTTCTATAATTTATATATTGTATTTTTTTATTTTTTAAAATATTAATTTTTGCATTTATTTTATGTATTTCAATGTACATTTCTGTTTTTTTCTTTTCTAAATTATATGTTTCTTCAATTTCATCATTTATTTTTCTTCTTAAAAAAATTAAATAATCATCTAATTGTGGAATATGATTTCTTATTAAATTATGATATTTATTTTTAGCAAAATATACTTTATCTTTTATTTCTATTTTCTTTTTATCTACTTTTTTTTTTGTTTTTTCTAAATTTTCATTTTCTGTTTTCATTAGAAATTTTATTCTTCCTAATGAATTACTTGTTATACAATAATTTCTTATACTTGAATTTTTATATGTTTGTAATAAATTTCCTATTTCAAAAGATAATTTATTTGTTCTTGTTTCTTCTAAAAAATTTATATTTCTACTATTTATATTTGGTTTAAAATTATCATAATCATTTGAAAGTTTACTAATATCTAAAGATTTAATTAACTTTCTTTGTAAATTAGTTTTATGAAAGTGATTAATATAATTTGAATCTTTATATAAACGAATTCTTGGTTTAAATATTGGATTAATTTTACTTGAATTTAATTTACTTGCTGTTGTTGATAATGAAAAATTATTTAAAGAAAAATTTTTTCCAGGAGAAAAACTAATTTTCTTAAGATGATACATTTTCATTTTAAAAATATCCTGAAAATATAATATTTTAAATAAACTTAAATATTTAATTTATATAACTTAATCAAATTACCAATACTTTTTTTTATATATTTTTTATGCAACCTTTTAATTAGCTACTTTATTTTTTTATAAATTTAGTAAGAATATAAATATAATGAAAAAATTTATGAGCTTTATAGTTTAAAAATTCAAACTATTTAATATTCTCACCTTTCATTATTAAATAAATATATTCTTGTATCTTTATTTCCATTAATCATCATTAATGAAAACTCTATAAATTTTATTAATCATTGTATCTTTATTCGTTTAACATTTTCACCACATAAAAAAGAATCTAATAATGCTTTATAAAAATAATATTAAATATTTATTATTCAATTCTTCTAATTATTTTATTTCTATTTTTTACTCTTGATATCTATCTTCCATTATTTTGATTGTATTTTCTAAGAAATCAATATTTATTGACATTTTTTATTTCATTTATATATAAATAATTCCTACATATATTATTTGATCTTCTTATTTATGTAATCTATTTTTTTTTTCTTTTAATATTTTTGTATTTTTGAAACCATTTATTTTCATGTGTTCATTTAAATAATTAGGATTGTTTTATTTATTGTAAATTTTTATGAAGGACATTCATTCTTTAATCATTTTGATACATTAATTATTTATAATGAAATGAATCATAAATATACCCTTATTTATTTAAAATATATAAATTAAATATAAATAAAATATTATTTATGAGAAATTAAGAATAAATTAAAAATACAAAAAACAAAAAAATAAAAAGTATTTTTAATCTTATTTATTATCATGATTACAACAAATATGTTTTTTTCTTCTAATAATTTTATGTTCTTTTTCTTCTTTAAAAACATTATGTTTTAAATATACATTTTGAATGAATTCATCATCTAAAAAAGGTTTATCATTAAATAATTCATGAGCCATTTTAATAATCATTTGTTTTTCATTTTCAGGAACAATTTGTTTACCTAAGTCTTTTTCTAAAGAAATAGTTTCATTAGCTAATTTATTAAAATTTTTATTTCTTTTATGTCTTTCAGAACATCTTTGAAATTCATTATGAATATAATATCTTTTATTTAACATTCTATCATCATGTAATATTTTTTTTAAAGTTTCATTTAATATTTTTTTTCCTTTTGCACCTAAAAATTTTCCTACTTTTTTCGTATTTTTTATTGTCAATTCTACTTCATTTATTTCTTTATTTTTCTTTTGTTCTAATTTCATTTCTTTATTTATTTTATCAATATCAATATTACTTTTTTTAACATTAAATATATTAATAGAATTACTTTTTTTTAAATATTTATTTCTTAAATTTAAACATTCATTAATTGCAATTTTATTTATATTATTAATATAATTTACAATAACATTTCTTTTTCCTTTATTTTTATTTATTAATTTTTTATTCAATATTTCATAAGAAGAAGGAGAAGAAGATAAAGTTTTAAAACTATTAAAAGAAATTGAAGATAAAGGTCTTTTACTTATATTACTTTTATTTTTTGATAAATCTTTTTTTTTATCTGTTGAACAAGTTAATTCATTTGAAGATTCAGAAATTATATTTCTTCTTCTAATTATTTGAGAAGATGAAAATAATATATTTTTTTTTTTCTTTAATGATAATTCCCTTTTATAATCTTTTATTAAATTTTGATATTTTTTTTCTTCTATATTATAACAATCTAAATATCTACTTTGTATGTTATTATATACTTGAGGTGTTTGATTATTTCTGAAAAATATATTTGGACTTAAATTTCTTTTAGGTTCATAAACTTTATTTAATGATATTTTTTTATTTTGCTCATTCATTAATATTTCTTCTTTTAAATTATTTATTTTTTGAATTTGTAAAAATTTTTTTAATTTCTTTTTTGTATTTTCCATATCTTTATTATTTGTATAAAAAGTATTTGTTAAGTCAAATTCACTTTTAAATTTTTTTAAATCAATTTCTTTTGTTTTTTCCTTTAATTTTAAATATTCTAAACGAACATCTTTTTTTTCATATTTTTTTTTCTTTTTTTTTTTTTCTAATTCTTCTATTTCTTCATAACAATCATAATCTTGTAATAATTTCTGGGATTTTTTAATAGTATTTGATAATAATTTTGAAGTATTATATCCATCAATATCTATTTTTCTCATTGATAAATTTGTTGAAATAGAAGAATTATTTATCATTAATCGTTTAATTTTTGACATTGTTAAAAGTAACTCTTTCATTCTTTGACTATTAATATAAGAATAATAAGTAAATTTAGATAAAGCTTTTTTAGTTATATTAGCATTTCTTTCAAAATCTTTTATTTTATATTTATATTCATTTATCTCATTATATTTCATAAATATATTTTTATTTATAATATATAATGAGTAATAAATTTAAATTAGAAAATTAATTTAATGAAAAATTATTTAGAACTTAACGATCAAATCAAAGAAGGACTTCCTTATTTTAATACTTATAATTCAATTAATTTTTCTAATAATAATAAAATATTAATTGATTCTCCTATTAAAATATCTAATAATAATTCTTTATTAACTCCAGATATTAATGAATTAAATAAAGGAATTGATTTTTATAAGAAAGTAAGAAATGAAATAAATCCTCTTCTTTATAATTATAAAGTTAATTTGAATACTGTTGTTGAAAATAAAATAGAAAAATTAGAAGATGAATTATATAAATTTAATAATATAATAGAACCTTTAAATAATAAACTTAATGAATTAGAAAATAAAATTTTAAAAATTGAAAGTGAATTAATTGAAAGTAAAAAAAGTAATTTAGAAAAAATAACTAATCTTCAAAACAATAATTTAAATATAATTTCTAAAAATATAAAAGAAATAAAAGATGAAATGGATTTAAAATTTAATGAAATAAATTTAACAATTGAAAAAAAAGAAGAACTGAATAAAAAATATTTTGAAAAAAAAGAAAAAGAAAGAAAAGAATATTTTGAAAAACAAGAATTACAAAATAAAGAATATTATGATAAAAAAGAGTTACAAAATAAAGAATATTATGATAAGAAAGAGTTACAAAATAAAGAATATTATGATAAAAAAGAAGAAAAGATTAAAGAATACATAGATAATAATTTATTAAATTATAAAAATACTTTAATTGAATTTGAAAAGCAATTATCAGAAATGAAAAAAATGGATTTAATTGAAAAAGACTTAAAAGAAATAAATGAAGAAATTCAAAATATGGAAAAAAATTTTGAATTATATATAAAAAATTTAGATGATTTAGAAAATGATTTTAATATTAATTATTTATCAAAAATTGAATTTTTTGATTATTATAATAAACAAAATAATAATTTAACAGAATTTCAAAGAGAATATTTATCAAGAAATACTTTTAATTCTGTTAAATCAATTAATGAAAATCAAAATAATATTATTAATCAAAATAAAAATATTTCTTTAGAATTAAAAAATAAAATATATTTTATAGAAGAAATGATTGAAGAACATCAAAAATTAATTTTATCATATAATGAGAAATTTAAATTACAAGAAAAAGAAATTAAAAAAATAAAAAATATATTTTGTCAAAAAAATTAAATTTTGAATTATAATAATTAAATTAAAAAATAAATGAAATAAATAATTAAAAATAATATATATCATTTAAATAAATGGTGAATATAATAAAAATAAAAAGAACATTTTATAATTTTATATATAAAAAACAAATAAATCATAAGGTAACTCAATATAAAAAAAAAGAATTAATTAAAACTCAAGGGAAAAGAAGATATGAAATAAAAAGGTTTTAGAGGATAGAAAATTTATTTTAAGAAAGAAAGATAAAATTACTTAAATGATTGTTCTTTGATTAGAATGTTCAGATGTAAAATAAAAAGTATATATTGAATTAATAAAATGTAAAACTTTCTTTCTTGGATAAATTAGAAAAATTAAATCTCAAAATTAAAAGTTAATTTTTAATCTTTTTTGTAGATTAAAAAAAGTCAAAATAATTCAAAATAAAGATAAATTAAAAGAATTAGGTGAAAATAGTAAAAAATCTAATTATTTAATATTGTTGTTAAATAATAATATATGAATTTGTAACTTATGTTAATGATAATTCAATAAAAATTTGGCAATATAATAATAAAAGTAAAAAAATGAGGGTTTTGAATTTAAGATATTGAATTTATATCTAATGATATTTTTATTAGAGATCATTTTGATTATAAATCATAGAGTTCATAAAGTTTATTCTTAAAGATAATTATAAAATGATTTTAAATTTTTATTATTTAAATGTTATAAAATTTAAATATTTAAATTTTATATTTATTTATTTTAATATATTTTTTAAAAATTATTTATTTATTTAAAAATGGATTGCATATTCAATTTATTTATTTTGAATTTTAAATTAATAATAAAATAAAAAATTACCGCTTAAATAATTAAAATATAATAAAATAAATAATTATATAATCACAAATAAAAAAAATAATTTCAAATAAAACAATAGAATGTCAGAAAGTGAAAAATTACAAGAATCAAATGAAGAAAAAACATCAACAAATAAAAATAACAACAATGAATTAAATTTAAATAATACAGAAAGTAAAACTAATCTTAAAAATGGTCAATTTATATTAACACCTCTTGAATCTTTATTAATAAATAAGAAAATGCCGTTTGGGTTTAAATTAGACACAGAAGAAAATATATTAAAATCAATAGAAAATGCAAAAATGAAAAAAAAAGCAATTAATTCAGAAAGTATTCATCGTTCAAGACCAAAAAAAATATCAGAACTTATAAATTATAATAATGAATATAATGAAGATGGTAAAAAATATTTTAGAGAAAGAAAACAAATAAATAAAGAAGATTATAAACAAATAGGAGGTAAAATATCAATAATAAAAAAATGTGAAAAATGTTTAGAGAAGTTAAAACTAAATCAAAATTATCATTTTTTTTATAATTCTTCTTCATTTGGAAATCCTTGTTTAAGTGAAATAGAAAAAAATATTAAAAATAATAAATATAAAAGTAATTATGATTTTTTTATGGATTTAAGAAAAGTATGGAATTATTATTATCAAACGTATTATTCTGAACCTGATGTTTATCAAAAAACTTGTAAAATGTCAGAATTATCAGAAGAATTATTTAAAAACTTTGATAATATTATAGAAGATAAAAAACCAGAAATTAATCAATTAAAAGAAAAATTAAATAATATTGAAAAAGGATTAAATGATATGAAATCAAAAGGAAATTTAACTCAGAAAAAAAGTAATAATTACGATAAACCAATGTCGATGGAAGAAAAAAATATTTTAGGTAATGCTATTAGAAATTTAAATAAAGAACAATTAAAAGGAATTATTAAATTATTAAGAGATTCTAAAATAAATCAAAGTGAAAGTGGACAAAATAAATATTTTGAATTTGATATTGATAAATTACCTCCTAAAAAATTAAGAGAATTAGAAAAGTATGTTAAAGATTGTGAAAAAGATTCTGTTAATAATAGAGAAAAGAATAAAGAACAAAATGAGCAAATTCAAAAATTAAAAGATGGTTTGAGAAATAATAATAATGAAAAAAATATTAATAATATTAACGATGGAAAATCTAATTCTTTAAATCAAGTTAATAATCATAATAATCAAAATTTAGATAAAAATTTTTTATCAAAGAAAAAAAAAAATGTTTCAGAACCTTCTTCAAGTTCAGAATCTGAAAGTGATAGTTTTTCTAGTTTAGAAAAAAATTAGAAAAAAAAACCTGTTATTAGATTAATTATTTAATCATTATATATTTTTATTTATTTCAAGGTAGTTCATTACTATTATTATTAAAAATAATTATATACTCAATATATAATTTAGTAATATAATTTTCTATAAATTCACTGAAAAAAAATAATGTTTTTTTTCAAAAATAAAAAAATAAATTATATATTTTTTTCTAAAAATTTAAAATTAACTTAATCTTGGATTCTTTATTGTTTACCTTGAATTTCTAAAGAAGGTTATTTACTATTATATTGTAAATTTGATTTATATGGAATTGGAATTTGTTATTTAAGTGAAAATAATGAACATAAATATTTTATGTTATTTAATCAATTTATAGGAAAGTTTATCAGAAAATAATTAAAGAAAATTGGGTCAGTAAAAGAATTGATAATATTCCTAAAAAATATTAGAAGATGAAAATTAAAATATAAAAGAAAAATATTTATAAATATGAGAAAGATTCTCATTTTTAATTTTTATTCTATACTTTCAGAACGTTTTTGATTTTTCAATTATATTATTTTGACATAATATTTATTTCTTTATTGTCATTAACATTAGATAAATAACTTTTATTGTTTTTATATAATTCATTAAAATAATATTTTTTATAAATATTGAATTCTTTTATAATTATATCTAAAAAGGGTATATTCACATAATTAATTTTCAAATCTCTTTAATTCAGTTATTGATTTATATATATCATATTCTTTATAATTAATAGGAATATACTTTATTATTTAAAAATATAAATGAAAAATATTCAAGTAAATATATAATCAATATAATATAATAATATTTTTCAAAATTAAATTTTTAAAACATAATTAAAATTATGAGGATTTATTATATAATTAAAGATAAAAAGTTCAAATAAATATATAGATGTATTTTAAAAAAAGATTTTATAATTTATATACTTAATTTTCTGACATTTTCGATCTATTTAATTTAATATTAGGGATATCAGACCTTCTTTTATAATTTACACTTAAAAAAAGCGGTCGTCTATATTTTATATCATAGCAATTCTTTTCTTCATTAAAATAACAATAATCAAAACAATCAGTTTCAATTATAGTTTTTCTTTTGTTCATATCAAAGAAATTATATTCAAGTAATTGTATTTTAAATAAACTTTTATAATAATATATAATATCTGTAAGAAATACGATTAATTTATATTTTTTATAAATCTCTTTTGCTTTTTGAAAACCTCTTTTTTTGCAATAAATACTAAACCATAATCTATATTCTTTTCTTTTAGATTTATGAACTTTAGTCATGAAAAATTTATTTGAATCTAAAGAAATATAATTTAATTTTTTAAAAGACAAATGTTTTTTATTTACATAATTAACATTCCTAATAAGATTAAAATTTGGAATATTAAGACTTAATTCACTATTATTTTTGAATTTTATTTTAGAATTATTACCATTAAAAGTATGAGTATTAGTAATTCCATTACTTATTTTAGGATTAATATTAATGGAAGTAGTATATTTATGATTAGTATGACTGATGTCATTATCACCAAATCGAAAAAACTGAATTAAATATTTTTGAAATAATAAAGAATTAAAATAAGAAACAGAAACTTTAGAAATAACTAAAATAATTTTCATAAATCCACCAACAAAACCAATAGCTTCAGCAGCTTTAGTATAACTTCTTTCGTAAGTTTCTAATTTTGTACTTAATCTAAATTTAGCAGAGTAAAAAACATTATCTTCTCTATAATCAATAGTACTTTCATATTTATCTAAAGCTATTTCTTCTCCAATTTCTTTATCTTCAAATATATATCCAATATCAGTAATTACTCTAATTTTCTTTAAATAAATCCATAAATCTTGATATTGTTTTATTGTAAAAGCAGTAAAAAAATTTTTACCATATTTTATTATTGGATTTTTATAATCTTTATTACTTACAAATGAATCTGCTACAAAAGCACCAAAATATCCTCCTTGTAAAACTTTATTTATTTCTTCTTCTGATTTACATGAAAAATTATTTTCTGTTGAATTTCTACATTTACTAAAAGAAAATATTAAATATCTCCAATTTAATTCTCCAAATTCTCCTTTTAAAATAACATAAGATTCATTTAAACAATATAAATTATTCATTCCAACTCCTTGAAAAAATTCAGGGATAATAGTAATATTTAATAAATCACATTTTGTTACTTTTAATTTAGTAATTTCTGTTTCAGGAGTTCCACTTTCATTTCTTGTTGTATCGTAAATATATGCATTTAATATATAAATAGATTCATCTATATAATTTGTATAATTTATATCTTGAAGACCAAGGGCTATTATAAATGAACTTAATGATATATTTTCATAATCTCTTTCATATTTGTTGTTTATTGTTGTTATTATCTTTAAATTTTTACGAAATATTACTTCTTTTGTTCCTATTATTATTATCAATGTTATTAATATGTATACTATACATGTAAATATTGATCCTATGTATGTCTTGTATTTTTTCTTTCCGTTTATGTTAAAATGGGGTGATTTTCCAAATATATCTAATTTTAAAAAAAAATTCAAAAATTTCATTTTTTTTTATAACCTCAAAATTTTTATACTTTTTATTTTATTGATATATTAAATTTATGATGTAATGGTTTTTTAATTTTTTTAAGTATTAGATTAGATTGATGAATTAAATTATATATTTATTAAATATAATATAAATAAAATAAATTTTTGATTATCATTCTTTCGTCATGTTAATCAAATATATTAATTAATTTTTATAAATGTAAATAACTTCAATCGTATTATTAGTAATCTTTTGTTTGATTTGATTGAATTTTGGTTTTTGTAATTTTTAATAATTATTCTATTACTTTTATCTTCATTATTATTTTTTCATTAATTATTATTGAAATTTTTTGAGGTAATACTTTTTAATATATTTAAAATTTATCATAATTTATTTCTTTTTATCTAACTATAAATTATATTCTTATTTAATGATTTTCTTATTATTTTTTTTTCTATCATTTAATTTTTATTATTTAATTGACGTATTGAAAAAAAAATTTTTAAAATTTTAAAATTTATATTAATCATTATTTAAATATTCATATTGTTCATCAAGTTCATTAACTCTTATTTTTCTTGGCTTTTTATTTAATAAATAATAAATAACAAATCCCATAATAATAACAATAATAAGTAAAACAAAAAATAAAATAATCCATATATTTAATGTAAAACCAGATTTTCCAATATAAAACCCAATAAATTTTTTATCCATATCAAAAACAAAAAAATCATATTTTCTAAAAAAAGGTAAACCTAATTTCCATTCATAAGTTAAAATAGTAGGAAAAAGAATAAGAAAATAATTCATATTTCCTAATTTATAGAATAAATCTTTAAATTCTATTATAAAAGTATAATTAAAATCTGTATGATAAAAACTTATATTTCCAAAAATTTCAGGATTTAAAGTATCTTTACAATAAAAATAATAATATTTATCAAATTCAACAGTATCATTATATAACTTTTGAAAGCAAATACCTTGAGAAATATATTTTTGTAAAAAGGTTTGATTCATATAATCTCTAAATTCAGAAGTAGAAATAATTACTCCTAATTCAGGATATAACCAAGAATTTTTATTGTAAAAAGTTTTATTAATATATTTTATTTCTTCAAATTTTAAAATCCATTCTGGATTTGCACCGAAATAAATAGGATTTGTTTTTTTTAATTTTTCTTCAGAATATTTTTTATCATATTCATGAGGTAAATTTCCTATAATTAATTCTACATTATCTTCTTTATCAAATTTTAATGAAAAAGAATATGAATCAATGATATTTAAAAGTTTTAAATTTTTTACTAAATTCATTCCTTTTAAAATTTCGTAATTATCAAAATGAATTTTTAATCCTATACTTCCTCCTTCATAAATATTTCTATATTTACTTAATACTGTTCCTAAAAGAAATGTTAAATTATTAATAATATTATTATTATCAAATTGTATATTTTCAGTTGATAATTCCCCTTGATATATTTCTTCTGGTTCAGGAACATCAATATGTTTTAAACTTTGAAATGATTTAGATAATTTTTCAGAAAAAACTTTACTGTTATTGTAATTAGACTGATTACTTATTATGTAAAATTCATTATTTTGTAATTTTAATGTTATTGGTATTTCTTGTTGAGGATTTCCTATTTTTATATTTGTATATATATCATTCATTTTCAATGCTTTTATTATATTTTCTTCATTTAAATTTGAAATAATTCTTCTTTTGAAATTTAATTTTATTTTCGATGAGATAAAAGACTTATGATATATTATTAAATATATGAAATAAATGAAATTTATCATTTTTTTTAATTTAATGATATTTTTTATTTTTTTAAATTTTTATTCAATTTATAATTAATTTGATGAAATTTTTATAATATAATAAATATATTGTTTCTAATTAAAAATTATATGTGGACATTCACTTATAATAATATTTCTATCTTCTTTAGAAATATTATTTAAAAGCATTTTAACTTCAAAGATATTATTATTTTTTCCAATATAAAGACCAATTTTTCGCATACCATCAATAGTAATTGTATTAAAAATTAAATTTAAACTAATTAAACTTTTATTAACTCTAATAGCTTTACTTATATCTTCAGCATTATCATCATTTAATCCAATATTTTTAATTTCTAAAATAGCTAAATTTTTATTAAATTTTAAATATTCTTTTAAATTTTTAAATGCATTTTCATTATTTTTATTATCACCACAACTTAAATGTCTTAAACTTTTATTCACTCTTAAAGCAGAAATTATAATATCAATTCCTTTATTTGAAAAATAATTTCCACTAAAAGAAAAGAATAATAAAGATTTATTTTTTCTTAACATTTCATTTATTTTTTCAGCACAATCATCAATTAATTCACAATAATTTACCATTAAATATTCTAAAGTTCGATTATTTTTTATTAAAGAATTACATATATATTTCATTCCTTTTGCTCCAATTTTATTTGAAGCTAAATTTAAATGTTTTAAAGTATTATTATTTGATAAAAATTCTCCTATTTTTTCAGCACCAATAGGACCAAATTTATTAGATTGAATTTTAATAAGTTTTATTCTAGAATCTAATTCAAGCAAACAATTAAATAATATTATAATATCATCATCTTTAATTTCATTATCATTTAAAATTAATTGTCTTAAATTTGGAAGTGAAAGTAAACAATTCATTAAACTAATATTAATTTTATTATGAGCTAAATCTAATATTTTAAGATTAGGATTAATAGGCTTAAATTTAAAAACAAATTTTTGATTTTCAATAAGAAATCTAATTGATTTCATTATTTTATTGTTTTCTCCTCCATTAATCATTCTCATAATAGCATCTTTACTCATTTTATTACCATAAAATTTAATTTCACAACACCAATCAAATAATCTAAAAGTATTATCATCAATATCAGTACATAAATTAGAGCAAAAGTTTAATTTAATAAAATTTTTATTTTCTTTTAAAGAAGAAGATAAAGCTCTTAAACCTAAATTTGAAATTTTATTATTTTCAATATTTAATTCCATTAAATTTTTATTTTCTTTTAAACCTTCTGCAATATATTTAACACCTTCATCTAAAATTTGATTAGAATTAATCATTAATCTTTGTAAACCAATTGATTCACTTAAGCTTTTTCCTAAAAATAATGAACCTTCAGGATCAATATAATTATGTCCTAAATGAACTCTTTTTAAACTTGCTTTTGGTAATATTTTTTCTGATAATATTTTAATTCCTTTTGTTTTTATTTTATTTTGATCAAAATTTAATTCTTCAATAGTAATATTATTAAACAAAGAAGAAGATAATATTTCAATATCATCATCATTTAAATTACATTGACTCATTGATATTCTCTTTATATATTTATTTTTTGCTATTCCTGTTGAAAGAGCTTCAATTCCATTTCCTGATAATGAAGTATTATTTGTAAAAAAAATTGATTCTATATTTTGATTATTTAATAATATATTATTTAAATAATAATAATTTTCACCGTATATATCAAAAGGATAAAAATCTATTATTTTTATATTATTTAATTTTTCACAGTTCATAAAAAATTCTTTTTGCTCTTCTAACGTTATTCTTCCTGAAATTGCAAATATTTGATTTGTAAAATGTGTTTTTAAAAAACGAGAATATTCAACTAATCCTTCATGTGATAAAATATTTATTGAAAAATCTAATTTAATAAACTTATCATATGGTGTTTCTTTTAATATATTACAAAATTCAATTAAACCTTTATTTGTAATATAATTATTTTTAAATGATATTTTTTTTATTGATTTATTTTCATATAAACTTTTTGCTAAGAATATTATTCCTTTATCAACAATTTTATTTCCTGATAAATTTAATTTTTCAATAGAATTATTTTTAAAAATTCCTTTTGATAAAATTTCAGCTGATTTATCTCCTATATAATTTTGAGATAAATTTATTTTTTTTAAAGTACAATTTTCATTAGAAATTAAATCTGAAATTATCTTAATTCCTTTATCAGAAATTGAATTACATTCCAAATTTAAAATTGAAAGTGGAATTGAAGTTAAAGTTATTATTCCACAATTTGAAAGATCTAATCTTTCTAAATGAGAAATATTAATTTCAAATTTATTTCCTTTTATCATTCTTCCATTTAAATAAAATTCTGTTATACTTTTATGATTATTTAAATAATTCTGTAATAAATTCATTGTTTCTTCATCATCAAAACAACAATTTAAAAATTGAATTTCATGAATTTGAGATTCATTATTTTTATTTAAACCTTCAATGACTCTTTTTATTATTTCTCTTTCATACATTTTATCATGATATTTAATTTGAATTTTAAGTGAATGAGTTTTAAAATTTATTTTTGTTAAAAAAGTAATGAAAATATCTAATAATTCAGGATTTAAATATTTAATATAGAAAGAAAGAAAAATAAATTGTTGTTTTAAAGAAATTTTTCTTAATAATTTATTTAAATATGATGAATTTTTTAAAGTATTTGAAAGTCTTAATGATAATTGAGTTAATGTTGGTGTTTCTACTATAAATTGAGATAGTTGTTTAATTGATTCATCATCAATATCATATGATGTAAAATCTAAAGAAAAATTTTGTGGAATATATGTTTCATTACTATTTAAATCGCCTTTAAAAAATTTTTGAATATATATTAAATTTTGGTAACTTTTTTCAGAATTTTTTATCAATTTTGTCTTTTTTAAAGTATTTAATAAACTATGCATTTTAAAAATATAAAAAAATATTAATTATTAAATAATTTAAAGATAAAAATTTGTTATGAACGTCAAAAAAATTTTATATTGATTTACTTTAGATTAAATTATTTGTCGGGTAAGACTATTATTTTATATTAAAAAAAAGAAAGAAACTCATTAATTTTTTAATTCTCTTTTTTAATCTTTGTTTGTTCTTATTATAACACATATCATTAATAAATGTTTTTATTAATCATATTGTTTTATTGTCTTTTTTTCTTTTTTCTTTTCTTCTTTTTATTTGAATAAAAATAATATTCAATTGTTTTAAAAATTGATTTGTTTCTTAAAGATTCATAAAAAAAATTTACCGATGCTGAAGGAGGGACTTGAACCCTCGACCCTTGGCTCATAAGACCAAAGCTCTAACCATACTGAGCTACCCCAGCACTTAATATTTTAAACTAATTTATATTTATATATTTCACTTTATAATTTTAAGTAAAAATTATTATCAAAGTTTTGTTTTATTTTCTTAAAAATATTTATTTTTATATTAATCCTTTTAATTTAAAAAATGTCATTATTTTAACATTTAAAATATTAATAATTTTTAAATTTAAAAAGTGTTTAAATAATAACATTAAAATTTTAAGTTGATAGATGTTAATAGATTAAATCAAATGAAATAATTTTATCAAATAAATCTGGGTTGATATGAAAATTATTAGAAAAATATATTAGAATGACTATTTTAACTATATATTGTGAATTATATTATTTTCAAGTCTACTTTTATTATTGATACTATTAAAGATATTATTATTCTCTCATTTAAAAATTTAAGATTTTCTTCTATTATTTCCAAAATAAGTTTTTTTCTTTATATTCTAAATAAGTTTTAATTCTATAATTCACTATTTTTTTATAATTTACTAATTTCATTATTTCTAATTCTCTTTTCTTTGTTTTTTTATTATTTCTTCTTTTATCATAAAATTTTTTTTATTATTTTTTATTCCTTGTTTCCTTGTTTAATCCTTTATATTTTATAATTTCCTTTTTCTATCATCTTTTCTATTTCATATTTTCTTTCTATTCTTAGTATATTTTCAATTATTTGTTTAATCGATTTTTTTAATTAAATCCATATTTATTTAATTTTTTTTGGAAAAAATATTCTAAAAAAATTATTTTTTATTTTTTATTCATTAAAGATAAATAAATAAAAAATTAATTTAAATTCAATTTTTTTTAACATTTGAATTACTTATACTTGAAGTTAAATTTGAAGTAATTTCATTTTTATATATATTTAATTCATAATAAATATTATTTTTAAGATTTTTTTTTAAAAAAATATTATTTGGATTTTTCCTAAAACCAAATAAATTATGAGAAAAAAAAGATAAAGATTTCATATTTTGCGATTTAACAATTTTTTTTTGATGATCTAATTCTATTTTTGAAGTTGAATTACAAGGAAAAATATTTTTATATCTCGAAGATGCACTATTACTTCTATTATTATTATGAAAAGAATATTTAGATAATTTTTCAAAATAAAATTCACTATCTCTTTTTTTATTTCTTATTTTATATAAAATTCTATTTTGATTTATTCTTTTTGTTAAGAAATTATTTAAATTGTTTGAAATATATTTTTCATTTAATTTAAATTTAATTTTCTCATAATTTTTTTTTAAAATATTTGATTGACTTTTAGAACTAATTGAATTTATTATTAAAGAATTTGTTAAGGAATCTCTATAAGAATTCGGATAAAAAATATGATTTATTTTCCTTCCATTAATAGGCTTTTTATCATTAATATTTTCTTTGACAAATAATTTAATAGATTTTTCTTTCTTTAATTTCATTAAAAAATTTGAAATTTTAAAAAGAAATAATCAAAATAATAATTATTAATAATTAATTAGAATTTTTTTTCAAGTAATAAATCAGTGATTGACATTGAAATATTTTCCTTTAATGATGAAAGTATAATAGAAGATGAAATTTTAAGAAAAAGTTTAGATTTTAAATAGAAAATGAAAAATTATTTAAATTTAAAAATAGAAAATGAAAAATAATCTCAATTAATTGAAAATACAAAATATCAAAACCAAAAAAAAACATTTGAAGAAGTAAATCAAATGAATCTTTGCTTAAAATTATATGATAATAATAATTTTATAAATAAAAAAATAATGAAGATTTATATGATTAAGAAAAATATAATTTTCTGATATTCAAATACTCAAGATTTAATAATTATTTTAAATTAGAAAAAAAAAGAAGAAAGAAAAAAATATTTAGAGAATATGATAATATTCTTTCAATAGATAATATATTTAATAAAAATAAAAAAAGGGAAATGAAAAGTATTTAGAAAAAATACATTCAAAGGAGAAAATAATTTGTTAATTACATATGAATTTTAATCTTCTTTAAATAATTATAATAATGGAATTGATAAAAGAACTATTTCTACTCAAACTGAAGGAATAAAAATAAAAAATAGATTGAGAAATAGTTATTTTTCTATTTTTGGTTTATTAGATAATTTGTTAATGAAAATAAAGATAAATTTTTTATAAAATTTATTTATATTAAAAAAATGGATTTTCCTAATTTATTTGTTAAATAAACTTCAAATTTATTTTTTTCAATAAATTATTTATTTATTTATTTACATTTTGATATAATCTGATTATTTTGAATATATAGGATATATTATTAATAATTAATGAACATTTTTTTTATTTTAAAAATGAAGATTAATAATTATAAAGTTTACTCTCATATAAAAAAAGTATTAAATTATATTAACCAATTCACTGTCGGAATGGGTCAATTTGACCCACTCTAATTTTTTATTTTTTTTATAGATATTTAAATTTTGTATTTAAATTTTATTATTATAAATATATTATTTTATTAATTATTTATTTTATA
>JAEEGK010013789.1_pt1 | contig 18160 bp, 13 predicted proteins | sample 8958771 | NCBI WGS metagenome assembly JAEEGK01 (sample SAMN16246547, study PRJNA631951) | gut metagenome | biome: gut microbiome; feature: rumen; material: SC-attached | host: Bos | place: Iran: Karaj | collected 2018-10
TGTTCACGAGCTATATCGCATACGGCGTACTCATCCTTGCGATAACCTTCTTCCAGGCGATCGGAAAGGCAAGCAACGCTGCTGTGCTCACACTTCTCAGACAGGTACTTCTGTTCCTGCCCCTTGTACTTCTGCTTCCTCTTGTTTTCGCAGAGAGCATTCAGGGTATATTCTACGCACAGCTCATCACTGACGTAGTGGTTCTTGTGCTCGCTATAGTGTTTATGGCAGGTGCCTTCGGGAAGATGAAGAAGGAAGAGAGATTACTGCAGGCGGAAAACTTGGGAACGCGTAAAGCAGGCTGATGCGGAGCAGAAAAGTTTGCTGCTTGATGAATTAGTTATTACGTAATAAATCTTCGGATACTGCATCATAAAAGAAAACCGATGCTTCTTTGAAGTCTTGAGAGAAAAAACAGAAGCGATTAAAACCACTTTCGGAGGAGATAAAATGAGTGAAGGATTAACTCTTGGTAAAACAGACGGCGATGAGCTTTTGGAAAAGTACCTGTTCATACTGTGTAACAGGGAGTCCGAAAGAACATACCGACTGAAAAACGATGCGGGCGAAGGACTGATGCGCGATTACGAAGTCGCAAAAGGCATCAGACTGATCTATTCGGAGATTGAGTCCTATGATCCTCTTGTTACGGATCAGAAGAAATTCTTAAATTATCTCGAGATAATGTATATGGTGGAGGGACATGCCGAATTCGAAATGGAAAACAGGCGTGTCGCCTCCGCCGACAAGGGCGATGTCTGTATTTTTAACAGCAGAGTTGCCACAAGGAAGTGTTCGGTCGGAAAGGGGGGAATGAGGTGCTTGAGTATAATCGTAATGATTGATTTACTCGAAACGTTTTTAAACCGCATGTTCGATACGAACGAGTTCAACAGACATACAATGTTTAAAGAGGCACTCGAAGCCGGGTCGTGCATCTGTGTCCCCGCCGGAGAAAAAGTCGGAAATGTGTTTTCACAACTTCTGCAACTGCCTGAAAAACACGCAGATTTTCACAGGAAGCTTCTTGTGGCCGAGGCGCTTCTTTGTCTTATGGGCATCGGAGATGGAAAAACTTCCGATTTCCGATACTTCAGTGGCGATACGGGAAACAAAGTACACGCCGCCCGGAAGATACTCGGCGAGGACATCGCATCGGACATTTCTGTCGAGGAGCTTTCAGACAGAGTAGGACTTAACCGTACGACACTCCAAAGAGTGTTCAAGCAGATGTACGGTGTCACGACTTTCGAGTACAGGACACAGGTCAGAATGCAGGAAGCCAAAAACCTTCTGTTAAACGACAGCGTTTCTGTTACCGAGGCGGCAGGTCTTTGCGGCTACTCAAACGCCAGCAAGTTTGCCGCAGCGTTTAAAAAAGTGTTCGGTGTCACGCCTTCTAAGTGGCGGAACGAACTGCTTTAAGTACTGATAGTTTATTCAGATGTAAAATGCTTTTCCATGTATACAATTTTTGAAATCATGTAAACAACGTATTCGGGGGGCGTTCTTACCCCTTGTTCCCAATGGGAAAGAGTCCCCGTCGGAATATGAAATTTTTTGGCAAATTGAGTTTGTGAAAGACCGGTGATTTTACGAAGTTCTTTAATCAACATTTGTATCACCGCCTTTTAAAAGGTTGGGATTAACCTTTTGTAATGCCTTTTTTGTATGATTTCGTATCAGAACGTCCATTTGCTGTTTCGCTGCTTCACGAAGTCTGTGATATCTGACTTCGTGATCCAATCCTTCTTTTATCAGTTCAGAATTGAGGCTCTCAAGGTTTATGAGAACGACCAGTTCTTCAGCAGAAGCGTAATCCCTGATATTCTCACCTCTTTTGCTCTCTTCCGGGTGTGTTTTTCTCCATTCCCAGGCTTTTTTTCCAAACAAAGCTAAATTCAGAAGATCTCCTTCTGATGAAAACATCAGATTTCGTTCCTGAGGGGTGAGTTCCTCATCTATAAGGTATTGTTGGATGGCATCGGTATGGATGTGATAATTAAGTTTACTAAGGGCTCTTTTTTCATCCCACCCGATGGCTGTTCGGCTGGCTTCATCTTTTTTGAGACGCTGATAATCTTTAATGATGTATAACTTGAATTCCGGAGATATCCATGACGCGAACTCAAACGCTATGTCGGTGTGGGCATATGTTCCACCGAAACGACCGGTCTTAGATGTAATACCTATGGATCCGGTCAGCTCAATCCACTTTTTAGGAGTCATTATAAGTCTTCCGGGTTCAGATCTAAGCGATTGGAATTCCATACGGTTAAAATCGGGATTGTGTAATTCTTCCCAAACAGCCAGAAAATCGATGGTCGCGTATGTACTCATCCAGTTTGTTATGACTATCCTCGGATCTTCAGCATCCTTAAACTTTGCTATGTCAGTCAGGCTTATGAAGGCATTTTCATCCGAAGCCTTTCCGAGAACGCTGATTTCTACGCCTTTTGCGTTAATCTTGTTTTTTTGTGTCATATGGTGGACCTCCGTATTTTGTATATCAATGATATACTATTATTATATCCCAATGAGATATATGCGTAAAGAGATATTGAGGCCTATTTTTCCTTTTTTATCGTGGATCCTAATACATGGTCATGTGTTAATGGAGTGGCGCGGGCCGCTGTTATTCTACGAACAACAGAATCAGGGGATTATTGACATAATCCCCTGATAAAGACTTAGAGACTAAAATGTTTTTTCGGGAGGTTTACATGAAGGCAAATGTGTTAAGAAAAGCGATGAATTTGTTATTGGTTACAGTGATGGCAATTGCTTCTTTCTCCGGCATTAAAGCGGAGGCAGAAGAAATCAAGCTTCCTGTTCCGAAGATTTCGGTTAAAACTGTTAATGATGGAACAGGTGTGGAGGTTACTATCAACAAAACCAAGGATGCTGATGGTTTTGAAGTATGGGTGAGCGGTTATGCTGACCAATATTTAGGGTACAAAGATATCTCTGATGAGTATTATAACGCAGTTACACTTGAACAGAACGGAAAGCAAAAGCGTACAGTTGTTCTTAAAACTTTATATAACGGCAGTTATATCATTAAGGTTCGTTCTTACAACCTGAAGAAATACGGAACGACAAGATGGAGTGATTACAGCAAAGAGCAGTCTGTGACTATTACTGCGGTTGAGGGGGGATATAAGGATAAGTATGATTTCTCTAAAGCAAAAAAAGGCGATGTGATCAAGTTTGGTGCTTATGAACAAAACAATGATTTTACGGATGGAAAAGAGGCAATCGAGTGGATCGTTTTAAAGAAAACAAAGAAATCAATATATGCAGTCAGCAAATATGCGTTAGACTGTCTTCCATACAATTTGGAGCGTAAAGACATAACATGGGAGCAATGTACGCTCCGTAAGTGGCTTAACAATGAATTCTATAAGTTGGCGTTTAATAAATCAGAGCAGGCTATGATAAAGACTACTAAAGTAAAAAACTATGACAATGCGGTTTACAACACTCCGGGTGGAAGCTCGACGAAGGATAAGGTTTTTCTTCTTTCACAGCTTGAAATGATTGAATCTGATTATGGTTTTGACGAGTCATATGACACGTATGATATTAATCGTAGATGTGCTCCGAGCGAGTATACAGTGGCGCAGGGCGCGTACCAATACAGCTACAGCGATTATTGCACCGCTGATAACAAACGCGCCTGCATCTGGTGGCTGCGCTCGCCCGGCTTTTACGGTGACGTTGCCGCGTACGTCTCCGTCGGCGGCGGCGTCGGCTACTACGGCGACTACGTCTACGACGACAGCTACGGCGTGCGTCCCGCTTTGTGGATCAATCTGAAATCATAAATCTTTTAATCTTGTATTTAACTATGCAGCAGTGATCAGGACTGATGTTGTTTGTATAATCGATTGATCATGTGTAATTAAACGGAGAAGGAGTGTGGAAGCGATGGAGGCTCAAACGAAGGAAAATCAGAGTACTGATGTAAGCGACAAAAAGGGAAAATTTAAAAGGTTTGAAACCAAAGTTTCTTTTGTGGCAGGCATTGCGTTGATTTTTTCAGTTATTGGTGATGCTCTTGAATTAATAGATTTTTCATGTGTCTATACATATATATGTATGGCGTGCTTGGCAATTGTATTGCTGATTCTTCTTTGGGTCTCGAAAACTGATAGAGTTTTTTCTTCAAAAATGGCGCATAGATATGGAACCTGGTACACATTTGTATCGATAATAGTGCTTTTTGCACGAAATGCTTTGCTTGCCTATTTGGGGGATAGAAAGATTGATTGGGAGCATTTGGTTGATCCGAGAACGCTGGTTTTAGTTATAACGCTTTCAGTGGTGGTTTTGGTTTATCTTATTATTCCGCTTATTATTTTTCACGAAAAAAAAGAGGATGGAGAACAGCAATGAAAAAAAGGTGTTTTGCCATATGTATTATTTTAGTTCTTATCATTTCTGTAATATCATCCGGATGTAACAAGCCGGTTGAGAAAACTGAACTGAATAAGGAACGCGAAATAGAAGAGAAAACAAAAACGACTGCAAATCCAACTCCCCAAAACGATGAAGTTGTAGCTCAGTCTGTGGAAAATGATGTAATTACAGATGTAATTGACGACAAAGATATTACTAAAGAAGTTGAAGACCCTAATAAAGACGCAAATATAATAGACCCCACCGTTACAATCGAAAATGAATTCGGTGATGCCACGGATTCGGTACCATATATAAAGCAACTTATCCCCGGAGATACAGATCCTATTGATGGTGGAACTCCAAAGGAGTATATAGATGATGTAAAAAGAATGTATATAGACACTATTCATAATATGATCATGCCTAAGTTATGTAGAATTGCGGCGGACTACAGAGCTGAATATGCGGATACATATGAATATTGTGACACTATTACTGAATACGAAACGAACCGATCTGTATGGGTTTATCAAAATAAATCATCGTTAGACAATCCGGATGGTACTATTTCTGAAATGCTTTATTTAAAGACTACGCCCTATTGTATGGTTGCTAAACATCTTGGTTTTGATGGATGGGTATATCAATGGATCAGACCAAAAAAGTGGCCTTATACACTTACTACGGAAGACTTTGTTCCTGACCATATCCTTAAATTAAGTGACATCACAACTATTCAACCTTTAGAGGGAAAGTATGCATATCGTGATTATGTAGATGAAGAGACGGGTGAATTTATTACCGGGTTAGATGTGCGTCAAGCTAAGTTTGAAGGAGACGATAATATCTATCATTATTATTGTATGTGGGCAGATAAAAACCCTTCTTATCCCAGGGAAGTTTATAAAAGTGTTGAAGGTGTTGATTCACAGGGAAGGCCTTACAGAATCGATATAAGAATGCTGATCGAAAGCGATACCAGTATAATCGGAAAGTATAAAACTGATGACATAACCAGTAATAAGGCGGATCTGGCGAAGTATATAGACACTTACATGAATGATAATTATGATAATGTAGAGTCTTTTGTTCAAGATGGTGTCGTATGGTATAAGTGGGAAAATGCAAGTGACGGAGCAACGGTCAGATCTTCGTATGATGAAATTTTGGAGATGCTTGATTTGATCGACTATAAGCCGGAAAAGTAAACTATCCACTACTTGCAATAGTTGGTTTCAGATGCAGAATAGATGCTGAATAAACAATAGGGGGGCTTATGTCAAAAAAGTATTCAACGAAGTTTTTTTTGATCACAAAATTTGTTGTAGCTTTCGCAATTGCACTTATTGCTCTTTTTGTCATACCCGGATTCTCCGCGCGCGCCGCGAGCAAAACACCGAAACTTAAGTCTTCGCAGCTCACGATAAATGTTGGATCAAAGAAGAAAATTAAAATCAAGAATCTGCCTGATTCTTTAATCTCAATTAAGTACACATCGTCCGATAAATCTGTCGCTAAGGTAAGCAAAAAAGGGTATGTTACGGGTAAAGCAGTCGGGAGTGCTGAGATTACTGTAAAGATAAAGTACAATAAATCCGGGGAAAAACAAACTACAGAGTGTACAGAAAAGATTACGGTAGTTGAAGCAAAACAGAGTCAAGATAAAGATGATCCCCAAAATTCTAATGATACCAAGGAAAAGAAAAATATATTTAAAGAAACTGAGGGCTTCCCTGATGTAGAAGTGGGAACGATATATTCTGTTGAATATTCGGAAGAAGGAAGTAATTACTATAAAAACTATTATAGAATCAGCAATGACCCCGTTGCCGATTTGGAATTGAGTGTGTTACGTCAAACCGGATCCCTTTTTGTTGTAACTGTAAATTCTTATCGCGGTGAGCCGAGAAGTGTTATAATCCCCGATGAAATAGAGTTTACTGTTGATGACTGGACTTATTATGTCCTGATAGTTGGCATTGGTGGATTTAGTGACTGCGATAGTCTGACAGACATTACCTTGTCCGGCGGAGTTACAGATGTAAAAAAGGGAGCGTTTAAGAACTGCAAGAATCTGCATGCTGTTAGTTGGAATGACTGGAATGAAAACCTTGGTTGGGGTGAATATTTTGATAATTTTATCGATGCCTTGAGTATAAAAGATTTGGCGTTTGGCGGATGTGCAAAACTAAAAAATGTTCAATTGCCGTTTAATACGTTATACATTTCGGAAAACGCTTTTCAGGGATGCAGCGAACTTATACTGAATGTTGGCAAAAAAACAATACAAAATCCTGAAGAAAGAAAGTGTTTATGGATTAATGATCCGTGGGATGATTATTTGGATAAAATTATTACATCCGATATGAACCGTGTGGAGAAAATCAAGGCCGTACATGATTGGATCATAATGGGGTCATATAAAAAAAACGATGTTGATTTTTATTTATCGGCTATCTTGGAATTGTCCAGAGAGCCTATATTTCAACTGTTAATGTCGATCCTTGAAATACCGATTTATGTTAATAGCGTCGAAGATTCTGATGGATACTATTCGGATTTCACATATGTACAATTGGATGACGGATATTATTATCTGGTTGACACAAATCTGGATGGAAATGGAGAGCTTTCTTTCGATTATTTCCTTCGTGCTCCTCAATATGTTGATGTCCCGTTATCGGAAGAAGATCTGCCGGATGATGTAATGATAGCTCAATATGATTATTTCTTTGACGAAACGTACAATCCGTTGTTTAAAAGATATTTGTTTTATAATCCATATTACGAGGAAGATGAAACAGAGGAACAATTATCTCAAAGAACTATAGAAGTATCTATTGAATTGGGTATTTTTGTAACTGAAGAGGGTGTTGTCAGCAGAAGGTTATATGTTGATGGTTCTGTTGAGGAAACCATCACAAATGATAATAGACGGATCAATAAAACAATAGACAAAGATGGAAATGTTACGAGGATAGAAGAAACCGAAGAATATGAAGAAGAGAAAAAATACCACAAGAACATTGATTTTGATAAAGACGGAAATGTAACGTGGATAGAAGAAATTGAATATGATGAAAATGGCATAAAATATTACAAGACCATTGATTCGGATGGATTTGTTACAATATCTGAGACACTCGACAATGGTTGGGTCAAAGAAACAAAAAGTAACGGATATGTCACGGAACAAGGGTATGATGAATCGGGTAAATATGTTGTTCGTATTAATTATCCTGATGATAGTCCAACAAAGATGTCGGAATATGTCGATGGAAAGTTAACAAAAAAAGTAAGTGCCTCCGGAATTATTACGGAATATGATTCGGATGGAGTAACAGTTTTGAGGATGATAAATGAGCAGGGAGAAGTAATCACTGATAATACAAAGTGATGTTAACCTACGGCTTAAGAGATTCAAAAGTAAAAGGGTAAAACAAAAAGAGGAATCATTGCATTCCCCTCACCGATACTGTAAAATGTTCAAAGAAAGCGGTATTGTTGAGGGGATTCTTTGTTGAAAGGAGCGCGGGTCAGGCGATGGAAGAGATGATCAGAAAGTTACCTATCGGTATACAGGATTTTGAGAGCCTTCGGAAAGACTCTTATCTCTATGTTGATAAAACCGATTATGTCTATAAGTTGATCAATACAGGAAAACAGTATTTCCTCAGTCGCCCCAGACGCTTTGGCAAGTCACTCCTTCTTTCAACGTTCAGGACGTATTTTGAAGGACAGAAAGAACTGTTCAAAGGACTGAAAATCGAAGAGCTTGAAGGTGACGGGCCGGATTCGTGGCAGAAATACCCCGTGTTTTATTTTGATTTCAACAAAAAGAATTACAGAACGGATACAGCGCTTGAAGAGGTTCTTGTGTCACATCTCACAGAGTGGGAGAGCATATACGGTGAGGATTACAAGGACTGCCCGCTTGAAGAGAGATTCCAGAAACTCCTTGTTATGGCAACGAAACAGACGGGGAAGAATGCCGTAGTACTTGTTGATGAATATGACAAGCCTCTCCTTGAAGCGGTAGACCCGGAAAGAACGGAGCATAACAAGGCTGTATTCAAAGGTTTTTTCAGTACCTTGAAGAGTTATGACAGATATCTTAAATTTGTATTTCTGACCGGAGTTACTAAGTTTTCAAAGGTCAGTATCTTCAGTGACCTCAATCAACTTAACGATATTTCGCTAGACAGGGAACTGTGTGGAATCTGTGGGATTACGGAATCGGAAATGATAGATTGTTTCGAGCCGGAAATTCGTGCACTTTCCGAAAAACAGCAGATATCATATGAGGAATGTATTGCAAAACTCAAAGGAATGTATGACGGATACCATTTCGGCCATGACACCGAAGGAGTGTATAATCCGTTCAGTTTGCTTAATGCGTTTTGGAAAAAAGATTTCGGCATGTACTGGTTCTCTACCGGAACACCGACTTTCCTGATCGAAAAGCTTAAAAAATCCGAAGTCGATGCGAAACAGTTTACGGGTGAAGACTGCTATGAAAACGAATCAGCACTCACTGATTATCGTATCGAAAATCCGAACCCGATCCCGTTGTTCTATCAAACAGGTTATCTCACGATAAAGGGCTACGACAGTCTTTTCAGGAGCTTTAAACTCGGCTATCCGAATGAAGAAGTTAAGAATGGTTTTTTGGAGAGTCTGGCTCCGCTTTATCTTTGCGCAGAAAACGAACCTAACCCGCTTGACATCAGAAAGTTTGTCGGCGATCTGTTCTTCGGCAACACCGACGGGATCAGGGATCGATTGGTTGAGCTCTTTGCCCGGATCCCGTACCCCGATGACGAAAAGGTAGTCGAGCAGAACTTCCAGAACGTGATCTACATAACGTTTATGTTACTCGGACAGTACGTTCACGCTGAAGTACATAACGCGAAGGGAAGAGCAGACTGTGTCGTTGAAACTTCAGATTATGTATATATCTTTGAGTTTAAACGCGACAAGAGTGCCGAAGAAGCGCTTGCTCAGATAGAAGAGCAGGGATATGCGAAGACTTATGCCGCTGACAAACGAACGGTATTCAAGATCGGAGCAAACTTCGAGTCGAAAGAAAGAAACCTCTCGGGATGGATGGTGGAATAATGATTTACTAAAAAAGTAACCTATCGAATCGGAGGATGAAATAATGTTTTACGAAAAAGAAACCTGTTGTGCGGTCAGTTTGAGAGTAATGAACGGAAAAAGAGAGGCAATTGTTTGAAAACGAATATATTTGAAAGAATTCCGTCGGGATTTTTTAACCTCCTTTCCGGTGGGAGCGACAATGTGAACAATGCAGGATGTCTTCTGGAGATATATTCGCAGTATGATTTAGAAGTGTCTTACCGCATCAGCAGAAAGCAGCTTCGTGATGCTGTGGCGTTATATATCAGCGAGAATAATCTCCATTTCTCCGAGGAAGAGTCGGACGAAAAAAGCACGGACGCAGCGAATAACATTATCAGAAAGTTTTCGGATCCGGAATGCGGTTGGCTTACTGAAGAAATCGATGACGCGACCTATGAAAAATACATTGTCATGACCGAGCCGGGGGTTGCACTTTGCGAATTTTTGATAAATTTGGAAAAACCTGAGAAAGTTGAGTATTCGGCATACATCTACAATATCTATAACACTCTTACCAATTCGGACCAATGGAAATCGGATCCTTATGCCTGCGCAGTTAAAACCGTATATAACAATGCAAAAGCACTTGCTAAATCGTTGAAACGTCTTTCGACTTTTATTCGCAAAAGAATCGAGGAGATTACAAAGGAGACATCTCTTGAGACTCTGACAGATCACCTGATGGAATATTGTGACGGAGATTTTATCAGAGAGTATGCTCGTCTCACAAAACAACACAATATACACATGTACCGAAGCTTTATTCGAAAAAAGCTTGACGAAATCGTTAATAATCCGAAGGTTCATGAACTGATCATACAGGGATGTGCAATCGAAGAGAATCTTAGTGAGGATGAAGCCGGAGAGACAGTTGCGGATATGGTAGAGAATACAAAGGTGTTCCTTAATGAGGATTACGACAGGATAATGCGTGATATAAAGCATAAGATCAATATGCACATCCACATCGCTGTCGGCAGGATACGCTTTATTCGTAACAGCGGAAAAGACGCCCAGGGAAATGTAGAGCAGGTGCTTAAAATATTGAGAAAGAGTATTGACGAGGGAAATTTGCTTGATGATCTTTCGGAAGACATGATGAAACTTTTCAGAATTGACAAGTATGAATTCATAGACAAAGAATCACTTTGGAGCCCAAGATGTTCGGGAACAATAAAAAAGTCGATTACTCTCGACACGGAAACGCTTACGCAGAAGGAAAAAGATGAGGCATTGGCAGAGATAGAGAGAGAAGCCTTCAATCCGTACTCAAAGAAGCGAATGAAGCTGTATCTTGAAAACGTTTTTGGGAGCGAAGACATTATTGATTCGTCCCGGCTACCTATGTCAAGCAAGGAGGAGCTTCTTTCTGATATATCGGCCGTAGCGTATTGTGAGGATATCGGATTTGAGGTGTCGCCCGGAGAAGGGTACATTGAATGTGACAATATGATTCTCAGAAGGTTTTCATTGAAAAGAAAAAATAACCCGTGAGGAGATAAAAAAGTGGGATTTGAAGCAGCGTGGGAAATGTTTACAACAGGAGAGAAGGAAGTCTTTCAGAGGACCTGCAGAAGACTTTTGAAAACGACATTTGTTGTTAAGGAAAAGGATGATGACAATAAAAAACTATATGCGTTTATCGCCAGAAATGAGGACACACTGAGCGAGTACTTCGGCATAATGGGCTTTGACGTGATCCTTGACAGGGATAACGGAGTTGCCATGTTGGCAAATCTGGGAGAGGCATCGGAGTCAGGCAGAATCCGTGCCAACAGATTGAGACTCAGAAAAGCCGAAACTGTTGTTTTGTGTTGTTTGTGGACCATATATGTTGACAGAATACGAAGGGGCAATCTTTCCAAGGGGATCATAATCACCATGCTCGATCTGAAACAGGAGCTTGAGAAGTTCGGATTCAGAGACGATTTTGACGGAAAAACTCTTATGACAGATATTTTGAAACTCTTCACACGCTTCAACCTTCTTGAAGTGTCCGGAAAGATTGGGGAGCCCGATTGTAATATTAAGATTTATCCTTCAATTCAGTTTACGCTAGACAGTGTTGAATTCAAAAATTTTGTAGAAGAAGCTTCAAAGAAAGTTTTGTCTCCGAGGGTGGGGAAAGACGAAGATGAAGACGGGGAGGACTCCGACTATGAAGAGTAATCGTAAGGTGGCTACGGGACTGTATCTTATAAACTGGTCCAGATTTGCCAATGTGAAAATCAGGATAGAAGGTTCGTCGCTGATCACAGGAAACAACGGAACAGGCAAATCCACAGTACTTGATGCGATAACTTATCTGTTGACGGGAAATACACATTTTAACATAGCAGCCAAAGACAAAGACAGAAGCGTTGTTGCATATGTAAAAGGGGATACACGCAGCGAGGGAGACGGAAGGTTTTTGCGCGGAAAAGATGATGTGGTCAGTTATTTGGCAATGGAATTTTTTTCGCCGGTAGAGAATTCTTTCATGGTGGTGTTTGTTGCAATCGAATTCCGTAAGGACGATACAAAATCAAGTTCTTATTGGTATATTGCGAAAGACGCTTCTTTTGGGGACATCGTGTTTTGTGATGAAAAGGACGGTAAAAATAAGGTCTTCCCCAAGGGAGAAATCACCGTTAAGGGGCGCCGTATCAGCAACAAGGAATATATGGGCATGGAAAAAGGCACCAAACAGGTGCTTCAGGCTCTCGGACTTAGGTGTAGTGTTGCGCAGTACAGATCGAAGCTTATAAAAATGCTAGCCTTTGATCCGCAAAAAAACATTGACAGGTTTATTCAGGAATGTGTACTTGATCCGTGAGAAATGTCAGCGCTCGCCGATCTGAAAGAGCAGAGAAATAATTACGAAGAAATACGTCAGTCATATGACGATATGCTCGAAAGCAAAAAGGTGCTTGAGCATATCGAAGAATGTGCATCGGAGTACGAAGAGAGATTTGAGGAATACCATAAACGCAGGCTGCTTCTTGAATATCAGAAATGGCAGAGTCTTGTTTCGCATATTGCTGACCTTATTCTTCGGAAAGGACAGGAGGAAGCATCTCTTGATCATTTTGAAGAACAAAAAAACAGAAAAGACAGAGAACTGGAAATTGCAAGGCGAAAGCTTGAGGAATTGAGTAACAGTAATGAGTTCAAGAATATTACGGATGTTATGGACAGATGTGATGAAAGAATCGGTGAGCTTGCAAACTCTATCGAGGCAGGAGAAAAAAATATAAGAAAGCTTGAACAGTTGCAGTCATGGATAGGAAAGATACTCGATCGCTTTCGGGAAGAACTCGGATGTGATAATGCCGATATGCAAGCTCTCGGTACTCTCTCAGAAGAGGGAAACCCGACATCTAAGATTAGCGCTGTATATGCTTTGTCAAATAAGATAAAATGTCTTGTTGACAGGAAAAACACGGAAAAAGCGGAACGGACATTTAAGACCGTAAAAGAGAAAGAAGCGCTTGGCGAATTGCTCGTGAACAAAAAGCAGCTTGAGGGAAATAGACTGGTATTTGATAGGGATTTTGAGAGAACAAAAAGCTTTATCAAAGCAGAGCTTGGCAAACGGAAGATTGAGACGGAGATTAAATTCTTCGTTGAACTGATAAACGATGTAAAGGATAAAAAATGGCGAAGAGCGATAGAAACATTTTTGGGAGGAAAGAGATTTAATATTATCGTCGATCCGAAGCATACCGCCATCGTTTTACAGATTTTGAATGATAATCCTGCACTTAAGGGGAAAGTGGTGATCGGCGACAGACTTGAAGAAACCGAGATTGTTCCGGGCTCGGCTGCTGAACAGCTTGAGATCATAAATACCACAGCAAGAATGTATGCCAACTTCCTCCTTAACGGAATAAGACTCTGTGAAAGCGTTGATGAACTCCATGATAACCCGAGAGGTGCATTGATGGCAAACGGAATGCTTGCAAAGAGTTATGCTGTCGGGAAAATGGAGATCAACAGAACCGGATTGTTTATTGGGCAGGATGCCGTAAAGTTGCAGCTTGAAAAAGTGAAAAAAGAGATCGCGGAAGCAGAGGAACGGATAGAAAAAGAAAAAACAGAGATCAACCGTCTCGATGAAGAAATGTCGTATCTGACAGAAATGACGCTCAGGCAGGATGATTATGACTTTGAAGCTGTAAACGAAGTAGGAAGGCTCAGAGGAGAACTTAAGAAAGCTCAGCTTGAAAAAGAAAGATACAGGAAAGATCCGGGATTCATGGCTATACTTGAGGAAAGTAACAGGGCACGCGAGGTTTGCAAAAGAATTGACAGCGAACGGGGACAGTTAAGCGAATCGATCGGAGGGTGTAAAATAGAGATAGCAAAGCTTGAAAACGAGATCGAGGTTGACAAGGAGGAAGCTTCAAACGCAGAGGCTGATTTTGAACGTGACTGTAAAGAAATGCCGGATCTTAAAGCACCTGTGATCGATATGTATGAACAACAAATAAAGAAGAGGAATACGGTTATCACTCCCAAAACGGTTAAAGATTGGGAGGCAAATCTTGAGAGTGCTAAGAGAACACTTGAGGATGCGCATTTGCAGTACTGTAGAATAAACGGAACAGACACACAGATGAGAGGCGTTTCGTTTATAGGCTACTACAGAGAACAATATCGAAATCTGGCAAATGTTCGGATCGAGGAAGCGAAGCAAAGGCTTGAAAAACAGGGCGAAAGGCTGCAGAGTGCATTTGTCGGCGATTTTGTGGCAGAGATCAATGAGGCAATAAGCAGCGCGAAAGAAGAAATAGCAAAGATAAACAGAGAGCTTAAAGGACGACCTTTTGGAAATGATATTTATCAGTTTGAAATGAAGGAAAGGTTTGATTCTGAGGGGAAAGCACTTTTCTTCCGGATATGCGGTCAGATGCATAAGTATTTGGACAATCCGGAATACTATTTGAACTCCATAAAAGAGGATGAAGAGAGTGAACAAACGATAAAAGACTTTATTGATATAGTCCTTAATGAAGAAGATGAGTCTGAGTACACGGATTACCGAAAATACTTTGTTTATGACATGAAGATCATAAGCAGACAAGGTGATGACAGGATAGAGGCGGCACTGTCAAAAAAACAAGGCTCTGCAAGTAATGGAGAGAAACAAACACCGTATTTCATTATACTTGCGGCGAGTCTTTTGCAGCTATATCCAAAGGATCGCAGCAGCGCCAGACTGGCTTTTATCGATGAAGCTTTTTCTGCGCTTTCAAGGGAAAGAATCGAACAGATGGTAGACTATCTTGAAACAAACGACTTTCAAGTTATTTATGCCGCTCCTCCGGATAAGATAGGAAGTATAGGATCTCATATAGATACCACGGTTACGCTTGTGTCTAAGGGAAAACAGAGTTTCGCGGTAGAAGGTCTTATAAAAAACATTGAAACGGAGTATTAAATGATAGAATTAAACAAGCGTCAAAAAGCGATTTTGAGTAAACTGATCGACAAATATGAAGACAGCAGAACTTATCGTAATAAGAATCAGATAAAACAATCATTTAGGGTTATGCCTTCCGATTTCTACAGGGATTATGACTCAGATTATGCAGATCTTGACGAACAGGGGGATTTCGAAAGAGAACTGAAAATACTTGAGAACACCGGATTTGTCAGATGTGTACGAAAAAACGGAATCATTAAATCGATAATACTTGAAGATGATTCTGTGCAAGCATGTTATGCTCTGCTTGGCAGGACCGAACTCGCGGACATTGAGAGAAAGCAGATTCAAATGTTTGAGTCGGCTTTGACAGAGAGCATGAAGAATAAGGTCTTACTCTCTTTTTGCTCGGAACAGATAGAGCGGATCAAAAACGGCAAAAAGCCGGAATATAACACGGAAGTATCCGAATCGATAATTAAAATTCTCACCTATATTTCAGATATCACGGAAGAAATTCTTGAAAGGGAACTATCGATAGAATTATTTGGAAATACAAAGATATTTGAAAAGGAATATCGCAATAAGGTTATCTCAATTCTGAAAAAACATGGTGATTTTGACGAAATCATTGAGGAATACCCCGGTGATAAAGAGGCGGGACATGCTGTTTTGGCAGAATATAATGTGGTTGCGAATCCTACATATATCTTCCTCAAAGGGGATGGAAGGATAGTCTTCGGTGATAACAGAATAATGGAACTCGGTACTGTGACACCGATGGCAATCGTATCCGGAGCGCTCGGATGCATCAGTAAATTTGAAATTGCAGCAGACAGGATAGTTACAGTAGAAAACTTAACAAGTTTTAACAGAGTAAATGATCGGAGTACGTTTTTTGTTTACCTGGCCGGTTATCACAACAGTGCTAAACAAAAACTGATAAAGATGATCGAAGCACATAACCCACGAAAAAAATGGCTTCATTTTGGAGATATAGACCCGGATGGTTTTTATATTCTTGAGAAACTTAAAGAAAAGACCGGTATCGATTTTCAACCTTTTGGGATGTCGGTTGATGAACTTTTAAGATTTGAAAAATACTGCAAGCCGCTGGAAAAGAACGATATTGTCAAAGCAAAATCTTTGTTTGAAAAAGGATTATATACCGATGAAATGCAATATATGCTTGAGCATAATGTAAAGCTGGAGCAGGAAGTGATCAGTTGGAAGATGCAAGCAAATGAAGGAGTTCACGGATAACTCTTCGATGATTTGGAGATGAACACGTCATGATGCAATAATCCAATAGGAAAGAACAATATGATGGTATTATTGCATTTGCTAAATCGGTACTGTAAAATGTTCAAAGAAAGCAGTATTGATGAGGGGAATATTTTGTCGAAAGGAGCGCGGGTCAGGCGATGGAAGAAATGATCAGAAAGTTACCTATCGGGATACAGAATTTTGAAAGTCTGCGAAAAAACTCTTATCTCTATGTTGATAAAACCGATTATGTCTACAAGCTGATCAATACCGGAAAACAGTATTTCTTAAGCCGTCCCAGACGATTCGGGAAGAGTATGCTCCTTTCTACATTCAGAGCATATTTTGAAGGGAAAAGAGAACTGTTCAAAGGTCTCAAAATTGAAAAGCTTGAAGGTGACGGTTCTGATGCATGGCAAAAGTATCCCGTTTTTTATTTCGATTTTAACAGAGACGAATACAAGAGAAGCAACGCGATAGAGGATGTTTTGAATGTCCATCTTGAAAAGTGGGAGGAATTATATAAGGTTTCATCTGAGGGAAAATCCCTTTCGGCAAGGTTTCAGATCCTTATCGAAAAAGCTGTTGAACTAACCGGAAAGGAAGCCGTTGTTCTTGTTGATGAATATGATAAACCTCTTCTTGAGGCAGATACAGAACAACTTGAACATAATAAAACAGTATTTAAAGGATTCTTCAGCACGTTGAAGAGTTATGATGAGTACCTGAAATTTGTATTTCTGACCGGAGTAACAAAATTCTCAAAAGTCAGTATCTTCAGTGATCTTAATCAGCTGAGAGACATCTCTCTGACATTTGATTATTCAGGAATTTGCGGTATTACCGAGAAAGAGTTGGAGGATAATTTCGGACCGGAAATAGTTATATTTTCTGACAGAAAAGGATTTACAAAAGAAGAGTGTCTGATCAAACTCAGAAAAATGTATGATGGATATCATTTTTCCTATGAAAGCGAAGGAGTATATAATCCGTTCAGTTTACTTAATGCATTGGTTGATTGTCGATTTGATATGTACTGGTTTTCTACGGGGACTCCGGCTTTTTTGATAGAAAAGTTAAAGAACTCGGATGTCGATGCCAAATCATTCACATCAAACAAGTATTATGCGGATTCCGCAGAACTGACTGATTATAGACTGGAGAACGATGACCCGATTCCGCTTTTTTACCAGACCGGGTATCTTACAATCAAAGGGTATAATGACGAATATTCACGTTACGTGCTCGGGTATCCGAACGAAGAAGTGAAATATGGTTTTTTAAAATGTCTTGCACCGTATTTTCTTTGCAATGAAAAGAAAACGAATCCGCTTGATGTTGGTAAATTTGCGGACGATATGAAGGAAGGCAACACCGACGGGATCAGGGATCGCTTGGTCGAGCTCTTTGCCCGGATCCCGTACCCCGATGACGAAAAGGTAGTCGAGCAGAACTTCCAGAACGTGATCTACATAACGTTTATGTTACTCGGACAGTACGTTCACGCCGAAGTACATAACGCGAAGGGAAGGGCGGACTGTGTTGTTGAAACCTCAGATTATGTCTATATCTTTGAGTTTAAACGCGACAAGAGTGCCGAAGAAGCTCTTGCACAGATAGAAGAGCAGGGATATGCAAAGACTTATGCCGCTGACAAACGTACGATATTCAAGATCGGAGCAAACTTCGTGTCGAAAGAGAGAAACCTCTCGGGATGGATTGTTGAGAAATGATACATTTAAGGGCTTGTCAAAAGATAGGCCTTTACTGTTTTCGATATAAAAAGAATTTGTGTAAAATTCCTATTTGAAAGCACCTAATCAGGTGATATATAAAATCTGCGATAAAAATCTTTTTCAAAATTTCCCAAAAACTACTTGCGCAAAACAAAATAATGTTGTAAACTGTCAAACGGTTAGCGGAGGCTAACTCTTCGGCAGG
>JAEEGK010013790.1_pt1 | contig 18160 bp, 13 predicted proteins | sample 8958771 | NCBI WGS metagenome assembly JAEEGK01 (sample SAMN16246547, study PRJNA631951) | gut metagenome | biome: gut microbiome; feature: rumen; material: SC-attached | host: Bos | place: Iran: Karaj | collected 2018-10
GGGAGAACATGACGATCCCCATGATGAGCAGGATCGGGAAAAGGAGGGAGATCTGGGCCGTTTCGGGACGGAGCGCGTGTACCATGCCGCGGAACCCGGACGCTTTGCTTTCCGGCGGCGTGTAGTATTCGCGGAAGAAAAAGAAGACGGCGGCGAACGCCATGACCATGCACAGGGCGGAGATCACGAACGCGGGGCGGTATCCGGCATAGTCGGCCACGTAGCCGCCCGCGAACGCCCCGGCGATGTTGCCGGAGAACATGGCGCTGTTCAGGGCGCCGAGCGCGAAGCCGTTGTGTTCGCGCGGGGTCTGCGTGGAGATGAGCGCCTGCGAGGCGGACATGGTGCCGCAGAACGCGCCCTGGATCATGCGGAGGACGATGAGCACGAGCGGACTTTGCGCCACGCTGATGAGACCGATCGCGACAGCTCCGCCCACGTAGGAGCGCAGGAGCATCTTCTTGCGTCCGTAACGGTCGCCGAGCGCGCCCCAGACGGGCGAGAAAAACATCATGGTGAGCGGGCAGGCGGCGCTGAACGCGGCGACCCAGTATGCCAGCTCCGCCTGGTCCGTGATGTCCATGTCCGCCTGCATCAGGTACGGGATGAACGGCAGCCCGAACGAGAAACCGATGGCGGACATGAACTGCGCCAGCCAGATGACGCAGAGATGGCGTTTCCAGGTCCGTTCGAGGTCCGGCAGGCTGCCGGAACGACTGGCGGACGGCGGGACATCCGCCGTTGTGGATCGCTGCTGCCGCATGGCCGGCTCCGTGTCAGGCGCGTCCTTCGCGGGCTGCTTCGAACGCGGCGAAGGCGTCGGGGAACGGCGACAGGGCGCGTTTGAGGATGCCGTGGATGTGCGCGATGGCGACGCCGTAATTGGTGAACGGGACGCCCTGTTCGCGGCAGTGCAGGATGCGTGACAGGACGGCGCGGCGGTTGAACGTGCAGGCTCCGCAGTGCAGCACCAGATCGTATTTTGTCAGGTCGTCCGGGAAATCGGCTCCGGCGGCCACGGTGAACTCGATGCCGTCCGCATGGCGGTATTCGCGGATCCAGCGCGGGAGCTTCACGCGTCCGATGTCGTCGCCGATGGGATGGTGCGTGCATGCCTCCGCCACGAGCACGCGCGAACCGTCGTGGAGGCGGTCGATGGCGGCGGCTCCGGCGGCGCATGCTGCCAGGTCGCCTTTCATGCGCGCGAGCAGAATGGAGAAGGACGTGAGCGGGATCTCCGGGGGAACAGAACGCGAGGCGATGCCGAACGCCTGGGAATCGGTCACGGCGAGCGCGGGCGGCGTCTTCAGGCACGCCAGCATGTCGGCGATATGGTGTTCGGTCACGCACAGGCAGAGCGCATCGTGGTCGAGCGTGTCGCGGATCGCCTGGACCTCCGGCAGGATCATGCGGCCTTTCGGCGCTTCCTTGTCGATGGGGGTGATGAGCAGCACGGGATCGCCCGGCGCGATCAGGTCGCCGAGCATGGGACGTCCGCCGAGGAACCCTTCGGGCGCGGCGTTCACGAGCGCGGCCCGGAGCGCGGCAAGACCCGCTCCGGTGAGCGTGGAGACGGCGACATGCGGGATCTTTTCGGCGTCGAGCTTTGTAACGAGCGCGGGATCGGGTGCGGCGAGGTCGCTTTTCGTGAAGACCACGACGAGCGGCGCGGACCGCCCGCGGAAGAATTCGAGCACATTTTCCTCGGTTTCGCCCCAGCCGCCATCGGTCACGAGCAGCGCCAGGTCGGTGCGGTCGAAGATGCGGCGGCTTTTTTCGACGCGCATGCCGCCGAGCGCGGTCGGGTCTTCGTCCAGCCCGGCCGTGTCGATGAAGAGGACCGGCCCGAGCGGGGGCAGTTCCATGGGCTTTTCGACGGGATCCGTGGTGGTGCCGGGGACGTCGGAGACGATGACGACGTCCTGTCCGGCGAGAGCGTTCAGGAGCGAGGATTTGCCGGCGTTGCGGCGTCCGAAGAAGCCGATCTGGAGGCGAAGTCCCTTGGGCGTGTTCTGGATCATGGCCGGTGCGCGGAAAAGGTTATTTGGTTGAGGATTTCGTCGCTTTGATCTTTTCCGGCGTGATGTAGACGATGTCGCCGAGGGCGATGTGTCCCCTGGAATCGGGCTGCATGAGGACGTTCATTTCGACCGTGCCGGAAATATCCTTCAGGGGGAGCACGACGTCGCCGGGGGTCGAAGTCTTTCTCTCGAGGGCGAGTTCACCGTTGAGATAGATCGAGGCTCTCCCGGTCATGTTCCGGAAGCAGAGCGATCCGCCTTCCTTGGCAATGTCGGCCGGAAGATCGAACTTGCAGAAGAAGACGACCCAGTCCTTCGGCTTGAGGATCAGGTCTTCGCCGATCTGTGCGGGCGAAAGCAGATCGCCGGAATTGTCCGACAGGAGGCCCGGCTTCGATGTGGACGGCTGGGAGACGCGCCAGCCGGAGATAGTGACTTCGCCTTTTGTGAATCCGGGAATAACGGGCATCATCGTCTTTTCCGCGGATGCGACCTTGATACTGCATGTTGCGGATTTGAGTTTGCCGCTTTTCGCCGTGATTTCGATGGAGCCTTTGCCCGGGATGGACTGGACGATAAGCTGGGCATAGCCGTTGAAGAGCGGGCGCGAATCGGCCTTTTCCGGGAGCGTGCAGGTCGGATCGCCGTTGCCTACGCCGATGTTGCGTCCGAGGCCGGTGATCTCGAATTCGACGGGGATGTTCGCATCCGGGACGATGCGTCCGGCGGTATCGACGGCGCAGACCGTGACCGGTACGGCGTCGTATCCGTCGCCCATGATCTCGGTCCGGTCGGGAATGAGCTTGAGCCCGACGGCTTTTCCGGTCGTTTCAAGCTGGGTGCGGACGACTTCCTTGCCGTCCTTTCTGCCGATGAGGAGCAGGGTGCCGGGTTCGTATGTGATCTTGTGCGTCAGCATTTCGACGGGGTCGACCTTGGCCGTTCCGATGTTCTTTCCGTTGAGGATGAAGGAGACCTCGTCGACGTTCGTCGCGCAGAAGACTTCGACCTCCTTGCCGTCCATGTCGAGTATATTCCAGTGCGGGATGGCGTACAGGACGGGTTTGCTGAGCCACTGCGCCTGACGGATGTAGAACGCCGTCTTCGGGAAGCCGCAGAGGTCCATGCAGCCGAAATAGCTGCTGTTCGCGGGGAACTTGTTGTTGTAGGGGGTGGGTTCGCCGTGGTAGTCGAATCCGGTCCAGACGAACGTCCCGGCGAGGAAACGGCGGTTCAGGACGGCTTCCCAGTCCTTGCGGTGGGTGGTGCCCCAGCTGGCGGCGTCGACGTCGTAGGACGAACTGATGAATTTCTCGCGGTCGGTGGCGAATTCGCCGCGCGTCTCGAACGCGCTGGCGCCCTCGGTGAGGAGGATGGGGATGTTCGGGTATTTGGCGTGGAAGTTGTCGATCTGGCCGTACTGATAGTTGAACCCGACCACGTCGAGGACGTTCCGGGCGCTGTCCGCCGAGAAGAATCCGCCGTTCATGGCGGCGAGGATCGGACGGCTTTCATCTTCGGACTTGACGGCGTTGACCAGCGCGCGGGCGATCTCCTGTCCGCGGTATTCGCCCTGCAGGGGTTCCTCGTTGAAGATGCTCCAGGCGATGATCGAGGGATGGTTGCGGTCGCGGCGGATGTGCGCGCGGACGTATTCGAGCCAGTCGGGGCCGGCGTTGAACGCGCGGTTTTCGTCGATGACCATGAGACCGTATTTGTCGCAGAGGTCGAGGATGTTTTCGCTCGGAGGATTGTGGGAGCAGCGGTAGGCGTTCGCGCCCATTTCCTTGAGTTTCTTAATACGGAATTCCTCAATGGAGGCGGGGACCGCGGCGCCGACGCCGGCGTGGTCCTGATGGTTGCAGACGCCCTTGATCTTTATCTGTTTGCCGTTGAGGGTAAAACCGTTCGTGAAATCGAACTTGAACGTGCGGAATCCGAAGTTGACGGTTTTCTCGTCGAAGGTGCGGGCCTCGCCCTTGACTACGACATTGAGCTTATAGAGGGACGGTGTGTCCGGCGACCAGAGCTGCGGCGAGGCGAGGCGGATCGAGAACGGGACCCGCACCGTCTGGTTCACGGGCAGATTCGGGAGCAGACGCTTGGATTCGACTTTCTTTCCGTCCGGGTCGAGGATGCTGAGGTCCACGACAGGCGACATTTCCATTTTGCTGTCGTTTACGAGATCGACATGGCCCTCAATGGTCCATCCGTCGAGCTTGACCAGGGGATTGACCTGGATTCCGCCTTCGGTCTTGATGTGGACCGGGTCGCTGACGATGAGCTTGACGTCGCGGTAGATGCCGGCGCCCTCGTACCACCAGCCTTCGAAGACCGCCGCGTTGACCTCGATCGCGATCACGTTGTCGCGTCCGTACATCAGCGCGGGCGTGATGTCCATGGTGATCGTGTTGTAGCCGCTGTAGTTGTGGTGGAAAAGCATCTGGTTGATCCAGAACGTCGAATGCGTGGCGATGCCGCCGAACTGGAGTTCCACCCGTTTCCCCTTCCACGTGGACGGCACGAAGAAGCGCTTGCGGTAGTAGCCCCAGCCGCGTTTGCGGAAGCCCTGTTCGCCGTCTTCCTCGGGGTAGAATCCGTCTTCGACCGCCCAGTCGTGCGGCAGGTTGACGGGACGGAATCCCTCTTCTTCGAAGTTAATCGCGGTGAAGGGCCAGACGACGTCCGACGTGGCGGCCTTCGCTCCGGCCCAGATGGATTTGTGTTCCCTGTATTCCTTCGGGGCAAGCTGGCGGTCCGAACGCAGGAACATCCAGTCCGGGTTGAAATCATAGATCTCGGCTGCGTTCCCCGTCCCTGCGAGGAGCAGCAGGAAAAGAAACATGCAGAAAACTTCGGCGGCGACTTTGTTCGTTTTCATGGTATGCGGGCCTTTCTTCAGGTGGTCCCGTCCGGATTTGTCCGGCGGAAACAGGTGATCGGAAAAAACACTATGATTAATAATATAGCATTCCGGACGGCGGAATCAAACCGGCTGTGGAAAAAAAGGCCGGCTGTCCTGCCGCGGAAGCGGAAAACGCGTCAGAACGAGACGTTGATGTCGCCGGAGATCGCCGTCGGCTGCGGGATGAGTTTCAGCCCCATGGTATTCTGCCAGTCCTGGTCCCAGGTGTTGAGCATCAGCGGATCGGTCGGAGGACCGAACGGGTTCAGGTCGATCACGATGATCTCGTCCTTCGAGGTGAAGTAGATGTCGATCACGAGGTCGGGCTCGGGGAGCACCCAGAAGTTCTTGTCGATGAAGTCGACGGCGAGCGTCCAGTATTTTTCGCGGACTTTTTCCAGGCGCGGGTAGTTCCGCGTCATCCAGTACTGGCTCATGGCACGCAGTTTGCCGCCTTTGACGAACAGGCGGAACTCGCGTGCGTTGTCCATGCGGCGGAACGGTTTGACGCAGATGGCCGAGACCGCTCCGTTCTGAGCGGCGTTCCGGACTTTCGCGCTCTGCGTCAGGAAATACCATGCGCTTGTGGCGGACCGGACCGCGCCGCGCTTTTCTTCGAAGCGGACCGTGTCGGTCGGGGCGACGAGGTCGGTGCCTACGAAGCGCGTGAACGGGAATTTGCTCATGGCGCTGGCGAGGCGGTCGATGACGCCTTTCGCGATGCCGGATTCCGTGTCGCCGTTCTGAAGCGCCTGGATTTCAATATCCATGAGGAATACGAAGTTGGTGGGCAGGGAGTAAACGGAGAGACGCGGATACCAGTTCTGGATCCGGCAGTGTTCAAGTTTTTTTTCCATAAATGGCCGTCTCCTTGTTTTGGACGGTTAAAAGTCGGAATCGTCGAAATCGTCGTCTTTCCGCTCAAGCTGGGGGCAGACCTTCCTGATGACGGCCTGGAACGCGAAGAGCTGGTAGACGAAGAATATGATGACGAAAAGGATTTGAAACGGAATAAACCTGCCGCCCCCCGCCGCGTCGAACAGCGTGGCGAAGATCTGGGCGGGGAAGGTGGAATAGACCATGATGGTCAGGACGTTCCGGTACGCGATCTCCTTCGGCAGTGTGGAGGCCCGGAGATACTGGACCAGCGATACCAACAGGACGATCAGCCCCGCCTGGAAGATGTTCCGGCCGAACGTCCCCAGCAGGATGACGGCGGTCAGCAGGGAGAGCGCGGAGCGGGCGGCCTGCGATCCGGTGATCATGACGGATGACTTCTCCGATTCCTCTTTCCCGGCGGATTCCGGCACGGCCGCGGGTGATGTGAAATCCTTGGCGAGCGTTTCCGCCAGGCCGGGGCCGGAGTACATTTCCCAGTTCGGCGCAGGCTGTTCCCCCGAGACAAGCTGGGCGAACAGGCCGGGCGCGGGCAGAAGGTCGGCGATGAAGATGTCTTCGCCTTTCAAGGTCGTCATTGAGCCCCAGGATGCCAGCCCGCCGGGGAGGATGGTGATGCCGAAGTCGGACGTGCGGCCGATGTTGCAGTCCTCGCTGGTGAACGTATGTCCGGGGTAATATTCCAGCATGATGTACGGGAGTTTCAGGCGGCGCGGCGTGTCCGGGTCTTTCTGGAACGAGAGTTTTTCCGGCGTGATCACGAACGCCCCGATCTCCTCGTCGAGGGCTTTCCCGGCGCGTTCGAACGGCCCGCGCTGGACCAGCGTGCCGACGACGGCGGCAAGAATGGCGCAGACCACGGTCAGCAGGAAGAAGCGCCAGATCGCGCGAACGGGCGAGGACGTATAGATCTCCGTCAGGACCTGCGTTCCCGCGCACAGCCGGAACGTGGTCGCGAGGAATCCGGGGGTGGTCGGTCCGGTGTCTTTCCCGGGCAGCGGCATGGTCAGACGAGCCTCCTGACTTTGAATCCGCGGGGGCCGTTGCGCTTGATGAGCTTGTCGACGCGTCTGGAGATCGCCGGATAGGCGTCCGGGGCGACTTTCTGGACGAACACGATGCCGTCGAGATGGTCGAGTTCGTGCTGGACGACGCGCGCGAGCAGCCCGCCGCATTCGAGGACGAAATCGGAACCGTCGAGGAGCATGGACTTCAGCACGACGGAATCGCTGCGCATGACGTTGGCGAAGATCTCCGGCACGCTCAGGCAGCCTTCGTCGAACGGGCAGAGGTTGCCGGAGTACGAGACGATCTCCGGGTTGATGAGCGTGATGGGCATCAGCGGCAGGAGCTTCTTTTCGCCGGGGGAGTGGACCGGCAGTTCGTTGCCGTCCTCGTCCTTGGGCGGGTCGATGTCGATGGTCACGATGCGCTGGAGCAGCCCGACCTGGTTTCCGGCGAGGCCGATCCCGTGCGATTTATACATGATGCGGAGCATGGCCTCGGAAATGAGTTCCGTTTCCTCGGTGATCTGTTCCACGGGCCTGGCTTTCGCCGCCAGGATCGGGTCGCCGAGCAGCCGGAGTTTGAGCTTGTCGACTGGGATGTTCATGCGGCCTCCTTCCTCAAATCGGTCACGCGGTCGCGGCCAGTGCGGCGCGGATGCGGCGGGCGCATTCCTTCACGCCGATGCAGACGACCGTTTCGTAGATGCTTGCGCCGACCGTGACGCCGCAGACGGCGACGCGGACGGGCTGGTTGAGGGCGAACTGGGAGAGCCCGTCGGCGGACTCCAGGGCGCGGAGCGCGTCCTCGACGGCCTTCGGGTCGTTTTCGGGGAGAGATTCGAACGCGTCGGCGGTTTTCGCGAGGGCGGCGCGCATGGGTTCCGGCGTGAGGAACTTCTTCACGCCCTTCGGGTCGTAGTCGACCGGGACGGCGAAGAAATAGGTCCACGCGGCCAAATCGGTCATGAGCTTGGTGCGGGTCTGCATCAGGTCCGCCACGGCGTCGAATTTCGCGCGGTCGACGGATTCCCGCCACGGATAGGCGGCGGCGAAATCCCAGGCGCGCTGGCGGAAGACCGCCGGATCGAGCGCGGCGATGTACTGTCCGTTCAGGTTCGCCATCTTCACGGCGTCGAACTGCGCGGGCGAATGCTGGACGCGGGCGAGGTCGAACGCTTCGACGAGTTCCTCGCGGGACATCTTCTCGCGGTTGTCGCCGGAGGACCAGCCGAGGAGCGTCAGATAGTTGAACAGCGCCTCGGGGAGCACGCCTTTGCCGCGGAAATCGCCGACGAACGCGTCGCCGTCGCGCTTGCTGTAGGGCTTGCCCTGGGCGTTCACGATCATCGGCAGGTGGGCGTAGGACGGGACTTCTGCGCCGAGCGTGCGGAACATGAAGAGATGGCGGTAGGTGTTTTCCACGTGGTCGTCGCCGCGCACGATGAGCGTGATGCCCTGCGTGATGTCGTCGCACACGTTCGCGAGGTGGAAGACCGGGCTGCCGTCGCTGCGGACGATGATGAAGTCGCGCATGCTGTCGAGCGGCTTCGAGAGGTGGCCCTTCACCATGTCGTCGTAGAAGACTTCGCGGCGGGTAAACGTCATGGACGCGGCGTGCTCGACGGTCACGGCCGCGCCGTTGCCCAGAATGTCGTTGAGCTTGTCGTCCGTGAGGCTGAAGAGCGTCTGTCCGGCGGCGTCGAGGATCGCGAGGTCCCGGAATCCGGCGAGGCACGCCTGGTTTTCGACGGGCTTGCCCTTCGGCGAGAGCGTCGTGAACGTCAGACCGCCGCCGTTGACCAGGACCGCGGTGTCCGGCGCGAGCGTGAGCGAGGCCGGGCCGACCGTGCGGACGAACGGGAAGTCGTCGCAGCAGAAGGGGATGCGGAAGAGGATCGGGGAATGTTCCGTGACGGGTCCGAGCGGATAGGCGTTGCCGTCCGCCATGAGCTTTTTCGCTGCGTCGAGGTGGTTCTGCGCCTGCGTAGTCTGGTAGAGGACTTCCTCGTCGTAGTCGAGCCCGAGCCATTCCATGCACTCCAGAAGCGTGTCGATGGCCTCTTTCGTGGAGCGTTCGAGGTCGGTGTCCTCGATCCTGAGAATGAACTTGCCGCCCATGTGGCGGGCGGCAAGCCAGTTGAAGATCGCGGTGCGGATGTTGCCGATGTGGACCTGCCCGGTGGGGGAGGGTGCGAATCTGAGTCTGTGCTGCATAGGAAAAGATGCGGGCCGGAAGCGGCCCGCCGCTGTGTCAGGTTGAATGAGTTTGGAAACGGATCAGTTGGCGTTCGTGGCGGCGAGGATCTGCGCCTTGGCGTTGTGCATGCTGACGACGGCCTGGGCGAGATAGGTCTCCGCGTTGACGAATTCGCGCTGGACTTCGTTCACACGGGTGATGGCGCAGTTGCCGGCCTCGTATTCGTCGTCGACCAGGTCGCGCATCTTGCGGACGGCTTCGAGGTTCTTCTGGAAGAGCTTGACGGTCTTGAGGCTGACGATGTAGTTTTCATAGGCGGTGCGGACGTCGTTGACGACGCTGATCCACTGGTCGGCGAGCGCGTACTCGGCCTGTTCCATGGCGGCCTGGGAGGCGCGCATGTTGAAGAACGTGCTGCCGCCGGAGAAGAGGTCCCAGGAGACGTTGATGCCGGTCGTGAACGTGCTGTAGCGCCGTCTGTTGATGCCCTGGTGCGACGTGTAGGTCGGATACTTGTAGGGGCTGTAGTGCGTGGCGTTGTTGGTGTAGCCGAGGCCGATCGAGGTCGTCACGGTCGGGCCGAACGCCGCGATGCTGGAGTAGTAGCTGAACTTGGAGGCTTCGAGGGCTTCGCGGAGCGCCTTCAGGTCGGGGCGGTTGGAGAGGGCGGCGTCGAGATAGACCTCTTCGCTGTCGAGCATTTCGCCGTCGATCGCGAGTTCCTCGGGGAATTCGACTTCGTCGGGGATGGTGCCTTCGGTGAGGCCCATGAGCGCGGCGAGCGCGTACTTGGAGGAGGCGAGGGAGTAGTTCGCGGAGTAGAGGCTGCTTTCGGCGTTGTTGTAGTTGACCTTGAAGTTCAGGACGTCGGACAGCGTGGAGGCGCCGACGCCGTACTTGAGCTCGGTTTCCTTGAGGAGCTGGCGGTTGTAGCGCATGTCCTCGATCGCGATGTTCTTCTGCGCCTTCGCGAGCATCACGTTGTTGTAGGCGTAGGCTACGCTCTGGAGGAGCAGGCGGCGGGCATCCTGCTCGGACTGCTCGGTCTGTTTCCAGGTGTGGCGGGCGGACAGCAGGTTGAACTCGCGCTGGAAGCTGTCGAACACGAGCAGCGAGGCGGAGAGCGACGGGGAGAGGGAGAAGCTCTTGTAGCTGGCTCCGGCGTCCTCGGTGTAGCCGCGGTAGTTGGTGGAGTTCATCCCGAAACTGGCCGTGACGGTGGGCAGGTAGTACGAATATCTGCGATAATACTGGGCGCGGGCCTGGGAGACCGCGAAGTAGCGGCTCTTGAAGCTCGGGTTGTTCTGGATGGCGATGGTCTGCGCCTCGTCGAGGGTCAGGAGCTTGAGCCCGGACGGAAGCTGCTGGTGCTCTTCCGCGGTGACTTCGGTGTATTTGTCCTTTGAAATGGCCGCAGGCGGTTTCGCGACATTGCAAGCGGTCAGGGCCGCGAGGAGGACCGCGGAAACGACGGTCGCGCCGAGGACTTGAGTCTTCATCATATCTGGTCGCCTTTCGATGGTGTGAAATGTTTTGCAAACGAATCAATACCCCTAAATATACATCCCCGCGGGAGAATAGTCAAATGTTTCTCCTAAGAAAAATGTATTTTTTCACACGGAAAACGCCCGTAACCGGGAAAAGTGCGTTTTCGGCGGGGAAATGCCTGAAACATCGTGAAAAAAACTTGTAAAAAAATAGTGGCGGGATATATTATCGTTCAAAATCTCTTTTTACAACTCCTCCGTTTCTCTGCTTCCATGAAAAAAAATAGTGAATTGCTGATCGCCGCTGCCACGACGGGCGTTTCCGCCGTCCTGCTCCTTTGTGCATGTCTGTTCGTCGTGGGCGCCGTCCCGTTGTCCTCCCTGCCGCCGTGGGGTGTCTGGGTGTTCGGTTTCTCGGTCGGGGCCGGGTTCGTTGCTATGGCATGCGCCCGGAACTTCGGTGTGCTGATCGGCGTCGTGGTGCCGGGGCTGCTCCTCGGTATCCTGGGGCTTCACTGGGCGATGGCCGGAGGCGACGTGAAACGCTGCATCGCGCTGGCGCTGGCGTCCGCCGGGTTCTGGCCGGTCCTGCGGATCGGTTCGCAGATGATCGCGACGGATTTGCGGACGCGGTTCGGAATCGGTTCGGGCAGCGCGGTGTTCACGGGCGCGGCGGTCCTGCTGCTTCTGGGAAAAGCCGCGGCTCTGCTGACGGCACGTGCCGGAGCGGACGGCGTCCGGGCGCTGATGATCGTGCTGGCGGTCTGGCTGACGGGTCTTCTGGTCTGGCGCCCCTCGCTGATCCTGCGGACGCTGGGGCTGATCCTGTCGCACACGCTGTACCGCATCCGCGTCGACCGGATCGAAAACTATCCGGACGCGGGGCCCGTGCTCCTCGTAGCGAACCACATTTCGTTCCTCGACTTCATCTTCATCCTGTGCCTGAAGCCGCGCCGTGTGACGTTTATGGTGGACGAGGTGTTCTACCGGTTCCCCGGCCTGAATCTGTTCTTCCGCTGGAGCGGCGCGCTGGAAGTCCCGCGCAAGATGAACCGCGCGAAGATGCGGCTTCTGATCGAACAGACCCATGCGGTTTTGAACCGCGGCGGCGCGGTCTGCGTCTTCCCCGAGGGCGCGATCTCCCCGAACGGCATCACGCACGCGTTCCGGTCCGGGTTTTACCGCCTGATGCCGTCGCCGGACATCCCGGTGATCCCGGTGCGCCTGGGGCTGCACTGGGGCAGCCTGCTGACGATCTACAACGGGAAACTCCGGTTCATCAAGCCGCGTCTGCTGCCGATCCCCGGCACGATCATCGTCGGGGAGCCGATTTCGCCGCACTGGAACGGATTCCGCATCTGGCAGCGGATCCAGGAGCTCGGCGCCGAGGCGGAGATGAAGCCGGTGCGCGGCGAGAAGACCGTGCATTACCGCTACCTGCGGCGTTCGCTCCAGCATCCGTTCGAAAGCACGTTCAAGGACGCCGACGCGCCGAAGGGACTCTCGAACTTCGCCATGCTCGCGCAGTCCATCATCATCAGCCGGAAACTGCGGAAGGTCCTGGCGGAACGCGGCGACGACGGGCAGTTCGTCGGCGTGCTCCTGCCGAACAAGGCGGTTTCCGTGGCGGCGCTCCTCGGCGTGATGTTCGCCGACCGCACGCCCGCGATCCTGAACTACACCGCGGGCGACGCCGTGATGCAGTCCATGTACGACCGGGCGAAGCTGAAGACGGTCATCACGAGCCGTCTGTTCCTGGCGAGGCTGAAGAAGCCCGTGCGCGACGAAATGATCTTCCTGGAGGACCTGCCGAAGCTCGTCACGAAGGGCGACAAGCTCCTGACCGCCGCGCAGATCGTCTTCTTCCCGCACCAGCTCCTCATCCGCGTCGTTTCGCCGAAGCACGGCACCGACCTGATGTACCCCGCCGCGCTGCTCTTCTCCAGCGGCTCCACCGGCATGCCGAAGGGCATCCTGCTGTCGCATCACAACATCACCGCGAACATCTGGAGTTTCTGGCGTCAGCTGAACTGGCTGTACGGCACGGAGCGCATCCTCGGCAATCTGCCGCTCTTCCACGCGTTCGGCCTGATGGTCGGCCTGTGCTTCCCCGGCGTGACCGGCACGAAAGTCACGCTGGTCGCGAATCCGCTGGACGGCAACGGCGTGTGCAAGGCGGTCCGCGACGACAAGGTCACCATGCTCATCTCCACGCCGACGTTCCTTCAAACCTATATGCGCTGCTGCAAGCCGGGCGACTTCGCCTCGCTCCGCATGATGGTCACCGGCGCGGAAAAGCTTCAGAAACGCCTCGCCGACGCGTTTTTCGAGCTGACCGGACTGCACATCATCGAGGGCTACGGCTGCACCGAGATGTCCCCGATCGTGTCGCTGAACCTGCCGAAGGACTTCCTCGCCGTCGGGCGCGAGGCGGGGCCGGAGGGCAGCATCGGCGTTGCGATGCCCGGGATCGCGGCGCGCATTGCGGACGTCGATACGGGCGAACTCCTCGACGCGGGGAAGGAAGGCCTGCTTCAGCTCAAGTCCGCCTCCGTGATGCTCGGCTATCTGGACGACCCGGAGGCCACCGCCGCCGCCATGACCCCGGATGGCTGGTACAACACCAACGACGTGGCGTCCATGGACCGCGACGGATACATCCGCATCACGGGGCGTCTGTCCCGGTTCAGCAAGATCGGCGGCGAAATGGTCCCGCACGAGCTCATCGAGCACCGTCTGGAGGAGGCGTACGGCATCGAAGGCAAGGTCGCCGTGTCCGCACGCCCCGACCCGAAACGCGGCGAACAGCTTATCGTCTTCTACGACGCCGCCTGCGGACTCGACCCCGTCGACGCCGGAAACAAGCTCCGCGAATCCGGCCTGCCGAACCTCTGGGTGCCGCGTCCCGACGCGTTCTTCCCGCTCGAAAAGATCCCGTTCCTCGGAAACGGCAAAAAAGACCTGAAGAAACTGCGCGAACTTGCCTTGCACTGCAAGCAGTGTTGATACGGTGCCTTGCTTCGCGACGGCACGGGTGCGCGAGCGTAGCCGCGCACTGTATCGGCACCGCCTGCGGTGTGCACGTGCTCCGCAACGGCACGAAACAGATGAATAGAGGTGCCCGCACGTCAAATTCGCGCGTTTTCCCTGTTTTTTGGAAAAAGCGGCTTGTTTTTTCCGAATTATGCGGTATCTTTTTATGATTTATTATTTGCGGAGACCACCTGCACCATGCCGACCCAAGACGTCATTCTCGACTATTTTCTGTTCTTTGTTGATTTCGTCCTCATCTGGGCGATGATTTACGGCGTGCTGTATTTCCTGCGCGGCACCCGCAGCGCCAACGTGCTGTTCTGCGTGATCGGCTTCTTCCTGGTCTTCGGGTTCGCCGTGAGCTTTGTCAAGCAGTTCATGGTGCTGCGGTTCCTGATCAAGGGCCTGATGTCGGTCCTCGGCTTTGCCATCCTCGTGATCTTCCAGCCGGAGTTCCGGCGTGCGTTCGCCCAGGCGGGGAGCATCTTCTCGTCCAACCGGACGGACCGTGCCGCGATCGACCAGGTGGTCGAGGCCGCGTCCCAGCTTGCCGTCACCCGCACCGGCGCGATCATCGTGTTCGAACGCAACATCGGCCTGGGCGACACCACGCGTTCCGCCGTGTCGCTCGACGCCCGCGTGGATTCCCTGCTGCTCCAGTCCATCTTCTATCCGAACTCGCCGCTGCACGACTGCGCGGTCGTCATCGGCAAGAACAACCGCATCATCGCCGCCCATGCCGTGCTGCCCCTCGCCGAAGAGGATTTCTTCATGAACGGCAAGCGCCTCGGCACCCGCCACCGCGCCGCCGCCGGGATCTCGCAGGAGACCGACGCCGTCGCCGTGGTCGTTTCCGAGGAGACCGGCATGATCAGCATCGCGAAGAAGGGGCGCCTGGTCCGCGGCCTGAAGCCCGAGGAACTCCGGTTCCAGCTCTGCATGATCCTGCTGGATGAAAAATCCCTCTGGAAACGTCTCGGCAAGGCGGGCAAGGAGAAGATGAAGGAGCTCGCCGAATCCGTGGAAGAAGGCGGAAAGGACGGTGAAGCATGAGCGCTTCCGGCAGCATCTGGACCGAAAAGATCCTCCCGCACGTGCCCGGCTTCATCCGGCACGATTTCCTGCGCAAGCTGTTTTCCTTCGTCTTCGCTGTCCTGCTGACGTTGTCCGTGCACAAGAACGTCAAGGAGGCGACGGAGTACCACAGCGTGACGCTTCACGACGTCGAGATCCGCGTCGTGCCGGAAATGGGAAAAGGCGTGGACGGTGCGTTCGTGCTGGTCCCGCAGGACATGGCTTCCACGATCAGCGTCACGCTGAATGTCCCCGTGGACATGAAAGACCTGAAAAGCAAGGACATGTACCTGGAACGCACGGTCACGAAAAAGCAGATCGACGACAACGAGCCGTTCGAGCCGAAGCCCGAGAACCTGAAGTTCCGGAGATCGGTCGACCACAAGGGGATCGTGTTCCATCCGACGCCGATCCCCATGAACCTCGATTATTACGACGAAAAGACCGTCTTCCTCACGCCGGATTACGATACCAGCGAGATCGTGACCAGGTATCAGCTCGCGGAAGAGCCGAAGCTCGAGGTCGACAGGATCCGGATCAGCGGCCCGAAAAAAGTGCTTGCCGGGATCTCCTCGCTGAAGACCGAAAAGATCCCGCTTTCGAACATGACCCGTGACTTTTCCTGTCCGGTGCGCCCTGTCCTGCCGTATGCGGCCGGAAACGGCGACGTCAAGATCCTTTCGGACGCTGTCCGCGTGAACGTCAGGATCAGGAAAAACGATTCTCTGGAAAAGACCATTCCCGTCCGGGTCCTTACAGGAAAAGGCGTCGCCAACAATCTGGTTATAGCCGAGATCATTCCCGAGACCGTGAAGGTCACCGTCGAGGACACCTACGGACGCGATTCCGTCGGCCGGATGAAGATCGAGGACCTTTCTTCGAAACAGATCCATGCGGTCGTGGATCTCTCCGGGGTGACGGAGGCCGGATTCCATTCCGTTCCGATCATGTTCTGGTCCGACAACGACCAGTTCAAAGTGATCGGGGTGGAGCCGAAGGAAGCCACGGTGAAGCTCTCGCCCGCTTCCAAATAGAACTTCTTACTCCGCCGTCCTTTCAGGAGACGATTTCCCATGACCGAATCCGCGACGCCCCGATATTCGCAGACGGAGGAATTCTGCAATTCCGCCACGCATGCCGTCGGCGCGATCCTTGCGCTTTGCGGCACGTGCCTGCTGGTCGCCATGGCACTCATGTCACCGGCCGGGACCGATTCCGGGCAGAGCGCCGCCGATATGGTTTCCGCCCGGGAATCCTACGCCGTCTGCGCCATTGTCTACGGCGCGGCCGTTTTCGCCATGTTCCTGATCTCGGCCCTGTACCATGCCGTCCGCGACCCGAAGGTAAAGGCAACCATTCGCAAGGCCGACCACGCGATGATCTACTTCATGATCGGCGGGACGTATGTGCCGATCCTGAACGCCATCGCGTCGTCGCGTGAAGCCGCGGTCTGGTACTGCGGGCTCGGGCTGTGCGCCGTCCTCGGCGCGATCTTCTCGTTCATCACGCTCAAACACAAATTCGTCACCACGGCGATTTATCTGGTCATGGGCTGGGCGTCGCTCCTGCTCCTGCGGAATCTCTGGCGCGCCGCGGACCCGCTCACGACGTATCTGCTGGTCGCCGGCGGCGTGACGTATTCCGTCGGTGCGGCGCTGTACCTGATTCGGAAGCCGTTCATGCACGCCGTGTTTCACGTCTTTGTGCTTGCCGGGGCCGTCCTCCAGTACTTCGCCATCTGCACCCTTTATATCTACGACTGAACCGGCGGTTTGCCGTTCCCTTGTTTTTTATTGAAAAAAATGCATCTTTCTGTAATCATTGGTTTGTTTTTTGAATGAAAATGCAGTATATTATCATGCAAACCGATAAATACGGACACACATTTTAGGATGGAATCATGGCGAACACATTGGTACAATTCCGAATTGACGATGCTCTGAGGCGGCAGGCGAACGAGCTGTGCTTGAAGCTTGGTCTGGACCTTTCGACCTATTTGCGCATGAGCCTCGCCAAGCTGGTCCAGGAGCAGGGGGTGCCGTTTGCTCTGAAACTCAACACGGTCCCGACTTCGGCGGAAGCCATTGCCGCGATGCGGAAGATATCCGCCAATGCAAAAGCGAACGGCACGTCGAAGATGACCTTGGCTGAGATCAACGCGGAAATCTCTGCGACGAGGAAACGCCGGAAATGATTTGAGGAGGGGCGCTTATTTCCCGTTTTCCTCCGCCTTGGCTTCGTTCCAGAGTTCATCGAGGCGGTCGGGCGGGGTGTCGTCGACGGCCTTTCCCTCGGCGGCGAGCTTCGCCTCGACCGCGCGGTAACGACGGTCGAATTTGTCGGAAGCGCGGTTCACGACGTCCTCGCAGTTTTCGCCGCGGAACCGCAGGAAGTTGACGACGGCGAACACGAGGTCCGCAGCCTCGTCGTTGATCCTGTCGCGGTCGCCCGATTTGTACGCTTCCTCCAGCTCGGCCATCTCCTCGCGGACCTTGGCGAGGATGTCGGCGTCGTTGGTCCAGTCGAATCCGTGCTTGGCGGCCTTCTTCTGTAGTTTTTCGGCGCGGAGAACGGCGGGGAGGTTGCGCGGTACGCCGTCGAGCGCGGATTTGCGGTAGTCGTCGTGCTCGGTCTTCTTGATCTTTTCCCAGTTCACGAGCACCTGCGCGGAGTTGTCCACATGCACGTCGCCGAAGACGTGCGGATGGCGGCGGATCATCTTGTCGGAGATGCCGCGCGCGACGTCCTCCAGCGTGAATGCGCCGCGTTCCTCTGCCATGACGCTGTTCATGACGACCTGCATCAGGAGGTCGCCGAGCTCCTCGCACATTTCCGCGTCGGACTTGTGGTCGACGGCATCGAGGTACTCTGCCGCCTCGCCGACGAGGCATTTCTTCAGGGATTCGTGGGTCTGTTCGCGGTCCCAGGGGCATCCGTCGGGCGCGCGCAGACGGCGCATGACGTTCACGAGGCGTTCCATTTCGGACATGTTCATGGCGGTTCAAAACTCCGTGGCCGGGGCGTCCGCGGCGGAATCGGATTCCGCGCGTTCCCGGCGTTTTCTGTAGTAGTTGTAAAGCGAGACCTGGGCGCGTTCGGGTTCGTATTTGAACGTGCCCGTGGTGTGCGAATAGCGGTTTTCTCCGGTCAGGCGGCGTCCTTTCCTGCGGTCGTGGAGCTCGGTGAAGAGGATCACGTCGAGTTCGTCCTGCAACGCGGGCGTTTCGACCGGGATCAGGATCTCCACGCGGCGGGAGAGATTGCGCGGCATGAGGTCGGCGCTGCCGATGAAATACTCCGGCGAACCGCCGTTGCCGAACCGGAAGATGCGGGAATGCTCCAGGAACCGGTCCACGATGCTGACTACGCGGATGTTCGAGGCGGCTCGGGGCGGAAGCGAGGCGGGATTCAGCGCGCAGATGCCGCGGACGACCATGTCGATGCGGACGCCGTGACGTGCGGCGGCATAGAGGTGTTCGATGACCTCGTGGTCCTGAAGCGCGTTGAGTTTCAGCGTGATGCTTCCGGGATGCGCACGT
>JAEEGK010013791.1_pt1 | contig 18159 bp, 9 predicted proteins | sample 8958771 | NCBI WGS metagenome assembly JAEEGK01 (sample SAMN16246547, study PRJNA631951) | gut metagenome | biome: gut microbiome; feature: rumen; material: SC-attached | host: Bos | place: Iran: Karaj | collected 2018-10
TTTATAAATTTTATATTAGTTATGTTAAGATATAGAGAAATTTTAATTTTTTAAAAAAAAAAATATAATTTTTTTTGTGAAAATTTATAATTGATATTTCATCTAAATTTTTATGAATTAAAAATCTTGAATGGGTAATTAATGATTTTCAATGCATGTATTTTTCATTATTTTTTATAAGTAAATGATTATTTCAAAATATAATTATGAAATTTATCAAATATAAATGAATTTATTTCACTTAGGAGAAGGAATAAATTTCCAAATAAATTTGTTTTCTCAAGTTTTTGATGTAATGAAAAAAAATATGATAATTTTCGATTTTCATGAATATTTTTTTTAAGAATGATATATATTTTTGAATTAAGTTTTAATAAATTTTATTTTTAATCTTTGTATCATAAAAATAAATTTTTGAATGATTAAATGTAGTCATAAAAACAAATTTTAATAAATTAATGAGTGTGATTGTTTTTAATCCAAAAAATAATTATTTTCCAATCTCATTTTACATATTATAATTACATCAATTAACAATTTAATTTATTTATGTTCTTATAATTAATTTTTTCTCATATTTTGATTTTATAGGAAAACAATTTACAGATTAATTTATTATTATAATAGTTTAGATTAAATATCGGAATAGTGAGAATTAATTCTTATATTTTTTATTTATTTTATTATTCAATTTTATTTCAGTTTTTTAAAAAATGAATAATAAATGATTTTTGAATGTTGATGTTGATAAATATCTCATTTTCGAATTTAATTTTTTATTTTTTCATTTCTTTTAATTTAAATCTGTCAATTATTTAATTTAAAATTAATTTTTTAAATAATAAATTATTTCATTTTTAACAACTTTAACTTCCTTAATTCTATTTTTATTTCCTAAAAAAAAAAAAATTATTAATTTTGAGACTTAAATAAACTTTTTAAACCTTAAATAAAATAAATTTCTTAAAAATAATTTATTTTTCTTCTAATTCTCTTCCTTCATCTTCTTTTTCGCCTTTATTATCTTCAACAGCAGAATGCTTACTTAAAGCATCAGGATCAACAGCTCCAGCAAGATCTTCAGCCATATTTTGAGTTTTTCCTTTTTTATCGCCTAATAATTTATCTTTTTTGAAATTTCTAGCTCTGAAGCAAATAAGAAGGAAGAAGAAAGGAATAGAAGCAACACCAGCAAGCATAGTACAAAGCATAGCAAGTGGTTTATAAACAGTTTTATATTTATCATTAATATAACCATAAATAACAGGAGAAGGACCACTAGTAACTAACATTGTTACAATATTAGTAATTGAAAATCCAGTACTTTTTAATCTTGATGGTATTGATGAGACAATAACTCCTTGTAATATTGAAAGCATTGCTGAATTAAATACTAAATATAATGCACTTAAAATTGAGAATGGAGTTAATCCTAAAAATAGTGGGAATGCAACACCAAAAACACATGAAATTAAATGAAGGAATAATAAAGCATATGATGATCTTTGTGATTCATATCCTCCCATCCAAGGATTTATTATTGCATTACATAAGACTCCTCCAATTGGACCAGCTAAAGCAATAATGGTATATGAAATAAATATTTTAGATGGAGAATTTATATCTAATACTGTTCTCATATAATCTGCTATCCAGAAATGGAATGCTGTATTAACTCCATAAATAAGTGAACGTATCCATGAACTTGTTAAGAAAGTTCCATTAGTAAGTAATTCTATCATATCACTAAAGAATGAAGGTTGTTCTTTTTTTTGTCCTCCAGAACTTACATCTTCTTTTTCTTCAAAAACAGAAATTTTAGAAACTTGTTTACCTTTTTTAACTTCAACATGTTCACCTCCATCAGGATCTTTTACTACTTGTAATTTATTATCGAAATATTTGATAGGAGAGACAGCAAATACTAAACCAACAGCACAAAGATAAAGACCTTCAAGAACGAATCCCATTCTTCATTGAGGATCACCTACAATAATATGAAGTAAGAATCCAACAACTTTTCCAACAGGTTGAATAACTAAGACAACACTTTGCATTAAAGTTTTTAAATTATCCACACCAAATTGCTCAATCCAAACATGTAAATAAATACTAGAAGGCATATGTACAATACCATCAATACCTCTTAATAAAATAAGCATTTCACTTCCAAATAAAATTTTAGATGTTAAAGAAAAGAATATTAATGGTTTAAATAATGTTTATAAAAATAATAAATATATGAATAAGATTATTTCAAAGATATCTAATTATGATTTCAATAATATTAATAATGATAAAAAAGAGAATAGTGATATTCAAAAAATTAATAGTGTTAATTCTTTAAATGAATTAATTTCTAAAGATAAAAAAAATATAAAATTATATGGTGATTTAATAAGGAATTATTGGAAAAATGTTCTTCAAAAAAAATCTTCTAAACATTCTTTAAAGTATCCTATTGAAGATAATGAATTATATATGTTTCCAGATATTTATAATTTAGAAGATAAATATTATAATAAACCTAATGGACATAAAATTCCATTTATTGATAATAATAATTTTTCAGAATTAATTCAAATATATGATTTTATTTCAACCTTTTCTCATAAAATTTACATAAGTGAATTTTCAATTGAAGATTTATATAGCGCATTATCTTATAGTATTAATTATAAAAACAGTGAAATTTCTTTATTAAGTTCAATACATATTTCACTTTTAATTATTTTATTAACTGAATTATCATCAATCCCGCTTTTAGATATTTATAATAATTCAGATGTTGAATTATTTTTAGTAAAAATAAATTCTGATTATTTTTGTACAGATAAAAAAAAATTATATGGATTCATTTATCAAACTTGGCCTGAGTTAATAAGATTAATTTTTTCTTCAAATACTTTAAATAAATTTATAGATGACAATTTAGAAATAATAATAATTAAATTATCTCAATTAACTTCTATAATAGATTATAATACTGCATTTTCATATGAAGAAAAAATAACAATACTAAAAGGTTTAATATATAATTGTTATGAGACAAAATTTATAAGAAATACAATAAAAGAAGAACAAGAAAAAAGAGATAGAATAAAAAAGAAAAAGAAAGAATTAGAGGAAGAATTAAAAGATATAGAACAAAAAAAAAGAGAATTAGAAAGACAAGAACAATATACTCAACCTCATATTAAAATAGAACAATTAAATAAGAGATTATCAACTTTAAGTGAAGATAATCAAAATATGTCAAGATATGAATTATCAAAATTAAGAAAAAGAATTGAAAAAGAAAGAGATGAATTTAAAAGTGTCATTACAGAAATAATTTCAATTGAAAATCAAAGAGCTGATTTAATTAATAAAATTGAAAATATTAAAAATGATATTCATAATATTCCAACTGTAGGAAAAAAATTATTAGGTAGTGATGGTAGAAAATATAAATATTATTATTTTCCTTGGATGAATGATAAAATATATATTAAAATTTTTAATAATAATGATAAAATAAAATATGAATGGAGAGAAATTGATTCTGAAATTGAAATAAAAAATTTAATTGATACTTTATCTGATAAAGGAATTAAAGAAAAAAATTTAAAAAATAAAGTAAAGAGGTTTTTACCTAAAAAAAATAGTAAAAATAATAATTATGAATTAGCAAATATTATTATACCAATGTCAAAGGAAGATAATTTTAATAATAAAGTATTAAATTATATAAATTATTCAAATCCTCTTAGAAACATAGAAAATAATAAAAACAAATTAATTCAAATAAATATAAATCAATATGATTTAATTTATGATAGATTATATAAATTAGAAGAAAATATAACAAGTTATCTTACAAATGATAATAAAGAATGGGAAAGTTTTGAAATAAGAGATAACATTAAAACTTGGATATCATGTATAAATAATATTAATGAATATGTGAATTTATTAAAGATGTTTAATGAAAGAGTAAAATCACCATATAAAATGAATAATAATTTAATAAAAGTAACAAATAAAAAAATAATAGATGATGAAAATATACAAAATGAAGAGTCACCAATTGATATTAATGGTCATTTACATTATATGAAAATAAATAAAAATTTAGAATTTGGGAATAAAGCAAAATTATGGTCAAAAGAATTTGAAAGTTATTCTTTAGAAAATATATATTTACAATATTTAGATAAAGTAAATAATTTTCCAATGTTACATTTTTCAATTGATATTTTTGAAGTAATATTATATGATTTAAATAAAAGAAGAGATTTTTATAAAAAAAAAAATGAAGAATTATTAGTTGATATAAATCCAAATAAAAATGAGAAAAAAGAAGAAAATAATGATTATAGAAAAAAAAGAAAAAAAATGATTGATTGGAATGAAAAATGTTTATATTGTAATGAATATGGTGATTTAATTTGTTGTGAAGATTGTCCTAATGTTGCTCATTTATCTTGTGCTAAATTAAAAAAAGAACCTGAAATTTGGAGATGTCCTGATTGTCTTTATAAACTTTCAAATAGGAGATTAACTAGAAGTAGTTATAATCAAAATAAATAAATAATTTTATTTATTTTTTGATTTTTTTTATTTTAAATTTTAAAAATTAATTCTAAAAATATAAATTAATATATAATACTATTCTTTCTGAAATATGTTATTCTTTTAATGAACAATTTTTTGTTTAATAATATTTCCAAAAAAAAGAATCAAAAAATTATATATATACTATAAATATAGTTATATAAAAAAATTAAAATAGAAAAACCATTACAAAACATTTTATTGATGAAAAATATTTTATGAATAAAAAACAAATATAATTGATACAAAAACAAAAAAAATAAATCATAAATTCATTCAAATCAAATAAATAAAAGTAATAATGGTTAGGATTATAATTTATATAATAATTTGAATTCTTTTTTATTTTCGTTAAAATAAAACATGTTTTAAAAAAAATGATTAATATTTAATAATAATTTAATTTTTCACTTAAAATTAACTTTTATTTTTATTAAAATTGATTCGAATATAATAAAGGATTAGCCCCTCTTAAATCTAAAATTTGTTTATTATCATATATTTTCAAATATTTACTATTATTATTATCAGGAAAATATCTTCCTTTAGTTCCTTGAAACCATGTTTGTTTATCATATTTAAAAGGATTATTATTAATAACACAACTATTACCAACTTTAATCAAATTATTATTTTTAATAGTTCTTTCATTTATATTATCAGTACTATTATTAGGAATAATAATATTATTTTTCTGTAAAATTTTACTTCTGTAACTTTTCCTATTTTTTAAATTTAAATTATCATCTTCATTAATAGTAGGAAGTAAATTTAATTTCTTTTTTCTTTCTTTCATATAATTATGATGATTTAAATCAATATCACTTTTATCATAAGGTTCTTTAAATATATCTTTTTTAGAAAAAGTTTCATTGTCTCCACAACCATCTTTTATTAATTCCCAATCAGTTTTTAATTGTCTAATTTTTCTATCAGTATTATCTTTATATTGAGAATAATTATTTCTTAAATTTATTATATCATATCCTCTTTCATCACTTGTTTTAAATTTTGCATATGAAATTCTATTATCAATATAATTTTTTTGCTTTAATTCCTTATTATAATCTAAACTTCTATAATAATCTTCTATATTATCTTTTAATTTATATCTATTTTTTTTATTACTTTCTTTTTCATCTAATCTATTTTGTTCTTCTTCGTTATATACTTTATTATTTATTGGATTTATTGCAATTTGATTTCCACTTTTACTATGCATTTTTAACCAATTATCTTGTTTATTTTTTAATTGTCTTTCAAATTCTTCTTCTTGTTCTTTTTTATAAAATCTACTTCTAATAACATCATATTTTTGTTTTTCTAAAAAATTCTTTGCTGCAGTTAATTTTTCTATTTCTTTTTCAGTTTCAGTTTTTTCTTTATCAAAAGATAAATATCTATTATTAATTATATTATAATCTCTATATTTATTTGCAGGTATTAATTTATTATTAGTATTTCCTTCTTCTTCAATAATTTTTGGTCTTAATTCTGGTTTATTATAATGATGTTTATCTAAACTAATATTTGAAATAATATTATAAGGAGCTTTAGAAACTTCTTTATTTATTTTATGAGGTCCTTCAGGTACATTTTCATAATAATTTAATGCTGATAATTTATCATTTAAATTTATAATATTATAAGTTTGTTCATTTCTTAATTGATTATCATAATCTAATGATATTTTATTTATCATATTTTTTTTTTCTTCATTTTTAATTGATTTATCTAATTCATTGTCATTATATTTTTGAGTAATTGGATTAAATATATTGTTATTATTAATTACCATTTTATGAGTTATTTTTTGAGGATAATATTCTTTTGGAATGTCTATTACTTCTTTACTATAGCAATAATCATCTAATTTTTCTTTCCAATATGGATCATCTTTAATTATTATATCTGGATTAAGGCCATTATTCATTTTTATTTATTTTAAGTTACATATATTTTTATATAATTATTTAAGGAATGAATTTTTTCAGAAGAAAAAAATAATATTTTATAGAATATATATAAATATTAGTATATTCATTTTGTGTGTTAGATTTCAATAAAAACACTCAAGAATTTGATTCAAAGTAAAATAACAATATTTAGACCTTTAAAAATGTAAAAATGGTTGAAGCTTGGTATTTCTTTTATAAATAAAATATATAAAATCACCTGAAATTAAAAGACAGGGGTGTTCTTTTTTGAGGAGAAAAAAATAAAAACTTTTCAAAATTTATCTAAATGTTTAGAGCTTCATTCAAATATTTAATTGATCATAAATTATTGTCTATAAAAGTAAGTGATGAGTGATATATTTTTTCATCTCAAATTAATATTGATTAGAAAAATAATGAATATAATATAACTTTAAATTAAATCAAGATAATTGTTTGATATTTGAAGATGTATTTGACGTATAGATTTTTAATTTATGTTTATTCAAATTTAATGATAATAGTCAAAACGGTCATTTTATCATTTATTTAGCAATTTATAGTATATTTTTTAAACAATTTTACATTATATTATATAGTTCATTTATGATAATTTAAATTGAAAAACAACATCATAAAATAAATATATAAAATATAAGGATATAAAAAATAAACAAATTTTTTTCAATAATATTTATTAATCTTTGTTTATAACTTTCATAATTAATATGTATTAAATTATTTATAAAATGTAATTTTTTTTTGAGTTTAATAAAAATAATTAAGAATTATAGATTTATTTTTTTCTAAAAAACCATTAATTATTGCATTAAAATATTATAAATAGAAAAAAATAAAGAATTATATATTTTTATATTTATTATAATTTATCTATATAAAAATTTATAATTATATATGATATATATTTTAAAAAATTGAATTATTATTAATCACCTTTTCAAATATATGTTGATTTTTTCTTACAAAATCAAATTTTCGAAAATACTTTAAAGTACTAGTTTCACCATCAATTAAATAAATTTTTTTTAAAATAATAAAATATTTTTCATAATCCTTAAATTTACTATAAACAACTTGAATATCATCATATTTAATATATTCATATCTTACAAAACCAAAAATTGAATTAGCTAAAATATCAATAATATAAATATTAGAGTCATAAAGAGAACTAATAGAATTTAAGCAAGTATGAATACTTTTCTTCACATTATTTTTTTGTTTTTCATCTACAATTGTTGAATAATAGGAAATAATTTCTGTCATATATGTATTTACATATGATAAAATTGTTTTATTTTTTACAACTGAAAGACTTGCATTTATGAAAGAATTGAAAATTTCTGAAATTTCATATCCTTTATTATTGTATAAATTAGTTATAATTTTCCAATCATAATCTTCTACTTTTCCTCCTTTATCTAAAAATGAAATATAATATTTCAAATCATCTAATATTGATTCATTTAATATTTCTTCTTTATTTTTTTTAGTTTTTTTATTTTTATGAGAACGTATTATTGTAATATAATTATTATCATTTTTTTGGTTATTTACTAATTTATTATTATTGATTTGTTCATTATTATTTATTTGATTATTATTGACTTGATTATTGCTATTAATATTATTATTATTGATTTGATTGTTATTATTATTATTATAACTCTCAGAATTAAAACTTTGAGAATTTATTTGATCATTCATTTGATTATTGTTATTATTATTTAGAACTATATTATTATTTATGTTTTGAGGTATAACACTAGTTTTTAAAATATTAAGGGGATTATCTTGAAGTTTAATTGGATTGAAATAAGCAGAAAAATTATAATTATTTAGACTACTTTGTTTAGGAAGACAACCATCATTTACATTTTGAGTTTCATCATTGTTTTGGTTATTAGAAATATTATTATTAGAATACAATTTATTTAAATTATTGTTTGCTAAAACTTCAAAGTAATTATTCTTTAAAACTAACAAATTTTTAATATCACATTGAATAGTGAAATCTGCATTTTGAACTTTTTCAATCTTCAAAAAATTTTCAATGTTTTCATTAATTTGTTGTTTTGATTCATTAAATTCCTTTAAATGACTTATATTATCATATTTATTATGAGAAACAATAAAAGATTTACAAATGATTATAAATACTATAATTAAAGTTTCATATTGTTCTTTATTTGTCTCATTTTCAATGTTCTTTAAAATTCTTTTTAAAATGAAAGGAAATTTGTTTCTAAGTAATAAAAGATTTTTAGCTAATTCCCCAATAAATTTGGCAACACCTATAAAACAATCTTTATAATCTTTTATATTATCAAAAGAATAATTAATCCATTTATCAAACCAAAAAAGACTATTTATACAAATGATAATTGGACATCCTTTTTTATTTTTACTTTTTACTATTATGGGAAGATTATAAGATAAATATTTTAATAAATCAATGTTCGCAGAAATATATTTATCACTATTTTTCATATTTTTTACCATTGATAAAATAAAACTTGAAAATTCTATCTCTTGTTTATATTGATTTATTTTATTAAGGAAAATTGAACAATAATTATTCTTCTCATCTTCAGATATTTTTTTAAATAATTCATTAAAAAACTTTTCATCATTTGAATTAATAACATAATTTTTATTATCAATAAGATTATTATTATCTAAATCAATATTACTATTAATTAAACTATCATTTTCAATATCAGATTTTGATTTTAAAAGTCTAAAATCATTATCATTATAATCATTTTGTTCTTTAGATTTGCTTTTTATTTCAAAAGATATTTCATTACTTTTTTTTATTATATAATTATCTTCTTTAGGAGTTGAACAAGACTGAATTTTTAACCTTAGATTTTCTATTTTTAAAGAACCTATTTCTTCTTTTAATTTTCTATATTCATCATATAATACATTAAAAAATGTATCAAAATAAGGATCTGATATATTTAAAGGGATTTTAATTTCATTTATCAATTTATTTGGTTGAAAGGATAATATTATTTGGTCTTCTTTTTCTGTTAAAGTAAAGTTATTTCCTTTACATAAATCTAATAAATAAAGATATAAGTTTTTTATCGTTTCAAAAGAATAAAAAAAAATATCGAATTTTCTCAAATCATTTATTGAGTAATTATCCTTATAAATTCTTTTTGGAGAAGAAATAGTATCATCTACTCTAAATCTTATATTTGAATTAATGAGAATCATTTTTAATTGATATATTTTTTGGTTGTTATTAAAAACGAATTTTTCCCATAAATGTTCGTTCATTTTTATAAATAATATTTAGACTTATTATTTATATAATATATTGAGTAAATACTTATTTTTGAATTAAAATAAAAATTCAAATAGTAATTAATTAGACAAAGTCATTTTAAAAAAATTAAAAATTTATTAGAATAATAAAAAACCTATTAAATTTAGAAAAGATTTATATATTGTAAAATTATCATCAAATATCAAAATAATAATGAAATTTTTATTTTGTTAAGTCAATTAAAAATTATCAAATTAATAACAAAAAGTAGAAAATATAAATTAAATATAATTAAATAATTAAAAAAATATATATTTACAAGAATATATAGTTATTTTATATTTTTAATAAGTGATTAATGTTTATCATATTCAAAGAGTTTATTTCAAAATATAAATATTAAAATATATAGATTCTAAAAAGTTAAATTTTTATTAAATCTTAGTTTTAAATAACTATTTATAATACACAATTTTTTATATATCTATATTAATAAATAAAAATTTAAGATTTATTATAAATAAAAATTATACTTTATTTTAATTTACCGAATAATTTTCTATTCATTTCTTCACAAAATGTGAGAAAGTCATTATTATCATTATCTTTATTTGATTTGATTTTATTAATATTATAGGTTAAACTATTATTATTATTAGTATTATTTTTATTTAAATAATTCCTGGAATAACCATTATAATTATTTCTATTACAATTATCTAAAAAATCATTTAATTTCTTTTTTGAATCATGAAATCTTTTTGTATCAGTATCATCAGAATAATTTAAAGAAATATCAACATTTTCAAAAGAAGAGATAATAGACTTTAAACTTTTTTGGCTTGTTGATTTATTTTGATAACTACTACTAATTTTACTATTAAAAATACTTTCTTCAGTAATAACATATCCTTCATCTAAATTAGTTTTATTATGAAAATGTAATGAAGTTCCTTTTAAAGAATTAAATTTATCATATATTTTATATTTTATTTTTCTAAAAGATTCTTTTGTTAATTTATTATTTAATTTTGTTAAATTTGTTTTTGGTAAACTAATAAAATTTCTTTTACTTGTTATTGCAGTTGTTGTTGTTTCTGCTGAAATTTTATTGTTAGTATTATCATTAAATTCTGTTGAATAATGAGATGAATAATCTATTATTTTTTGATTTCTTAATTTTATTTTTGATTTATTTCTTGATAATTTATTGTGATTCGATAATTTTGTTATAAAATGTATGTTTAATTTTTTTTGTAATTTTATTGTAAGAGACTTATTTTCTTTTATTAAAGATATATTTCTTTTTTTTGAATTTTTTATTTTATTCAAATTGAATTTTTTAAAAAAAGATAAAGCAATGTTTTGAGATGTGTTAAGTGAAAAATTTGGAAAAAATAATTTTTTTTTATTTGTTTTTAACTTTAATCCTTGATTTGTTAACATTTATTTTTTGACAAAACTAATCAAAAGTAATAATTAACCAATTAAATAAAATTATAATGATTTATAATTTTATATTAATTCTTTTCAAATTAATTATATTTATTTATTCTCATTGAATTATAAAAATTTTAAAAAATTCTAATTTATTTTATAATCAATTTATTATAAATAATTTAATATAGAATAATTTTAGAGATTAGTGATTTAAATAAAAAGAAAATAATGATTGAATTAACCTAAACTTATATATATATTCGTTGTTTTTTAATTAATGAAATAGTTATAATATAGAATTCTCCTGTTTACTTTAATTATTTTCTTTTATTCTTTTTGATTCTCATAAATAAGTAATTATATATTTTACACTCTAAAACTCATTATTTAATTTGAATAAAATTACAATTTACAAAATGAAACCTAAATTGACTTAATATGACATAATTTTAATTAAGTGTTTACTTTTTTATTATAACCTATTTTCCTTTTTTTAAAAGAAGGGCCTTTAGAAATTATTGTAATATTTTTTTTTATTTTATGTTTTATATTTCTAATCCGAGATTTATCTCTTTTTCTGTTATCTTTTTTTATTGTATTTCCCATATCATTATTTAACAATTTTGAAAAAAAATCTTCTGACATTTTTATTCTTTTTAAAAAGGAGTGATTTGAATATTCTTTTAAACTCTCATTTAATTCAAAATTACTATTTTTATTAATTATACCTTTATTAATTAAAGTTACAGAATTTGATAATTCTCTTAAATATATATTTTCTTTTAATAATTGAGATACATTTTTACATATCATTTTTTCTCTTTCTAATGTAGAATCATAATTACTTTCAATAAAATATAATAATTTAAAACAAGTTAATTTTAATTGTTTATTATAATTTAATAATTCTTTAACTTCTTCTTCTAATATATTAATTTTTTTCATAAGTTCACATTGTATATATTCTTTATTATATTTTTTAGCATTTTCACTATATACTTCAATTTGAATTTTTATATATTCTTTTAATAAAGAAATTGCTAATTTACAATCTTTTAATTCTTGAATCATTTTTTCATTGTTTTTTTCATTTAATTGATTTTTACCTAATAATGAAAAATTATTTTCTTTAATTAAAGATAAATTTCTATCAAAAGTAATATTAGTTCCTAAAAAAATATTATTAATTGAGCAATTATTAATAGTTTTTTCATTATTTTGAATTTTTCTTTTAATAGGTTTAAATAAATAATCTTTAATTCTTATTTTTTTTATTCTATCTTTATTTTTAAAAATATTTGTACGAGAATTACTATAACCATAATTATTTAAAGATGTAGTTTGATTATTTTTTTCTTTAGAATCTTTAGATTGAGTTTTTCTTGTAATTTCATCAAATTCAGTTTTTAAGTTTGAAATAATTTGATTATAACTTCTACTTGGAGAATCTAAAACACTATTTGGCATTGTTATTGGAATTTTTTTATTTTTAATATTTATTTCTTTCCTTTTTATATTGATATCTTTATTTATAGGTGATATACTTCTTTTCTTTGAATTTTTCATAATCAAATTCACATTACTTTTTAAATTATTGAATGATAAATTTGATTTCATTAATTTTTTATAATTTATTATTATTTTTTCTTTGCTTCCATTAATTTCTGAATTGTATTTGTTTTGAGAATAAGTTTTAGATAAATCAATTGATTTAGTTGATATGTAATTTATATTTTTTGATTTGTTCTTATTTTTTACATATTCAAACATTTTCTTTAATTTAAATTTATTATCGAAAAATAATTGATTTGATATCTTTTCTCCAATATTAATTATATTATTTATTTATAAATATAATTGATTTAATTTAGAGAAATTTTTACTTTTGCTATTGTAAACTAAAATAATACTATATTGGAAGGATTATTTTCCAGATAATAGCCGGCTTTCAAGTTTAAATTTACAATTGTGTTTGAATTATTTTCAAAAAAATTTTTTTGGTTATTAAACATTAATAAATATTTTATATTCCCAGTCATTTTTATATTCTATTCTAAGGAATGATCAAAATTTAAATTTAAATTTTAATCATATTAAATAAATTTTACATAATAATAATAATAATATATATTTTTTATTAAAATTAAGTTTAATTATTAAAGATATAAATTTTATATATTAAAAGAGACCAAAAATAATAATAAATATTGATATTCCTTTTATCTTTAAAAATAAACTTTAATAATCATTTTATCTTCTTATTTAATTTCTTATTTACTCATTCTTTCAATATTGATCCCCATAGTTTTTTTTACAATCTTTTCATCAACATTTTTTATATTTATATAAATAAATAAAAAATTCTCAAAAAACAAAAAAACTTTCGAATGATAATATTATTTTAATTAATAAAAATTTCTTAATCAATTATATTTTTAACTTATTTAAATTTCCTAAGATTATTTTATAATCATCATCCTTTTATATATTTAAATATGATTTTTTATTGGAAACATTAGTATTTATATATGAATTAATAGTAGATATATTTTTTTTAATTTCTTTCTTTTTATTTATCTCAGAATAAAAACCATTTAATCTATTAATATTTTCATCATTTTCTTTTTTTAAATAAGAAGAAGAAAAAAAACCATATTTTTTTTCTTTTTCATTATTTAAAGGATTATTATTCCTATATGTAAAATTATTTTCAAAAAAGACTTTTTTACAAAAGAATTATTTCTATTTAAATAATGTTTAAATAAAGTATTAACACCATTTTTTTTATGATTATTTTTTTGTTAATAAAATTATTGATTTATTTACCTTCATTTTTTCTTTAACTTTATTAATGTTTTTCCATATTTTAGAATTATTTCATGGTAAATATTTAAATTTATTTTCAGTAATTGAAATCATTTCATTTAAAGGATTTTTCTTTTAAAAGAACTGATAGAACTATTTCTAATTAATTGTTTTATATTAATTGAACCTTTTGTATAAATTTCATATAGATTATTTTTAGGTGATATTGAAATAAATTAATTTTTGATTTTAATTCAACTTTCAATTCATTTTGTAATTCATGTAATGTTAAAATTGATTTATTTCTAGTTGAATTTTTATATAATTCTCTTCTATGTGAAAAAGGTAAAAATGAATAAAGAAATTCATTTGTTATTTGAATATTTGATAAACTATTTTTTCTTATTCTATTTTTAAGTAAAAAAATTTCTATTTCTTGATTTACCTATTGTTAAAAACAAATTTAATTCAAATAAAATAAATATATTTTGATATTTAATTTTCATTGATATTAAAATTTAAATTTAAAAAAAATATTATAAAAAAAAGTATTTTCATTCATTTATAATATATTAAATTTATTACCTTTTATCTTATATTAAATATCTGAGAAATTTCCTTAAATAAATATTATTCCTTTATTTAAAGTATTGTTTTCTTATATAATATGATGCTACAAATCTTTAATATTTTCTTTTTGAAATAAATTTTTTTTTTCATCTCTAAAAAAAATCTGTTAAATTAATACCGCATCTTTTTTTATTTAGTTTTCTCAATTTTTTATTTAATATTTTTTATATCAATAAATTCTAAGATTATTTCATTTTTTTTATTAACTCTTCTATAGTTTTTAGATAATATTTTTTGAATATTTTTAAAATCATAAGGAGTTGTTTATTATCTTTTTCAAATATATCTTTTTCTTTTTGTTTTGGAAAAATTTTTTTCTTTTTTATTCTTCTATCTTGAAAAATTATATCTCTAATTTTCTTTTTGTAAAATTATTTAAAAAATGCTTTTATTAGTTTTAAAATAAAATTGTTTATCAACTAATATTATATATTTTAATAATTAAAATATAGTTTCATATATAAACACGAAAGAAAATTAAAAGCATAAATATTCAAAATAACATATATTGAATTTTAGAACATATTATACAGACATTCCTTGAAAATAATAATTACATAAAATAAATACATAAAAGAAATATTTACAGAAATCCAATTTAAAATTTATGATAAAAACGCCAAAAAAAAAATAAAATAAAAGGAAATAAAAACCATAAAGAATAAAACTGGATAAATAATTTAATAATACTTTTATAACTTTTCTTGAAAAATATCACCATTTCTTAATTTATGAATTAACTTAATAAAAAATTTGGTTCCTTTTTCAAATAATTTTTTATAATTACTTTGATTTCCTTTTAAATGATCATCTAATTCCCAAACTTTAATATTATTTAATTTTCTTCCTTCTTTCCAAAGACATAACTTAGAATGATTCTCATCTATTTTAACTCCAACTCCATGAGTTTTTCCATCTTCCCAAAATCCAATATAAGCATCATTTTTATTAAAATTCCAAACAAAAATTCCAAAACCACTTTTAATACCAGATTGATATTCTCCAATATAATATTTTCCATCTTTCCATAAAAATTCTCCAAAACCATGAAAAATATTATTTTTAAATTCTCCAAAATAAATACATTCATTAGTATAATATATAATTCCTATTCCATTTAATTTTCCTTCATTCCATTCACCATAACTTATAGTTCCATCACCATATCTATATATTCCTATACCACTTCTTAAAGAATTTCTAAATTCTCCTTTATAAAAAGAACAATCTTCTTCATGAAATTCTATTCCAATTCCATTTATATTATTTTTATACCAACCATCACTTTCTAATTTTATTGAATTTCTTACATAATAACCATATCCTTTTGGAATATTGTCTATATATCTTCCATAGAAAATTCTTAAATCATTATCAATTGAATAATCTTTAAATATACCATAATTATTTATTTTTGAATTTGTAAATATTGTATTTAATGAACTTCCATCATCCCATTTTATTATTCCAAAACCATTTTTATTCCCATCTATTTCTTTTTTTCCTAGATATCTATAATTGGAATTTTTTTTCAGTTGGAAATAACCTCTTATTTCATATATTTCAGATACATTTAATCCTGCAAACATTAATTCTTTTGTACTTTTAAATTTAGTTGATTTTTGATTTTTTATTGTTGATGTCCTATATATATTATCTTCTTGTACTAAATTTAATTCTTCTTCAATTGTGTTATTATTATTACTTTCTTTTGATTCTTGTTTATTAAAATTATTTTTATGAGCTCTTGTTTTATATCTTTTTGCTTGTGTTCTTGTATTTAACTCTTTTTCATTTTCTTCTATTTCTTTTAAACTTTCTAATAAATTTAAATGAAATAATTTTTCTATTTTAGATATACTTTTACTCATTTCTTCATGACTTACCATTATATCTTTACCTATATATGTAGTTTTTCTTTTTATAGGACTGTCTGTTTGAGATTTTTCAATATTATCTTTTATTTTTTTCATTTGGATATTTTGATCGTTGGTTGCAGAATTTTTTACAAATTTACTTTTTATTATTGAAGATCTTCTATTTTTAGAACCATCTAAAATATTTGAATTATTTAATAAAGGTATATTTATATTCGAACATTGACTATTATTTGATTCTTGGATACGATTGTTGTATTCTTCTTTTGAATTCATTATTATTTGATTTATTGTATTTGAAGTTTGTTCTTGTAAATTTCCATTACACAAACTTCTACATTCACATCTTATTATTATTCCCATTTTCAAATTTTTAATATTAAAAATAATGAAAGGTAAGTATTAATATATAGTTTTTTTTTAATATATTTTAAATTAAATATTACATAAAACTTTTTAATTTTATTTATATTTTGTAGGAAAATATTTTATTTAAATAAAATAAAAAATTTTGACAATATTATTTTAGAGTTATTTAATGAAAAAATTATTTATTTATAAGTAAATTTAATATTTCTATATTATATTTTTTATGGTTTAATGGTTTTAAATTTTTTACTAAATTAAAAAAAAATATTTTTTTCATTATTATTTATTTAATAATAAAATGAACTTAAAAACAAATTGGAAAATTCATGAACTATAAATAACATAAAATAATAGAAAGAAATTTAAAATTATCTATTGACTTAATAAAATTTTTAAAATGAAGACATTTATTAAATAATAAAAGTTAATATAAAATTAGTTTAAATCGAAATAATAATTTAAAATCTTTGAATTAAATAAGTAATATAAATATCAATTAAATTATATTTAATTATATTTAATTATTTTTCAGTTAATTTAAGTTAAAAGACAAATTTCAACCAAAAAAATATTTCAATTTGAAAAGAACAAACTCATATAATAAATAATATATATAACAAATTATACTAGATGTTATTCATTTTTTTGTCAATAAATTTAAAAAATAGAAATTTGATATATTTATGTTTCATTAATAAAAAAATAGAATTAACAAAAGAAAATAAAATAAATAACTTAAATGAAATATAAAATAAGGAATAGAAGCAAATCAATAAAATCTTTCTTTTTCTTTATTTCAACTTCAAAAAAGAAATTTAACGATTTATAAATTTCATTTAAAATATATATTGATTGTAATAATCAATATTTTTTTTATTAATAGGAAAATAAAACCAAATAGTATAAATTGTATATCAGAGAGAATTATTGATTTATTATTTGAAAATAATCTAAAGATAAAAAGCAATTTAATGGTAATAAAATAACAGGTTCTATAAAATGAGCTTTTCAAAAATATTTAGAGTTTTATCAAAATAAAATTAATCAAGATAATTTAATCTTTAATTCTTTTAGGAAAAGAAAAAATTTAATGGACAAAGATATTATAATAAACATGTAAAATTAATTATTTTAAGAGAAAAATTATAAAAATAATGCTCTTTAAATCAATAAAGATAATATGAAAAACATAGAAAAAAAAATG
>JAEEGK010013792.1_pt1 | contig 18157 bp, 5 predicted proteins | sample 8958771 | NCBI WGS metagenome assembly JAEEGK01 (sample SAMN16246547, study PRJNA631951) | gut metagenome | biome: gut microbiome; feature: rumen; material: SC-attached | host: Bos | place: Iran: Karaj | collected 2018-10
AATAATAAATTTAAATATATTAGAAATAATAATATATAAATTAAATTATTCATTAAATCAAATTTTAGTAATATAAATTTATTTTTAAAATAAAAAAATAAATAACACTTATATATTTAAAAAAATTAATAATCATTAAAATAAGTTTATTCTATTTTTATTTTCTTTTATCATTTAAATATTTTTATAATTTTTTACTTTTGTTTAAATTGATGATTTCTTTGTTCATATGTTATAATATATAATAAAACATAGTCATTATAATTTAAAACATAATCTAATTCATTACATTAGTTATAAAATGATAGATATGATAAAATTTATGAAACTCATAATAAATTTCCCTTTAATTTATTTGTAAATTCAATATAATAATGTAAAATATTATAAAGATAGGTATTGTGAAACTAAATAATAAAACAAAAAGATAATATGAGTATAGTTATACAAGATAATAATATAAATATAATTATATATTATTTGTTTTCAGATAATTTCTTAAATAAAAAAAGGAGAAATTGAAAAAATAAATATGATTAAAATAAAAGAAAAATTTAAAGCAACTAAAAATCTTTTTTTTAAATAACATAAATTGTAAAAATTTTTTTATAAAAATAATGGTTTTAAAATACCAACAGTTTTATCAGGAGAATCTTCAATATTAAGTAAAGCAGAATCTTCAGGAGCATGTATAATACCTTCATCATAAGAAATATTGCATCCTTCCATACTTTCCCATTTTTTAATTTTATAAGCATTAGTTAAAGAATCAAGAAAAACATAATATTTTTTTGAATCTTCCATTTTTATACCATCATAAGCAATAAAATGATTTAAACAAAAAACAGCTTCATTTTCTTTAATATAACCTTTATCAATAGCCGATTTTAAATTTAATTTATCTAAATTTTTACTAAAATCACAATCTTTTAAATAAATAGGTTTAATAGGTATTTTTCCAATAACAGTCATAAATCTTTCATGTTTTCCTACAATTTTTAAAGCAGGTTGAATATCTTCTAATTTTTTATTTGGATTATCAATTGATTTTTTTATTATATCAAATACTTTATTTTTTATTGTTTCAAGTGGAACTTCATTTCCATTTTCTTTATATGGAACATCTCCTCCAAGATTTATCCATAACTGTGCTAAATCAATTAGTGATAATATTCTTCTTAATGTTGCTTCATATGTTTTTTCATCTTGAGAATAATTATGATTTTTATAATATTTTAAACTTGATGGTATATGCTTTTCATCTAAATATCCGATATTTATTAAGGAAAATAACACACATCCATTATTATATTGAAAATATATTCCATCTGGCTTTTTTATTGTTTTACTAAATTCTACTTTGTATGGTTTGTAAGGATTAAATCCTACTATTTTATAAAGTTTTTCTTCAAAAGATATAGGAGTTTTATTATCCTTTTTAGTGAGGAAACTTATTGCAATTATAATAATAACTGATATTATTATAATTTTTATCAAATCATTTAACTCCATTCAAGATTTTTTTTTAATTCTATAAATATAAATTATATAAGAAATATATTTAAAATATAATTACTAGATTGAGGAAGCAAAAAAAATCTTTAAGATAGTATGAGTAATAAGTAAATTATTAAAAATGCAAAAAAGATATAATTATATATATTCTAACTCACAAAAATATATTGTATTGATTTTTCTTATTTTTTTGTATTTGAGTTTAGGAAATATTAATATTTTATGAATAAATTCTAATTTTTTTTTTATTCCTATTTTATTTTTTTTAAACACTATTTTTCAAATTCTACCTTTATTAATCAATTCAATAAAAAAAAACCTTTATTTAGATATTTTATTTGAATAGAATAAAATTAATTTATAAATTTTAATTTAAATAAACAAATAAAAAAGATGATTTTAAATATACATTCAATTTATATTAATTTGTTTTTTTAAAAATGAAATAATATTATCAGTTATTTTACTATTTTTTTTCTTTTAATCTTTTCTAAATAATAATTATTTTATTTTAAATTATTTTTTTTTTTTTCATAAAGTTAATGAATTATTTCTATTTATTCTCAATGAAAATATTAATGTTAAGAGGAATTATCAATAATAGATTAAATTCTTAAATGAAAAGAGAATTAAAATCCTTGAAAATCAATAAAAAAGAACAAAATATATTCTCCAAAGAAAATATAAGTATACAGGAAAGAGATAATAATAGAAATGTAAAAAGAAGGAATCTAAATTCTGATTTGAAAGAATTATTCTTTGATGAAGAAGAAGAAATGAAAAATGATAATTCCTTAATTAATAATATATTTCATAATAATAGAAACAATAATATATCTAATCAAAGAGGACATAAAAAAAATAGACGAGTTAATTTAGGAAAAAGTGATTATAAAGGGAATAATAAAGAAGTTAATCTAGGAACTGATATTAAAAATAGTAGATATGCCAATAAAGAAAATTTTAAGGAAGTTAATAAAGATAATGACAATAATGAAAATATTAATAATGAAAGAGATAATAAAAAGGGATTTAAAAAAATGTATGAAAAGGATAAAGGTAAAAGTGAAATTAATATTAAATATCCTACGAGAAACAGATATATTTCTTATTATAAAATGGAAAAATTATATAATGGAGATATTAATGATGTTATTCTTTTTCTTTATAATGAAGAAGAATTTGATGAAGTTATTAAAGCAACTCATTTTAAAATAGAAATGGCTTTTATGTTTATGAATATTTTAAGGAGAATCATTGAATCAAATTCTATTCCTTCTTATCATATTATATCAACTTTACTTAATAATACTAATTTCTTTAAGGAACAAGTTAAACAATATATAATAAAAACAAAAAATATTGATATAAAATATCTTAGATTTATAAATGATTATTTATTTTTTTATAAAAAAGTTTTAGATAAATTCTCAGGAGATAATCAATTAAGTCTTTGGAGTTTGGAATTATTAGTGAAAGAATTACAAAAAAAATGTAATCAAATAAACGAAAGAGAGCAAGATAATTTTGAAATTGAATTTAAAGATATAAGTACTAAAATAATAGATAATTATAATGAAATAAAAAAAAAATTAGAAGCAAAAAATGATGATTTTTTAGTTAAAAGATTTAAAAATCTGAATTTAAATAACCCAAATGATAAAAATAATAGTAAATATGATAAAATTGCTATAGATTATAAAGAAAAACAATTAGAAATTTCAAAAGAAGAATTAATTCAGGATATAGAAAAAGAAATAGTCCCTCATTTAACAAAAGGTTCTTATTTAAGTTATGAAAGATATTTAAATACTCTTTTTTATTTAGAATATGAAGATTGTTATAGAAGTTTAAAAAAAACTATAAAATCTCTTTATTCAGAAAAATTAATTGATCCAAGACAAATAGAAAAAAAATATATAGATATATATTATTATTTTAATGCTTCAATTCCTAAAATTGAAGCAACAAATACAGGAATAATTTTAACAATTGATTTTCAAGCTCCAAAAAGAGTTAAATTTACTAAAAGAATGATTTATGGAAGTTTATTAATTATAAGCAATGAAAATTTATCTGATTTTCTCTTTGTTACAGTTCATTATAATCCATATATCAAAAATAGGAATAAAAACATCAAACAAAAAGAAATGAAATTACCGCAAGAACCTAAGTATAGAATTTTAGTTAAATTAGTGAATTCATCACAAGAATCATTTAAATTTTTAATAAATTACAGAAGAATAAAATTACAAATTTTTGAATCAAAGGCATATTTTGAATCATATATTCATATATTAAGAAGATTACAAAAAATAAATACTAAAGAACTTCCTTTTAAAAATGAATTAATAGATGGAAACTTTAAAGATATAAAAGCTAATTATTTAACAAAAAATAAATATATTATATTTGATGATACTCATTTTGAATTAAATAAAACATTTCCATTATCATTAAATTCACAATTAGATATTACTCAAAAGGAAGCTTTGGAATTATGTTTAAATAATAAAATAGCATTAATACAAGGTCCTCCTGGTACAGGTAAAACTTATATTGGTGGAATATTTACTAATATTTTACTTCAAAATATTAATTCTCCTATATTAGTTGTTTGTTATACTAATCATGCTTTAGATCAATTTATTGAACATATTATGAATTATACTAAGAAAATAGTTAGAATTGGTGGAAAATGTTCTAATGATAAAGTTAAAGAATTTAGTATTAGAAAATTAAGACCTTATAAAAGAAATATGAATATAATTAATCAAATTAATGAATTATGTGATATATTAAATAATTATTTTAATATTTTAGATTATAAAGGAGGAATACGTAGTGAGGATGTTCAGACTTATTTTCCTAATATTTTTCAGAAGATTATTAATGATTTTTATCTCTTAATTGGGTATAGACGTGGTATTGTTGTTAATGAATCTTATTTGTATAAAAAGAATGAATTATTTAAATGTTGGATTAATAAAAGGAAAATTACAGAAATTTATGATTTATTTGGAATAAATGAAAATAAATATTATCTTTTTGATTATTTTTGTAAAATTAATAATACACAAGTATTCTTAAGAAAAGACGGTCTAAGAGAAAATATAATTGATGATAATAATGAAAATATTTATAACAATTATAATAATGATAACAACAATAACAATAATGATAATAATAATTCAATGAACTATAATGAAAGTGAAGATGATGAAGATGAAGTACAAGAAAACATAGAAAGATTAGAATATTTATATAATGAATCTTTTGAAAATGAAGATAAAAAAGATAGTAATTCAGATGATGAATTAACAGAAGAAGTATTAGATTTAAGATTTAGATTAACAAAAGGACAAATAAAAAATATTATAGAAAATAATAATTTATGGGAAATAGGTCCTCAAATTCGAAAAGAAATAATTAATTATATGAAAGAGGAAATATTATTAAATAAAGATTTCTTTTCTTATGATTTAATAAAAAAATATGAAAATACTTTAAATAAAAAAATTACAACTGAATTAATGGAAGATTCAAAAATAATAAAAAAGAATAAAATAATAGCAATGACAACAACAGGTTGTTCAAAATATTCTACAATTTTAGAACAAAATGAATTTGAAGTTGTTATTATTGAAGAAGCTGCTGAAGTTTTAGAACCTCATATTATATCTTTATTAACTAAACATACTAAACATTTAATTATGATTGGAGATCATAAACAATTAAGACCGAAACCTTATAATTATGAATTAATTTCTAAATATCATTTTGATATTAGTTTATTTGAAAGATTAATTAACAATGGAATTCCTTTTAAAACTTTAAAATATCAAAGAAGAATGAAAAGTATTTTTGCTGATTTTGTTAGATTAATTTATGGGGACCAAGATTATAAAGATTATGTTGATAGTAATAATAAAGAAAATTTAAAAGGAATTGCTCATGATATGTTTATTATAACTCATAATTACCCTGAAACTGAAGATATAAATTTATCAAGTAAGAAAAATGAATTTGAAGCAAAATATTTAATTAAATTATGTAAATATTTTCTAAATCAAGGATATAAAGATTCTCAAATAACAATATTAACATTTTATGTTGGACAAGTATTACTTTTAAGAAAAATTTGTAGAAATGAAAAAATATTGAATATAAAAATTTCATCTATAGATAATTATCAAGGAGAAGAAAATGATATAATATTATTAAGTTTAGTAAGAAGTAATTCTCAATATAACATAGGTTTCTTAAGAAATTTCAATAGAGTTTGTGTAGCTTTTTCAAGAGCCAAATTAGGTTTCATTATAGTAGGAAATATAGATTGTTTAATTAAAGGAGAAGAAAAAGCAAAAAAAGAAAAAGGTTATGATTCAAGAATGGATAAATTATGGTTTAAAATAAATGAATTAGCTAAAAAAAAGGAAATAATATCAAATCAATTAACATTAATGTGTCAAAAACATAAAAATAAAACAATAATATCAAATTTAAATGATTTTTCTAAAATTCCTGAAGGAGGTTGTCAAAAAGTATGTGGAGAAAGACTTGAATGTGGTCATCAATGTGAATTATTATGCCATCCATATAGTCATAAAGGATTAATATGTAGAAAGCCATGTCAAAAAATATTAGCATGTGGACATAAATGTACAAAATTATGTTTTGAAAAATGTGGAAATTGTTTAACAAAAGTATGGAAAAATTTACCTTGTGGACATTCTAATTTTTATGAATGTTATTTAACAATAAATGAAATAGACTGTTTAGATAAATGCAATAAAATAAGAAAATGTGGTCATAAATGTAAATTAAAATGTTTTGAAAATTGTGAAAGTAAGGAATGTGTTGAAGAAGTTGAAAGACAATTATTATGTGGTCATATTGATAAATTTGAATGTTATCTTTCTATATATCAATGTAAATGCAAAATACCATGTAATGTAAAATTGAAATGTGGTCATATATGTACTGGAAATTGTGGAAGATGTTTAATGGGAACTTTACATATACCATGTGTAAATAAATGTGAAAAACAATTAATTTGTGGTCATAAATGTCAACAAAAATGTTCACAAGAATGTTTATGTAAAGAAAATTGTGTTAATGAATGTATTCATAATCATTGTAATAAATTATGTTATCAAAATTGTAGTAATTGCACAAAATCATGTGAGATAGGGTGTGAACATAGAAGTTGTTTAAAATTATGTTATGAAATATGTGATATTCCAAGATGTAATATAAGATGTGAAAAAAAATTAAAATGTGAACATCAATGTATGGGAATTTGTGGTGAGAGATGCCCTAATTTATGTAAAATTTGTCCTCCAAATGATGAGCAATTAAATATTTTATCTAAATATGAAAAAGATGATGATCCTATTTTTTATGAAACTAAATGTGGTCATTGTTTTGAAGTTAGAGAGATGGATAATTATATGGAACAAAGTAAAAGTTTAAATATGATTCTTTGTCCCAAATGTAATAATATTTTATTTGATGAACCTAGATACCAATATCTTATTAAAAGTAGGTTCAATGATATTCATAATATAACAAATATTTTATTGATAAAAAATAAAAAGGAAGGTTATTTGGAAAAAAGTCAAAATATTATTAAAAAAATTGAAAAAGAAATTAAATCTGATTTTATAAGTTCTCTTAATGTATTTAAAAAAGATTTAATGAAATATGTTCCAGATACTTCCCAAGTTTATAGTTCTTTTAATCCTAAAATTACTCAAGCCAATACAATAACAGCATATAATATTTTAACACAACTTCCTCATTTTGTTGCAATTGAATATTTTCAAAAAACTTTATTGGATAAAAAGGAATTGTCAAGTTTAGAAAAAAAATATCTTTTAAATTATAATATAATAAAAGAGTATTTCATAGGATATAAATCATTTAATAATGATTTCTTTGAAGACTTTCAAAAAAAAATAAAAAATTTATTATGTTTTATAAAAGTACAAAAAACAATGTTGTTAAATGATATAAATAGATTAAATAATCTCTTATTGAAATTCAATGAAACAAATTTTAATTGTTTAAATGAAGATTTGGAACAATTTAAAATAATTTCTCAATTTGAATCTCAAAAAATTTTAAAAAAATTAGGAACTGAATGGTATAAATGTCCAAATGGCCATTATTATATGATTGATGAATGTGGAGGAAATATTAATAATCAATGTCCTTATTGTGGAATTAATATTCAAGGAAATGATGTTGATTTTGCATCACTGTTTAATTAAATAAATCATTTACAATTAATTTATCATTTTTAAAACATTTTTAAAGTGAGAAATATGTTTTAAATATTATTTATTATTTTTAGATAATAATATTATTTTAAATTATCTTTTATTTAAATTTTTAACTAAAAGAACAAATTTACTTCTATTAATTTAATATTAACATTATACTCTTCTAATTATTTAAAAATTTTATTTAAATAAAGAAAAAGAAATTTGATTTAACATTTTAATATTAATTCTTTCCATTAACCAAACTTCTGGTTCAACTGAATATTTTTTTCAATATAATCAAAAATTAATTTATTTAAATACAAAATCATAAAAAATATTTATTCCTTCCTTTTTTAGATTTTCATCCTTGTTTTTTTTGAGATAGTTTATTAATTAAAATTTCATATTTTCTTTATCATCTCTATCACTAAATATTTTCATCCATTTATAAAATTAAATTCTTAAATAATTATAAAAACTTAAAGTAATAAATTCATCATATAAACATTACATAATAGATATTTTTAATTATAAATTCAGTTTTTAAAAAATATTAAAAAATTAAACCTTTAAACCTTGACATAAGATTATTATTAAATAATTATTCATAAAATAAATTATTAATAAATTTAGAAATTACTTCTTTAATAAATACATATCCCAAATTAAAATTTGAAGAACACAACATTGAATTATTTAATCTTTAATATAATTAATTCATATTAACAAAAAATGCAAAAAAAATATTTTTCCCATAAAAACCCTTCAGAAAAAATATCTAAAGCAAATTCTAATTTAAAAAAAAAACGCCATAGAAAAGCAGATGTAATATGGACTTTAGAGGAAGAATATATTTTTTTTGAAATTCATAAATTTTTTGGAAACAAATGGAAAAAATTTTCTCCTTTTTTTCCTTATAAAACAACAAAAGAATTAAAAAATCACTTTCATACATGTATAATTAAAACTGTAAGAAGAGCAATTAATTACAATTTAAATTATGATTTTATTGATATTTTAAGATGTTTTTATTCAATTGATGAAATTATAACAATTTTAAATCAAAGTTCTTTGGAAAAAGATTTACCAAAGAATTCTAATTCTGAAAAAGAAAATTCCCTTTCACCACAATTAGATATGAGTAATGAAGTAAAAAAAAAAAAAAGAGATAATAAATATAATCCAAAAATACTTAGAAAGAAAGGGAAATTAACAAATGGAATTTTAATTAATTTCAAAAATTATTTGTTTAATGATATTTTAATGCAAAGATCAGATATTCAAAATTTCTTGTCGAATTATGTAAAAAATGAAAAATTAAATATTGAACAAGTCCATTGGCTTTTTGGCGTTATTATAAAATCGAAAATTGTTAGTAAGTGTAAAAAATTATTGAGTTCTTATAATATTAAAGATATTAATATTATTAATAATTTATTGAAATATATTAATGAAAATTCTTCATATGTCTATTTAGATGATTTATATTTTAATCTTTGTTGATGTTTTTCATTCAATTTAAAATTAGTTTTTATAAATTTTAATTGTCCACAGCCTATAAATATGTAAATTTAGCAATTTAGAAAATAGAATTTATAAATAATGTATTTAAATAGAATTCATGATATTATTTAGGATATTCTTTTTATCATAAATAATCATTTAATTTGATATATATATGTTTATTAAACTAATTCAACTTTAAAATTTCATTAAATTTTCCTTTTAAATATTATAATATTTTATTTATTTTATAATAATCTAAAGCATAAAATATATTTGATATTATTTTATTAAAATTTGAAAAAATTTAAATTATTTTCTTTATTAAATCATATAATCTTGAACTAAGGAGAATATTGTAAATAATTAAGAATATAATATAATTTAATCAAATATGCAATTCTTCCTCTATTTAAAAATCTTAAACTAGATTGTTCTCCAATTGTCATTAATCAAAATTATCTTTCGTATCAAGTTTTAAGCAATAAATTATAAATTTTTTTAAAAGGTTTATAAAAATCAGTTAAATCTCAATTAATTTCTCTATTTCCTTTATCAGCTGTTTTAAAAGATTAAATAAAAAAAATATTTGAATTCAGTAAAATTTCAAAAAAAATTTTTGAAAAAAAAAATAAAATATTTAAAAAAAATAAAATATAAAATTAAAATATCATTTTAATGCAACAAAGAAATAATTTCTTGTTTAATTCCACTTGCAACACTTTCATGAATAGTATTTTTAGTACTTTCAAGCATATTTCCTAAATTATCAACTTCTTTTTCAATTTGAGTAACAACATCTTGAACATAAGCAAAAGGAGTGAAATTACCTCTTCCTCCATTTTCATTAATTACTTTCCTATCACTATCATCATTATTATTATTCAAAAAATTAACATCATCTCCTTTTTTTTCTTCTTGAATATTATTATCTTCATTAAAAACATTATTAATTGAATCAACACTTAAAACAAAAACTCTATCACGATGAGTTATTCTAGTATCAATATTAGGTTTAGTATAAACATAAGCAGTATTATTATCTCTTGCTCCTGGTAATCTATATAAACCTAAAGCAATTAAATTATTATCACAAAATTCATCATATAATTCACCAAAAGTTTTATTAATAAATTTTTCTGGAATTTCCATTTGCCAAAAATTAGAAGTTTTTAATCCTATATTATCACAAATATGTTTTAATGTACTATTCATATTATTTTTTCCACCTGCTAATAATTGATGTATTATTGTTACTATATGTTTATTATAAAATGCTTGGGCTATTAAAGAATCTATTATTGAACTTATGTATACTTCACCACTTGAAAAAACACTCATTGTTTCATATGATATATCTTCAACATCCATTCTACTTAATTCATCTTGTGGTAACATATATTCTATATTTGATTCAAAAACTAATTCTGTCATTATTTGAATATTTGGATTACATTTTTTTATTGCTCTATATATAAAAACTCTTTCAGAATCAATCATTTTATCACTAAAAGAACAATTTTTAATATTTTCATTTTCTAAAATAACTGCTTTAGAAGCATATTCTATATTTGCTCTATATAAATCTTCAATACATAAAGGAGATCCATTTATTAAAATAATTTTTTCAAATCTTGCTATTGAATCCCATAAATCTTTTGGCATATCTTGAGTTAAAATAACAACATATTTTAAATTTTCTTTTCCAAAATATTTAGCTCTTAAAGGAAGTAAATAATAATATAATGAAGGATGAGTTCCACAAACAACAATATGATCTCTGTATATTGTTGAATTTCTAATAGAATCTTTTTTAACATCAGGTGGAATTCCCATTTTATTTGCAATGAAAAAATAATCATCTTCTTCATCTTTTACATCTGCATTATATAATGAATTTTCATCTAATTGAATAATATCTGCTAAACCTAAATTCATATATTCTTGAAATTTTGTTAAATTCTTTTTTTTATTTTTATTATCTGTTATTATTTCTTCATCATTACCTAAATTATTTTCTTCACTATCATTATTATTATAATTATCTACTTCTTCAGCATCTGCATTACTTATTCTATCTGCAACATCTTTATCTGAACAAATTACATATAAATAAAATTTAACATCATTTCTTTGTTCTAAAAATTTTTCAATGAAAAATCCACCTGGATTTAATATAATTAATGTTTTACCTTGAATTTCTATTTCTAAAGCAAAAGCAATTCCATCAAAATTTCTATATATTAATTTAGATATTTGAGAAAAAGTTTTATTTTTGAAAGTTTCATTTAATTTTGCTCTATATATTTCTTGTCCTGATCCTTCTAAATATTCATTTAACCAAGAATATTCTGTTTCTTCTTCAGTACCTGAACTTCTAACTAAATTTGCTATTAAAGGAATAATTCCTGGAATTAAACATGATTTACTTAATAAATTCATTTTAATTTCTTCTAATATAATCATTCTATCTGAACTTATTTTATTATTTATTGAAAGAGATTCTAAACCACTTAAATAATGTATTTTATTTTCAGGTTTTATTAATTGAATAAATAATGTTGAATCATATATTCTTTTTTTTAAAAAATATTTTTTAATTCCTAAAGCAAGTAAAATATTTTTATGATCAGTAGAATGAGGTTTATCAGAATATTTATTAGTTAAAATAACAGTAGCTTTAGCTTTAATAATATCAGTTCTATCTAAATCTTTTTCTAACATAGGATCACCTTGTAAATATCTTAAATTAACTTCATATTTTCCAGCATGTAAAAATAATCTCATTTCTTGACTTGGCATCGCAGGATCAATAATAATAACATTTTTTTCAGTTTGCCCATGATCCATATGAAATAATTCATCACAAAAACTAATCATAGCATCAACAGAAACATGACCACAAATAACTAAATGAGGTATTTCTTGATTAGATTTATATATTTCTCTAGAATAAATACTAGTATTTTCTAATAAAGTTAATAATTGTCCTGTTTCTTTTGGTATCATATAAGCTGCTAAAAATATTAAACAAATTATCACTATTCTTCCTTGTTCACTTAAAGGATAAAGCTCACCATAACCAACTGTTGCTATTGTTACTACTGTAAAATATAAAAAATCATGAAATCTTGTTATTCCTGCTAATGAATATTCTCTATTATCTGGATTAAGTAAATATTCATTTATTGTATCTATTTCTACTATTCTGAATACTAAACATGTTATTAATATTATTGTTACAAATTCTAATACCATATTTACTACATGTTTAACTACATCATTTTCATTTATTTTTAAATATTTTTGAATAAATTCAGTTACTCTAAATATATGAAAAACTCTTGAAACTTCTACAAATTTTTTTATTCCATTTAATTTTACTGTTGAAAAATAAGGGAAAATTGAAGTAAATAAATGAATCCAAGTTTGTAATTCCAATAAATAAGCACATCTATGTTGAGCTAAATATAATTCTAAAATAAATTGAAAATTATAAAATGTTGCTATTAAATAATTTAAAATATTAAACCAAGTTTGATTAGCAAAAGGGAAATAAGTGAAAATAATATATATTGCACATATTGTAATTGCAAAAAAAAAAGATAAGAAATCAAAAATAAATTTAAAATATGAATTTGTTATAATTCTATCTAATTTAAGTTTAAATGATGATATATCTGAATCATTTATATCATCTGAATTTTGAATTGTTTGATCTGTATTAATATTTTCTTTCACTTGTTCTAATAGGTCATTTTCCTCATGTTTTTTATATAAAAAATTAGCTTGACTTTGAAATTCATCTCTATCATGAATTGTATTATTATCTTTGCTTTTATCTTTGCTTTTATCTTTACTTTTTTCTTTATCTTCACTAGAATTATATTCTGACATTTTTGATATTACTTTTGCTTCTTCATTTTCTGATTGAGAATATTTCTGAATCATTTTTATTGTAAATTAATTTAAAGGTTTTTAATAAAATATATTAGTATAAATAATATTTTTAAATTAAAAATTTATTTTAATTTTTACAATCATTATTGATTAAAATCATAGATAATATAACATAAATAAAATCTTCTAATTTAAATCCTTCAAATTCTGATTGTTGAATTTCATAAAAGGAAATTAAAGAATGATAACCTCCATATTCAATTGGTAATAAATTTATATCAATTTCTTTAATTAAATTAAATTGAAAGCTTTCATTGTGTAAAACTAAATTTCTAAAATAATCAATATTATCTATTTCTTTTCTAAAAGTTCTATTTTTTTTTAATGAATCTACTTGAAAATTAACTATGTGAACTTTACATAAACCTAAAGGATAATAATTATTAAATGAAGTTAAAATATAATTTATTAATTCTGTATTTGCATCTTGTCCTCTGAAATTTATTATTAAATTTACTAAATTTGAAAAATGGAATTTTTCTCTTAACAAAGGTAGTATATGTTCAATTATAAAAAAAATATATGTTATATAATCACTGTGATGCAAATTATAAATTAATTTTTTTTTTTTTAAATTTCTATTTTTTTTAAAAAGAAAATATTCTTCATTCAATTCTTTATTACTTTGAATTCCAATAATATTATCATCACTTATTTTTTCATTAGGTTCAATATAAAAATTTAATCTTAAATCTCTGTCATAACCAAAAACAAAAACTTTTTTTGAGAAAAATATATCTTTTAAATTTTTTAATTTGAAAAGAAATTCTTCAGAAAAAAAATTAATTCTTTTAATTATTTTTTCAGTTATAAAAGGTAAATCATCTTCGGTACCATAATCATAAGATCTATATTTTGCAATTAAACCAAAAGTAATTTTTCCTAATTCTTGTTTTGGATAATTTTGACTTGAGCCATATACATTTCCTATCTTTTGATAAACACACATTGCTACATCAAATAATTTATTATTATTTAATTCTTCTAAATATTCAAAATAATAAAAATTTGCAACTTTATTTTTTTGTTTAGGAACTTTAAATTTATTTATTAATACTACTTTACTTAGTATTTCCTTTAATAATTTGTTAAATATTATACCCATTTCAAAATATTCATTATAGTTTTTAAAGTTAAAACAATTATTTAAATCAAAAGATTCTTTATTATTATCTATTGGCTCATTTTTATTTAAATAGTCTTTTGTTGAAATTTCTGGTATTTTATTATTTGAACATTGATCTGTTCCCATTTAATTATTTTTAAAATTAAAATTATAATGTTTTTCTTAAAAATATTTAAAATATTTTAATGAAAATAAAAAAAAAGAACAATTTAATAAAAGTAATTTTGTCTATTTGTATTTTTTGTACTTTTATTTAAATTACTTTGTTCCTATTCAAAATAAAAACAAAATTTCTAAAAGCTAATAACTAATCATGAAAGAATTAATGTTAGTCAAAAATAAAATAAATATAATTCAAGAGTAAATTTCAGTACATTTTTTATACCCTACTTTTCATTAAGTTTACTTCTTTTATAATTCTAAAAAATAAATAGAATTTTATGATAAAAAAACTGAGAAAAAGATTATAATAATACAAATTGAATGAAGTTAATTATCATAATACATAAAAAATTATTATTTTACTGAGAATACTTAAAATAATTTTTTAATTTTTTTAAGAACAATTTAATTAATAATATATCATGTTTATAAATTATTAAACTAAAATGGGAATAATTTATGGAAGAAGAAATTTAATACCAAGCGATTTAATTAATAACAATATAAGAAAAAATAATCCAAATATAGAGAATTATTTTAATCATAGATCTTTCAGAAGAGGAATGGATATCCAAATTTTTAGAGATGAAATTTTAAAAGAATCAAATGAAGGATTTTTGAGTGGAATTTTTTCTTTATTTTCTTATAAAGGAGAAATGAATTTTTCAGACATAAAATATTTTTATACTATGTTTAATCCTCATGATACAGATATTATTTTAGGTAAATTAAAGTTTTTAGCTGAATTATTATTTAATCAACAAAATTATATTGAAGAAAATACTTTTAAAGTTAATTTACTTTTATATTTTTCTCATGATGATTGTCTAAATTTTAGGAATTATATTAATAATTTCTTAAAAAAAAGAAGTCAAATTCTGAAAAAAGAAAAGTTAATTATTTATAAAGATGAGTTTTTTAATTTATTAAGAAATAATATCAATGGAAGTATTATTAAAGAAATGATTCAAGATATGACTATTAAAAAGATATTTCCTTCATCAAGGATATATAATTATGAGAATAAAAAAGATAAAGTTCCTTCTAATTTTTATTGTGATTGTTTTAAACCAAAAGTTGATGATGAAAAAGTAAAAAAAGGATTAGAAGAAAAATATAAAGAATTATATTTAGAAAAACTAATAAAATATACTAATGATTGTTCACAAGAAGATTTTGAAAAAAAATTAAATAAAAATTATAGAATTCATCCATTATTTATTAAAGCAATGATAAGATATTTTAAAAAAAAATCTTTAAAAAATATTATAAACGGAGTAAATTTTATAAATTTATTATATAAAATTTGTTTAGCTAAAAAAGAAGAAGAAAGAATTGATTTATCTTTTGAAATTTTAGCTTTTCCTAATACGAAAGAAATTCCAGGAAAAAATTTAGAAGAAATTTTTGAAAATGAAAAAGAAAAACCAAAAATAAAAAAATTAACAAAAGAAGATTATACTAAAATTTACACTGATTCAGTTGAACCAAATCAATTAACTAATTTTATTAAATCAATTTCAAATTGCTTTGATGAATTAAATTTATATCCATATATTTCTGGGAATGAAAAAGCTTTTGAAAAAGATATAATAAAATCAATTCTTGAACATTATAAAGAAGGAAAAAGTTATGATGAAATTTGTAAAGAAAAAATGAAAAATGAAAATTTTTTTTATGCAGTTGATAAAAATTTCATAGATAATTTAGATAAATTCTTAAATGATAAAATAGAAGAAAAACCAACAATGAATACTGAAAATTTATCCAGGAAAGGATTTCAAGAATTATTAAAACCTAACTTAAAGTATTTAACAGATTTTTATGTTGTACCAAATAAAATTTATTCTTTCTTTAAAGAATATTTTAATCAAATTGGAAATGATTTGTTATTAAAAAAAATAACACATAAAAAAGATTTAACATCAAATTTAACACCTGAAGAGAATGAGCATTATCATCCAGGACAAAAAGATTTAAAAATAATAAATGAAAATAATGAAATAATAGAAATAGAATTTTATCCAATTCATACAAAATATTTTTTAGCAAAAGAAATATATATTTACTTAAAAAAAAAAATTAATAATCCATCAAGAATTGCAAGTACAAATGAATATATAAATTTATTATCAAGAGTATATCAATCAAAATCAAAAGGTGAAAGAAGTATTATTGTATCTAGATTAGAAAAAATAAATAATCTAATAAAAATAACAAATAATTCTCATTTAGAAAAATCTTCAGTTTTTTATTATAATTCAAACAACTTTCAATCAAGTTCAAATACATTTGAATGTGAAAGAATATATGATTTTTGTGTTTTAATTATTGATTCGAAATTTGATGAAGAACATACTTATATTAGTCATATGCAATATGTTGAAAATGAAGAATATGTTAAAGAAGAAGAACAAAGATTAATTGAAAAGCAAAAAATAGAAGAAGAAGAAAAAAGAAAAAAAGAAACAGAAGAACAAAAAATTTATAAAGAAGAAATGAAAAAAAAACAAAAAGAAATAGAACAACAAGAATTATTAAAAAAAGAATATGAAAAAAAAGAAAAAGAAAAAAAGAAAAAAGAAGATGAAATAAGAAAAAAATTAGAAGAAGAAAGAAGAAAAGAAGAAGAAGAAAGGAAAAAAAAACCACATATTCCAGTTCCAATAGGATTAAATAATATGGGAAATACATGTTATTTTAATTCAGTATGTCAATCATTAATTAATTTACCAATATTAAAAGATATAATTTTAAATCCAAATATAAAATATTTTAAAAATAAAAATGAAAAATTTAATCATGACTGTGTTTTTTTTGAGGAATTTAAAAAATTAATTGAATATAGATGGATAGAAGAATGGCAAAAGAATCAATCTAGAAGTCCTAAAAGATTAAAAAAAATTGCAGGAACAATAAGAGAAGAATTTTCTAATTTTAATCAACAAGATGCAAATGAATTTTTAAATTTTGTTTTAGATGAATTACATGAAGAATTAAATTTAAAAAATAAAAGAACTTATATTCCAAATCCAGATGATCAAATTGCTTTAAATAATACAAAAGAAGAATTAAGTAATATATATTGGGCAAATACTATAAGAAGAAGTGCAAGTTTTATTAATGCTATTTTTTCTTTTCAATTAGAAAATATTTTAACTTGTGAAAAATGCCATAAAAGTAAAAGTACTTTTGAAACTTGTACTAATTTATATTTACCTATTCCTTTAAGCAAATTAATTGATGTTAATATTATTGTTTATAGATTACCTTTTTGCTATAAACTTTATTATGATGAAATTAATGAAGAATTTAAAGAGTTTAATTTGAAAAATAGTGAAAATTCAAAGGTTGAAAATTTGAAAATGTTTTCTTTTAATAAACTTAGTGAATTATTAGTTGAACAAGAAAAATATGAAAAAGTTTTGAGAGAAAGAATTGAAAGAAAAAGAAAAGAAAAGGAAAAAGAAGAAGAAGAAGAAGAAAAAAGAAAAGAAGAAGAACAAAAAAAAGAAGAAGAACAAAGAAAAAAAGAAATAGAAGAAAAAAAAGAAGAAGAAAAAAAAGTAGAAGAAAAAAAAGAAGAAGAAGAAAAAAAAGTAGAAGAAAAAAAAGAAGAAGA
>JAEEGK010013797.1_pt1 | contig 18151 bp, 9 predicted proteins | sample 8958771 | NCBI WGS metagenome assembly JAEEGK01 (sample SAMN16246547, study PRJNA631951) | gut metagenome | biome: gut microbiome; feature: rumen; material: SC-attached | host: Bos | place: Iran: Karaj | collected 2018-10
CGTTCAAAAGCATCATCGCCATCGGCTTACCGAGGATGGCGCTGCGGCCGACGACTACGGCGTGCTTGCCGGAAAGCGGGATGTTGTAGGCCTTGAGGAGCCTCATGATGCCGGCCGGTGTTGCGCAGCCGTAGGCTTTTTCACCCATCGCCATGCGGCCAAAGCCGAGACAGGTCACGCCATCGACGTCTTTGCGGGCGTCAATCGCTTCGAAGGCGGCACGTTCGTCGATGTGTCGCGGAACCGGGTGCTGCAGGAGGATGCCGTGCACGTTCGGGTTTTCGTTGAGTTCCTGGATTTTGTCGAGGAGTTCCTGCGTCGTGGTGTTCTTGTCCATCACCACGCGGATGCTTTCCATGCCCACACGGGCGCAGGCGTTGCCCTTCATCTTGACGTAAGTCGCGCTTGCCGGATCGTCGCCCACGAGAATCGTCGCGAGAATCGGGGTCTTGCCCGTCTTTTCCTTGAGTGTTGCCACGCGGACACTGAGTTCTTCTTCAGTAGTTTTGGCAAGAGCCTTGCCGTCTAGAATGAGTGCTGCCATAAAATCTCCGTTTTTACCAAAAATAAAAATAAACAAAGCCCGCTTGGGGCGGGCGTTCAGTAAATTCTTGTACGATGCGATTGTGGCGGTATTAGAAAATCTCTTCGAGGAAAGACGGGATGATGACGCTCACGAGAACCCAAGGATAGGAGAGGGCGCCTTTAAGCCAGCCGGTAGAATAGACGGGTTCGGGCTTTTTGGTAAGAAGCATTCCGGTATCACATTGGGAGGAAGATTCTGCAATGACCTTGGATAGGGAATCTTTAACGTTATCAACCGACACGTCGAATAGCCTTTTTTGGGCTATTGCGGAATCTATGTAACATTTAAAACTGCTTTTCATTGGACTAATTTTCCTTTGAGGACAAAAATAGTATAAAAGTAAGGATTTTTAAAGGGGTAATGTGAGTTTTTGTTTACTTTTACGATAAATTGCGATTTTTCGCACATTTTTTGGCGTATTTAGGGCATAAAAAAGTATTTTTATGTGGCATGTTTTTTGAAATGGAGCCGAAATTATGAATTTCTTTCGTCATTTTCCGGTAATTCTTATTGGCTGTGCCCTTGTCGCGTGTGGTGGGGGCAAATCTACTCCTGCCGTCAACCCGAGCGTGAACGCTCCGGGAGCGAAGGTGTCTCCCAAGGCTCCTGAACTTACGCCTGCGCCGGAACCGCCTCCGTCTCAGGAACAGAAAATGTACATGGACAACGCCGTTGACCGTTACAGCTATGCGCTCGGTGTCGATTTCGGGCGTGCCGTCTCGAATATCAACGTTCCCGTAAAGCTCGATGTTCTCATTGACGCCATGCGCGATGTCATCGATTCCAGCCGCGAAGTCCTGATGACGGATTCGCAGTCCGAAGCGGCGCTGCAGGACCTGCTTGCGCAAATGCAGTTGCAGAAGGAAGTTGACGATGCGACCGCGGCAAGGAAGGCGCTTGGCGACCAGGCTGCATTCCTGGCGAAGAACATCCGGGATCCAAAGGTCAAGGTGACGACCAAGGGTGTACAGTATATAGTCCTCAAGGAAGGTTCGGGAGTCAAGCCCAAGGCGGCTGACAAGGTGCAGGTGCATTACGTGGGTACGTTGCTCGATGGCACGGAATTTGACAATAGCGTCAAGCGCGGGGCGCCGATGGAGTTTGCGGTGACGGCGGTCATCGAGGGCTGGCAGGATTTGCTCCTCGCGATGAATGTCGGCGAAAAGGTGAGGGCGTGGATTCCGAGTGCGCTTGCCTATGGCGAAGCGGGCGCTCCTCCGTCCATTCCTCCTAACTCGCTTTTGATATTCGAGGTGGAGCTGTTGCAGGTTTTCCCGGCAAATTAGTGGCGTGAGCGGGTGGAATGTCGCAGGAAAAATGCCGAATTTTTAATCAAAATGCGAAGGACGGTCTGTCCTTCGTTTTTTCTGTTGCTACTTTTTAACCCATGAGTAATGCACCGTCCGATTTTTATTCTCAGCACTTCGAAGTTGCCGGGTTCATCCGGGAAGTGTTTGGCTACATGGACCGGTTCAAGGGGCAGCTTTTCGTCCTGAAGATTGACGATAGCCTCATGGACCATCCGATGTTCCCCGTGCTGATGCGCGACATCGCCCTTTTGCACAAGGCCGGTATCCGTATTATTATAGTGCCGGGAACGCGAAACAGCATTGACGCTCAACTCAAGGCCTGGGATCTCGAGACGGAATTCCATAACGGTGTTAGACTTACGAGCGAAGAAGCGCTGCCGCTTATCGAGCAGGCGTCCTTGGGCGTTGCGCAGCGCATCATGAGCCACCTCACGGCGAGCGGTCTCAGCGGAATTCAGGGGAACTGGATTCTGGCGCGCAGCATGGGTGTCATCAACGGTATTGATTACATGCGTACCGGCCGCATCGAGCGCATCCAGCGCGATTTGCTGGAACAGCTCATGAACGAAAAGTTCGTGCCGATTATTCCGCCGATTGGTTGGAACAAGATTGGGCACGCTTATAACATTTCAAGTACGGAACTCGCGACGGAACTCTGCAAGTACCTGCAGGTCGGCAAGCTCTTCTTTATCGGTAGCCAGAGCGGCATCAAGCTCGACGGCCTCGTGACGGGCAAGAATACGAAATATCTGGAACCGACGGACAATGGCCTCATCTCTGCTATGGATGTGGACCAGGCGAAGGAACTTCTGGAACTCAATTCCGACGTGCTCGACTTTGCGCAGATGGATTACCTGATGAACGCCATCAACGCTTGCGAGGCGGGGGCGAACCGTGTTCACTTGTTGAGCGGCGAATTCCAGGGCAGCGTGCTGCAAGAAGTGTTCAGCGCCCGCGGTGACGGAACCATGGTGTACGCGAACCAGTATTCGAGCATTCGGCCGGCGAATGTCGAGGACATTCCGGATATCTTGCGCATTATGCAGGATTACATCGCGAAGGGATACCTGGTGCCCCGCACGCAGGAATCCATTTCCGAAAAACTGGAAGACTATGTCGTGTACAGCATCGACAACAGCATCCACGGGTGCGGTGCGCTCCATGCGTTCGAGAACGGTATGGCCGAAGTCGCGGGCATTGCCGTTGGCGCGAACTACCGCAAGTCGGGAATAGGCGAGGCCATCGTGCGCCATTTGATTTCGCTTGGCCGCATGAAGGGCTACAAGACGCTGTTCCTGCTAACGACGCAGGCGCTGGACTGGTTCTACCAGCTCGGATTCGAGGACGGGACTGTCGACGAATTGCCAAAGAGCAAGCGTGAACACTACAATCAAAAGCGTAAGTCCAGAATTTTGGTTCTCTCGCTAGATAAATAATTGTACTGCCTGTCGCCCCGACACTTTCCGTGCCGGGGCCTTTTTTTGTCTGATAATAGGTGGAAAAAGCGAACAGATAAGTTAAGCCGGATTGACTTATTTCTAATTTTATTATAAATTTACTACAAAATTTCTAGGAAGGAACTTGTTCGTATGAAAACGGCTAGAATGTTTAGTTGGGCTCGTTTGACCCTAACATTGCTTATTGCTCTCGTTTGCACTTCTGTAGCGTGGGCTGCTGAGCCGGTCTCGTATATCGACGAGAATGGTGAAACGCAGACTATTACCGAATACAAGGTGATGGATGAATATACTAGTACTTACAATAAGGGTGGATGGTTTGTACTGAAAAATGATGTCTATTGTAATAACGATATTGTAGTGAGGGGTGATGTCCATATTGTCCTTCTTGATGGAAAAACTTTTCATCTGGGAAAAAAAGAAAACCCTGTAAATTTGGGCGATGCTGCTTTTCAGGTTAATGGGAATTTGACGATTTATGGTCAAGAAGGTCAGACTGGTAAGTTTAGTGTCTATACCAATTATACAAAGAATAGTTATCCAGAAATAATAAAAAGAGGTCTTTTTATTGTCTCCGATTTTACCATCAACGGAGGTTCTGTCATTGTAGAAAATACAGGTCTATCAAATTATGTGTATGGAATTTATGCAAAAAATTTAATCGTCAATAGGGGTGCTGTTTCTGTGAATTCAGAGAACATAGCCGACAATTCTTGGAATCATGCGATTGATGCTACCCAAAATATTTTCATTAATGGAGGCGATGTCTCAGTATCGTCAATTGCATTTAATAGTATAGGCCTCCGAGCTTCGAAAAATGTTGTCATCAATGGAGGAACCGTTTCTGCTGCGTCTAATGGTGATTTTATCGATTATGGAATCGTTTCTGCCAATATTGCCTTAGGTTATTCCAATGAATCTGATCGCATAACGGCTAATCGTTATTATGCGGACAACCCAGTCACCACTAAAGAGGGCCAGGCGTTCAAGGATGAGGATGGCAATATTCTTATTGGCCCGGCTTATAATGAACAGATGGCTGTTTTTGCAGGCAAGACGCTTGAACCTTGCAACGCTATCGGCTTTGTCACGGGTAGTAAATATGCAACGATAGTTCCCGCACAAGAGATTGAGATTGGACAGACTCCAACCAAACCGGCTGATCCTGTTCGTGCAGGGTTTAACTTCCTCGGTTGGTATGCCGATGCTGATTTAACGACTCCTTTTGACTTTACGACTCCACTTACTCAAAGTACTGTTGCATATGCCAAGTGGTCGACTTCTTACATTGACGAAAATGGCAATACGCAGGTTATAGAAGACCTTACAAAGCTTACGGGCTATGAAAGTGAACTCACTAGCGGTTGGTATTTAGTTGATGACAATATTACTTATTCTAACTCTTTGCAAATATCAGACGATGTAAATATCATATTGGCAGATGGAGTTACGATGAATGTTACGTGTTACGCCAATTACAACGAGATATGCGCTCATAGCCCCCTTTATGGAGAAAACGGCAATTTGACCATTTATGGACAAAGTAATCAGACTGGTGCAATCCGTACAAATACAACCAATGGAATTAAAGTTGCAAAAAATAATTCCTTTGATGTTGCTAATATCACCGTGAATGGGGGGGCCGTTACTGCAATTTCCGCAAGTACAGGGGCGTATAACGGTATCAAAGCCCAGAATTTGACTTTAAACAGAGGAACAATCACAGCGTCTTCGGAGGGTACTTATGGTATCAAAACCCAAAATTTGACTATCAATGGCGGCGTTCTCACCATCCCTGAAACTAGTGGGGGAATCGATGTCTCAAGTGTGGTTATAAATGACGGATCTGTTTCCATAACTGCAAAGGGTGATTACGGTATAAAGACTCAGGACTTGAATGTCAATGGTGGTAAGATTAAGGCAACGGCAAGCGGAGGGTTGTTGAATCTCCCTCATTATGGCATTTACGTCAACGGCGGTGTTTTTAATCTCGGCTACACTAATACCTCTGATTTCATTAGTGCTAGCAGTTATTATGTCAATACTGGTTCTTTTATCATCAAGGAAGGCCAGTCCTTTAAGGATGAAGATGGTAACGAATACTCCGGTACGCTCACTTCTGGACAAACTAGTGCCATCGCTGGCAAGACGCTTAAGCCGGTGCTTTCTCCCGTCAATTACATTGACGAAAATGGATACACTAAGACGATAGACTTCTATACCGTGCTGGATGGCAACGAAACGGAACTTACGGATGGATGGTACGTAGTTGATAGTGATATCTATTATAATAATGCCTTGAATATTTCAGGTGATGTTCGTATAGTCGTTTGTGATGGCAAGGCAATGCATGCCGGAACGGATGCCTCTCCCCTGAACGAAACTGCTATCAAGGGTACTGCTCAAAGTAAATTGACAATTTATGGACAAAAAGCAGGATCAGGCTTTTTTATTGCTCATTCAAATGACCCCGACAATGCCATCATCGCTAATGATCTTGTTATAAACGGAATTTGTGTTTTCTTTTATGCATCGGGCGTCAATGATGTTAGGGCTGAACATTTAATTGTGAACAGTGGCCAAGTTTATATAGAGTCTGAAGGAAATTGTGGCGTTGACGCTGAAAATGTGACTGCAAATGGAGGCTATTTACTCGTAAAGGCGAAGGGGGAATATGCCATCAAGGCGGGAAGTGTGAATGTTAATGGAGGCCAAATTTATATACCTGCGAAAGATAATGATGATGCCGAACAATACTACGGAATTTATACTAATAGCGGGGATATCTCGCTTGGCTATACTTACTGGAATGACTACATTCGAGTTTGCCGCTATTATGCCGAGAACGGTTCCGTTGTCGTTAAGGATGGCCTAAAACTTAAGGATGGAGAAGGCAATTATTTCTCCGGCACGCTGTCTTCTGAACAAATTGCAGCTATTGCTGATAAGAAACTGTATCCTTCGAGGACCTTCTCTTATATCGATGAAAATGGCGAGGAGCAGACTATCGATGGCTATATCGATTTGACGGAAAGAGAAACTCATCTTAGAGAAGGATGGTATGTTGCACAAGGTGAAATCACTTTTAGTGAAAAAATAAGTGTAACCCAAGATGTGCGTATTATTCTTGCCGATGGTGCTACAGTGAATGTCGGAACTAGTGAAAATCCAATAGATGATTACCATGCCATCCGAGGATTATTGGGAACATTGACGATTTATGGGCAGAAAGAGCAGACTGGTAAATTTAATATTTATAGTTCTTGTGATGATCATTATGCAATGTTGATGACGAGGGGCGGTGTTGCTGTTTATGGAGGTAACCTTAGTGCGACAGTCTTGGGCCAAGATGGTCATGGTATTTATGCCGATAACTTCACGATTACTAACGGCTCTGTCTCTGTAAAGACAATGGGGGTGAGTGGTATCTATTCTACGGGTGACTTTACGGTCAATGGAGGTCTCCTTACTGTTTCGGACGATAAATCTGGTGGCTTATCATCTAGCGGCCTTTTTGTTGTCAATGGCGGTTCCATCTCTTTGACCGGTAAAAAGAGTAGTGTTAGTTCTAGTGAAAACATCATTGTTAATGGCGGGTCCGTTGTTACAAGCGGAATCAACGGAACTCGCGAGGTCATCGTCAATGGCGGTGTAGTCTCTTCGACAAGTAATTCTTATGGTATTAAAGGACGTTCAATTACTATTAATGATGGTTCTGTTACATCTAAAGGTAATCACGCTTTCTTTGCTGGCAATATGACCATCAATGGGGGTGTTGTTAGTGCTGAGGCGACCGGTACGTCAAATACTTATGGTATTCAAGCTGAGAGACAGTTGACAATCAATGGTGGCGTTGTTTCTGTAACAAGTCCGGAATGCAAACGATGTTTCGGTATTGACGCTTTGTTTGCAAAAATAACTCTTGGTTATACAGACGAATCAGATTACATATTCGCAAGTAACTATATGTTGGAAGTGCCGGAACTTGGTGCTGAACTTGTTGTTAAAGATGGCCAGGTTCTTACTGATGGCGAAGGCAATTACTATACAGGCTCCCTCACAGAAGAACAAGTGGCGGCCATCGCCGGCAAGACGCTTAGACCCGCCATACATCCGCTTCTTGTAATGACGGATGCAGACGGCAGAAAACGTGCCAATATCGATGGCGCATACAAAGGCTCAGACATTGTCGACATTCCTGAAGATATTGATGTCGATACAGTCGATGTCGCGCGTTCCTTCACAACGGGTGTCTATTCTACTTTCGTGTTCCCGTTCGATGTGAACACCTCGAATATCGAAGGTCTCCAGAAGGTGCTCCGTTTCAACGGTCTCAAGCAGAAAGATGACAAGAGTTGGGTGGTCCGCATGAAGCGTCTTTGGACGGATACATCCAGTACCCATGTTGACCTTAGCGCGAATACGCCTTACTTGATCTTGATGAAAGACCAGAACCTGGTTGTCCATGGTGGCGTGACGCTCCGGAAAACCGTGGAACCTGTGGCAACCATTGATGATTGCGACTGGGAATTCCGTGGAACGCTGGCTTACAAAAAATGGGAAGAAGGCGATCCTGAACTTGGCCGCGTTTACGGTTTTGCGGGTCAAGCAAAGGACGGTATCAAGATTGGCCAGTTCGTAAAGGCCGCTGCCGGCGCCTATATTTATCCGTTCCGCGCGTACCTCATCAAGAAGGCTCCTGCAAGTGCTGTCAAGTCTAATTATGCGGGTGCGAAATCGATGACGTCGATGAGCCTTCCGAGTGAAATCGATATCGTTGTTGACGAAGACGAAAACGGCGAGCAAACGACAACTATCGGGCGTTTCAATACCCGTACGGGCGAGTTCAAGATGCTGCCGGAATACGATCTCAAGGGACGTAAGCTGAACGGCAGACCGAAGGCTCGCGGTGCGTATTACGGAAATAAAGTGATAAAGAAGTAAAAATAGAGCTAAATTCCTTGCGGGCATGACAGTGTTGAATAATTTGTCATGCCCTTTTTATGCTCTGTTTAAAGTTTTGTTTGTATATTTAAAAGAAATCGGAGGAATGATGAAATTCAAGAAGGTGTTTTTTACGTTGCTCGCTGTTATGGGCCTCGTGGCGTGTTCCAATTCCGATGGCGATGGAGAGGTCCTTTACCGAATAGACGAAAGCGGCGTTGCTTATTCTCCTACGGAAATATATGGGTTCGTGAAATATTTGGATAACATGGAGCTAGAGTCTGTCAAGATTGTAAGTGTTGACGGCTCGCTGAACCCTTTGGATTCCTTCGAGGCATCGCTTGAAAACGATCACGGCGATTATTATTTTGCGGTGGGGGAGCATGATTATCAATATCCAATCGTAAAAGTTGTTCCGGTGTTTTCGTCCGGAAAAAAGATGAAGATGGAATTTCCGCAGTATGTTCGCCTTCAAGAAAAAAATGACAAGATTGAACTTGATTTTTACGAGGCGCTTGCTTCGGAACGCATCAAAAAATTGGCGCTCGAAAAGAATTATGATTTTGAAAAGGCCAAAAAGCAGGCTTTGCTTGAATTCGCTTCGACTTTCAATGTCGATGTGGACAAAATGAGTTGGCACGTGGATTTGATGCCGTACATTATGTGCAGGCACGAAATTTCCGATAGCGTTTTCTATAGCGATTTCAAGGAAATCCGCAAGGCGTTCGGCAAGAAGGGTTCTCTTGAATCATCGATTATGGTGCGTGCTGCAGACGCTTGGCTTTCCACGTACGAACTGAGCTTCGATGATTCCGCAGGAAAAGTTGTCAAGAGCTATTCGCGGGACACGGTTGTGGGATTTGGGACGTTGGACTTTGATTTCTTTGAACGTGCGTATGGAATAACCTTCAATCGAGAAACTAAAGGAAATTTAAAAATCAAGAACAATAAGAGTGCTTATAACGGACGTTACTTTATTTACGACGGTTCGTGGCGTTTGAAGTCCCTGATAGAAGATACGCTGGGCCTTTGCCTGATGGATACGGATACGCTTGTCAAGGACAAGGAATCTTATTACCGCTGCATGCGGCAATCGAATATATGGAAAAAGGAGACGAATCGCGATACGTTGCTGACCTATATTATAGGGGTTTGTGGCCGCGGGAATACGTGGAACAAGGCCTATTATGTGAGGGATACTTTATACGCTTGCGAGTGCACTGCCAATTTGAATTGCAAATGGACGGATGAGTATAATGGAAAAAAATATACGGTAAATGACGCCTTCTATCCAAGATATTTTGATGCGAATGTCTCTTTGCAGATAGGTGAATGCCTTGGTAATAATCTCATGGAAGGTGTGGTGAAAAAGCTTGATGACATGTATGTAAAATGCACTAACGGTAAATGGACTCAATTAAAGGATTCGCTGTCTTATCTGCTGGGAGCGTGTTCGGCGGATAACAGCAAGGGTGAAATTTCGGGCAGGTATTACGGTTGTCTCGATTACAAGGAATATGGAGGCTCGGGTTATTCCTGGGTCGAGATTCCGGCGCCGGCCTATCATGGTGACTCTTGCAATTACCAGAACGATAAACGTGTCAAGAAATACGATGGTTCTTATTTTATTTGTGAAATTCCCAGTTGCAAGGACAAGAATGGATATACTGTGGTGTGGTGCAGGGATCAAGGAATATGGCGGAAGATGGATGAATCCGAATTGAACCCGCCTACGCTTAACATGGACGTGTGCAAGGTGGAACAGGAAAACTTGAAAAAGATTTATGACGGAAAGTATTACGTGTGCAAGATAGAGCGCTGGCATCCGATTGCGAAGGATTCGCTTTTGCAGATAGAAAAAGACGGCTTTATTTGTAGTGACAGCTTGCTTCATGTGGTAAAGAAAGTCGGTAAGACGTACTATCAATGCGATTATGAAAACCAGTGGAAAGCTCTGGATTCGTTGGAGTCGGTTCCCTATGAATTCCGCGACAGCTTGGGCATTTGCGATACTATTACGAATAAGACGCTTTATTGGAGCGAAAAAGCATCGGCGTTTTATGGCTGTGCGGTAAAGGATAGTACATATAGATGGGCTAAAGTTGATTTTGCGTATGAACCTTTTACCATGCCTAAATCCTATGACAAGAAAAAATTTGCTGGCGGAAAATGGATTGACGGTTTTTATACGGTGACTGTAGATAACGTTGTCTATCGTTTTGATAAGGGGCGCCTGGACCATGTCGATTATTTGGGCAAAGGCTATGATGCGTATTTTTACAATGGGAGTTTGTTCTTGCATGGCGAACGCGAATCGGGAGAGAATCTGATGTTGCCGAGTTCGATAGAGAACAAGAGCGCAAGTTTTGACAATTTCTTTGCAGAATGGAAAACTTGGATGGAAGATTGCAGTGAATGTTCTGGCCGCAAGCTGAGCATGGGAGATACGCTTTATGTGAACTGGAACGGCAAAAATTCCTATATGGATTGGGAACATGCAAAGGAATTTTGTCCAGACGGATTCCATGTCCCGACTTCGGAAGAATTCATGCAAGACAACTACATTGCTTATACGTACTACAATATCGTGTACAGGAATGATTCTCCGATTGTATGGGTGTTTGACGGAGGAAAGAAGACGGAATGTACATTCCAGTCCAACTTCATGTATTCGGATATTTTCTGGACGAGTACGGAAAAGGATGCCGAGACGCAGAAATGCTATGAGTTTGCATCGGTTTTTCCTTATGAGGAAAAGGGGCGCCGCATTGTTGATTGCCCGAAAGATTTGTATCCGATGGCGCAAGTTCTTTGTGTCCAGGATAAATGAATTTATTTGGAGGAAAAATGAAATTAGAAAAGGTTGTCTTTATGTTCGTGGCGATGCTTGGCCTTGCCGCATGCTCCGACGACACCGAAGAAGAAGTCCTTTACCGGATGGACGAACAAGGCCTTGTTTTTTCGCCGACAGAAATGGAGGGGTCCATAGAATACATGCCCTCCATGATTCCCAAGTATGTGAAAATCGTAAACGTGGACGGCTCCTTGAATCCGGTCGATTCTTTTGAGGTGCCGATAGATACCTCTGGCAGAGATGATGGCGCGTTCTCCGTTGATTCTAGGGACTACGAATTTCCGTATGTGAAAGTCGTGACAGTGTTCCCGCTCGGAAAAAAGTCCAAGATGGAGTTTCCGCAGTACGTACATCTGAAAGAAAACAATAAAAACTTGAAGATGCAATTTTACGGGACGTTGATTTCGGGCCGTATCGAAACCTTGATGCGCAATAAAGACTACAGTTTTGACGATGCCGAAAAGAAAGCCTATGAGGAACTTGGGAAAAGTTTACGCATGAATTTGGGCGATTTTGCAAATTGGCGTTTTACTGACCATGGGGGCTATTACAGTAATCCGGGTCTTTACGATATGACACCTTTTGTTCTTTGCAAACACGAAATCTCGGATAGCGCTTTTTATAGCGAGTATAAGGAGTTCCGGAAAGAGTTTGCCGAGAAAGGGCTTGTCAGTTCTGCGATGAAAGCGCGCGGGGCGGATGCCTGGCTTTCGACGTTTAAAATGCCGACGGAATCCTCGACTTGGTATTCTTTTGAAAGCATGACAAGAGATACTGCTTTTGGATTGGGTGAACTTGATACGGCATTTTTTAATTGGGCGTATGAACTGGCCGGTTCTTGGAAAAACGGAGATTCCCTAAGGATCATTAACGAGCATAGCGTTTATTATAGACGAATGTTTGTCTATGATTATGGTGGCTGGCGTTTGCGTTCTGTTCTTGAAGATACGCTGGGAACCTGTCAGTACGGCAATACGAAATACATTGAAAATGAAGGCCGTTCTTACTTGTGCAGGTATGATTCGTTTACTTGGGAAAAGTTGACCAATACGGATTCCATTTTGAGGTATAAGTATTTCGGTTGCGATGGAAGGTCTTTTAGCTCGTATGGTTCCATCGGTTATTTGAACGAAAAGATGTTCGTCTGCAATTGCGACAAGTCGGATAACTGCAAGTGGAATGAAATCAAGAAGGACTTTAAGGCGACTGTTTTGGATACGCCGACCGTCAATGTCCTGGCAACGCTCCGTTATGGCGAATGCAAGGACAATGAAGGCGAACGGAAAAAGATGGATAGCTTGTTGGTACTTTGCCACTGGAAAAAGTGGATAAAGGTTGATTCGGTGACGTATGAGTTAGGTGCTTGTTACAATACGGATCGCGACAAATATGGTCAAATGCCGAGTGGTGAATACTACAAATGCAAATCTTCCGAGAATGAATGGACGTTGACTACGGCTATTGAGGCGAACGGCATCGTATGCAATAGGGACAATTGGGATTCCTATAAAAAATTTGAAGGCAGGTATTACTACTGTGACCAGAGTGTATGGCGTGAAGTCCCGGAGGATAGCGTTTACAAGCCGATTCTGGTGGGCGATTCGTGCAATGCAGATAGTGTCTGGAACATGAAGAAATATGGCGATGAATACTTTATCTGCCGCAGCCGCGGTGTGACTGGTGGCGTCTTGTACAACTGGGCCAAAGCCGATACGACGGAAATTGCGCTTTACGATGCCAATGAAAAGAACAAGGACTATTGCAAAAACGGGCGGACAGGGACAAGTGTTCTGCAAGGTGAAAATTCCAAGAAAATGTACGGTTGCATGGAGAGCGATTATACAAAGAGTGTCGAACTCACGGATGTAACATTCTATGAAGTGAAGACAGTCGGTCAGACCATCTTCTCGGGAGGAACGTTTGTGAACGATTCTACATACGAGGTTGTTGTTGACAGCACGACGTATGGATTTAAAATGGGCCGGATAATCGAAGATAACAGATGGAAAAGAAGGGTCTCCCTGATTATCGACTATGTGAAATACGGGGACGAAACTTATGACGCCGTTCTGAATGCGGGCAAGCTGATCATCTTTTCTGTGCCGGGTAAGGATTCTGTTGACTTGTTGGATATCAAGCCTGCAAGCGAATCCTTTGAAAAGTTCTATCCGACGTGGTATCTTTGGGTCGAGGAGGGCAACAGATGTTCCGGTAGCTATGAAAATGCCCATTTCCCTATAAAGCCCTTTAAGTCGATGCTCTACCGCGAAAACACGTACAAGACATTTGAACAGGCGAAAGCGGGCTGCCCGAAAGGTTTCTATATTCCCGACACGACGGAATGGAAACAAGTGAATATGTCTTTCTTAAATTCAAATATTGTGAGTTCGATAAGGGATACATTTGATCCTGATACCGTGAATTGTGTGACCAACCGTCAAAAACATCTTTTGCTTTTGTGGAGCGAATCTCAAAAGGATTCTAGCACTCATTATTGCTATGGGAAAATACTGGATGCGGCTATAGGGAATCCGCATTCCAATATGCTTGAATGCCCGAACGATTTGTATCCGCTTGCGCAAGCGATATATGTAAAGCGATGGTAATTTTATCATTTGAAAAAGGAGTTTGCCATGAATACCCTCGAAGCTATCAAGACTCGCCGCAGCACGCGCAAATTCAAGGCGCAGCCTGTAGAACTCGAAAAATTGCAAACGATTGTCGAGGCGGGGCGTTTCGGGCCTACCGGCGGTAACGCGCAAAGCAACCACTTCTTCGTGATTTCGGATGCGGCTGCCATCGCGAAACTCAAGGAACTTGTGCAGTCCGCTTTTGCCGCGATGGAACTCCGCGAAGACCTTTACAAGAGCCTCAAGAATTCCATCACGCTTTCGCGCAAGGGCAATTATTCGTTCTGCTATACGGCGCCTGTGCTTATCGTGGTCGCGAACAGAAAGGAATATGGCAACAACATGGCCGATGTCGCCTGCGCTGTCGAAAACATGATGCTTGCCGCGAACGAACTCGACCTCGGCAGTTGCTACATCAACCAGCTCAAGTGGCTGAACGAGGACCCGACACTTTTGGAATACTTGCGAGGCCTCGGGCTCAAGGACGACGAACGTGTTTACGCCTCCGTCGCGATTGGATATGCCGACACCGAGAGCGGACTCCCGAACCGCACCGAAGCTCCCCGCACCGGCAACGAAGTCGTGTGGGTGGTGTAGGGATTAGAGTACGTCATCCTGAGTGGCGATAGCCGCGAAGGATCCAGTCACAGTTCTAGCAAGCAATGGCTAGGTTTTAAGTAGTAGGGAACGCGGTAAGAATCGCCTCGAACGATGTGATGTTTACATCGGATACAACGCAAAGTTTTAATCTGTGTTTATTAATTGAAAAACTTTATATAGATTAAAACGATGCGAAAGGAGGTGGTTTCCGTGGGTGGCTTTTTTAGAAAAATATATTGCTTGGTCGCTCTTGTTCTGGCGGCTTTTGTTACGGCTGAAGCCTATACAATCACTTATAACTTGAATGGTGGCGTGAACCACCCGGACAACCCGACGAGTTACGAGGACAATCTGGGTGATTTGACTTTTTATGAGCCTACGCGCGAGGGCCATGTTTTTAAGGGATGGTATTATGAAGTAAATGAATACAGAATTATGCCTGTGGATTACTATTCCCGTTATAAGCAAACGATGTGGTCGCCAGGCGGATTGGGAAATATTACGCTTCTTGCGATGTGGGAACCTGTTCCGAAAACGCCGCAGCAAGATGAACGAGGGTGCTATCTTATCCATAATGCCGAGGAACTGTACGGTATTCTTTCTGTATCCAGGAATAATATGACGACTGCTGAAGTTTATATGGAGTATTTTTTTGACGGGTGCATTTCTCTCCAGAATGATATCGTAGTCAACAGGAACCTTTTAGACAAGGATGGAAAAGTCGTTTCGGATAGCCTTGTTTGGTGGCCTACATTTGGCTTTTCTGGAACATTCGAGGGGAATGGTTTCAAAATTTCTGGATTGAGAGCCGAAAATGGCTTGTTTTCTGCCGTTGGGGAATCGAAAAGCTATGCTGGGAAAAAGACCAGCGTCGTGCGCAACTTGGGTGTGGTCAATTCCTATTTCGCTTCGAGCGTTGCAGGGGGGATTGCTGGGACGGTTTATAGTCCAGCGAAATTGATTAATGTTTACTCCGATGCTGCTGTCTATGGAAGCACTTATGGCGGTGGCATAGTGGGTAATGTTAATTCGCCAGTGGTTGGGCAGACAGCCTTTTCTGATTCAAATTTGGTTGAGATAGTAAATGCTTATAGCCTTGGACTTGTTCGGGGAGGTTATTCTGTTGGCGGAATTGCCGGGAGCATGAATAACGTTCTCGTGAGAAATGTCTATTTTGCGGGAACGCTGGATGGAATTGAGCGGAATTGTGTTGCTCATTATCTGCCTTACGATATCAATGACCCTTATGATAGGGATTTTGGTATTGACACTCATGTTAAAATTGAAAATAGTTTCTGTGCAGAAACAGATAAGTCGAATCTGCGCGGTGGTTCTATAGTTCCGCAAAAACAGTTTGCGGATGGTACTGTATTCGATAGCCTTTCCAAGGGTGTAAATGGCGGTAGCTGGGCCCAGGAAATCGGAAAGGACGCCTACCCTGTTCTTAAGGTGGGCAAGTCGAGTATTCATTATGTCTTGAATGGCGGCGTGAACAGCGAGAAGAATCCGTCTGTTTTTCAAGTGGGAGATGCAGCGATTGTCTTGCAGGATCCGCAAAAGGAAAACGATGTTTTTGAAGGGTGGTTTTTGGACAGCTTGTTCACCCAGAAAGTCGAAGTCGTAAATACGGATAATTATGGAGAATGGACACTTTATGCCAAATGGAAAGGTAGTTTCTTGGTGACGCGCGTGCTTAATTCCGCTGGGAGTGCCGTTGTTTTGAAGGGGAATCGCTATTTGGGGTCTTTGTCGGATTCTGTTGTAACGACTTGGTCGGCAGAGCTTGGAAAGTTTGTTCTGGAAACAGCCTCCCGTGAAGGGTTTGATTTCGAAGGCTGGTTCACGGATTCCTTGCTTACGCAAAAGATTACGGAAATTCCTGCGAACAACACGGAAAATGTTACGGTTTATGCCAAGTGGAAACTGGTTGTCTATAAGATTACATACCACATGAATGGCGGCGTTAACCATCCGGACAATCCGGGAACATTTACGATTGAAGATTTTCCGGTGCAACTGAAGGTGCCGACTCGCGAAGGGTTCCGCTTTTATGAATGGCTTCCGAGACCGCTTGGCGGCATGTCGGCAAAATCGATTGAGCGAGTCGGGGATGTCGATGTTTACGCAGGATGGATGCCGATGCCCAAGGAACCAGCAATGAACGATGACAGTTGCTATAAGATTACGAACAAAGAGGAACTGTATTGGTTCTCTGACTTTGTGAACGAAGCCGATAGCGTAGATGGTAGATCTTTGGCTTGTGGCACGCTTGAAAACGATATCGTTGTCAATGAACATTTGATCAAGGATTCTATGCCGGACTTGACGCGAGAGGATTATCTCTTCTGGTATCCCGTTGCATCGCGGTTGAAAGGAGCATCTTATCGTGGAACTATTTATGGGAACGGGCACTCTATTTCGGGTTTGCTGTGGGGCAATGCTTGTTCTCAAGTGGAGCGTTATGCCGGGGTCGTCTGTCGATTGGCGTATTCGGCGAAGGTTTTGGATGTTGTCGTGATGGATTCGTATGATGGTCTTAACGGACGCGCTTTCGATAACCGAAATGTAACTGTAGAGAATCCTATGCGTTTGATGGAGAAGTCGAAACGCGGTTTGCGGCTATCCGTAAATGGGAATCGTGTTTCGTTGTCAGGGCTTGTTGCGGGGCGTCCGCTATTTGTGATGGATGTGCAAGGGCGTATTTTGCATCGTTTGACGACTCAGCCTTCAATGGTTGTGGAATTGCCGAAATCGGGACGTTTCTTCATCCGCTACGGGAACGAGACTAGGGCTGTGTCGGTTGTTTCTATTCGTTAGCGGCGTTTTCCTTAATTTTTCTTTACAAATAAATTCTTGACTTGACTTGGTACAAAATGTATGTTTAAATTATGATAAATATAAGCCGCAATCCCTTACGAAGTAGGCAAAGAATTTGCATCGGTAGCTTTGGCTGCGGAGATGGTTCTTGTGAGGATGCGGCTGCGCAAAAGTGCATTGAATTTGTCGAAAAAATTTTTGGGCACTCCCAGTTCGTTGGGCGTGTCTTTTTCATATAGAAGGGAATAAACTATGAAACTCAAAAACGGCTTTTTGAGCATTTTTGCCATGATGGTGTTCTGCCTCTCGGCAACGACTGCGTGGGCTAGGCAGTTATCGTTCGACGAAAACGATGGCTATTTCAGAATGGAGGGTGCAGGGACGGATACGTTGACAATCGGGAACGGTGTTCAACTGTTTACGGTTGAAAGTTATGGGATTGACGGTGATGCCGTGCTTGTGCTGAAAGCTCCGGAAGGGCGCGTCTTCCAATTTGGACCGTTTGTTGCTATGTATGAAACTGTTCCCGTGCGGGTTTTCGATGGTGCCGATACCAATGCCACATTGCTTTTCAGTAAAACTGTACATAACTATTTTGGAAACACATGTGTGGATGGTTATTACGGACGGTACGTCAGTTCCGGGCAATATGCGGCAATTGCATTAAAAAAGGGTGTTAAAAATACTTTTGTTTTAAAAACGGTTGTTGCCGATCCCAACGAAAATCATAGTATTTCTGTTGGTAATATTTATAGTTATAACGTTTATCATTATGAAGATTATGATGTGTATTCGTATGATTATTGCACCAGTGGATGCGGATCAGTCAGCCTTGCCGTCGAATCGGCAACGGTAAATACTCCGGTTTCATTTAGTGCAACTCCTGGCGAAAATAAAGTGCTCAACAGGGTTGTAGTGAAGGATGGTGATAAGAGCATAGCTGTAACGGGCGG
>JAEEGK010013798.1_pt1 | contig 18151 bp, 9 predicted proteins | sample 8958771 | NCBI WGS metagenome assembly JAEEGK01 (sample SAMN16246547, study PRJNA631951) | gut metagenome | biome: gut microbiome; feature: rumen; material: SC-attached | host: Bos | place: Iran: Karaj | collected 2018-10
TCCCCAATCCCCAATCCCCAATCCCCAAATCATTATTTAATATATTATTTATTATCATAATCTGTATAATAATTTTTGATTTTTGTCATATTTTTTTAAATTTAACAAATAAAATTTTAATAAAAATTATTCCAAAAACAAAAGAAATTTTCTTCTGTCTTGAATTATATAATTACATCTTTAAATTCAATTATAAAAAATATTATTGTATATACAATTTTTATAGAAAAATTATTTTTGTTGAGAAATTTTGAAAATAAATCATTTTATTTAAAAAAAATGATAAATGAAATTAAAACATATTCTTTCTTTAAAAAACATGAAACAATTAAAGACATAAAAGGAAAATATTCATATTTTAATTTATCAGACTTAAATATTTTAGATATAAAAGTATCAGGCAAATATATATATCTTTCATGTAGAATTAAAAGACAAAAAAAAAGTTTAAATAACATTCAATCAACAGAATCAAGTATATTTCAAATTCAACATTCAAAAATAATTTCAGAATTTAATAATATTTACAATAAAAATATTTTTGATTTTAAAATATTATTAATAGATTCAATTTCATATTTAGTAACTTTAGGAACTGATTTTAAAGAAGTAGCCATTGGAAATGATAGAACCTTTTTAATGATTCCTTCTGTTAAAGTTTTTCCAACTTCATTAAATTTAAATAATCAAGATGATTCAATCTCTGATTTAATAAATACAATAAATTTAATGAAATATATTAATAAAGATGAATTATATGATGGAAATGATTATATAAGAAATATAGAACCTATTACAAATATAAATTGTTTTGATGTATCTGATGATGGAAATTATATTGGAATTGGTTTAGAAAAAGGTGAAATAATTATAATTAAAGATATATTTGAAAGAAAGAATGATAATAAAAATAATATTTTTTTATTACCTAAAGCTACTATTGATAATATTACAAACCTTTTATTTTGGAAAAACTCAAATAATTCAATAATTTTATATATGACAACAGTTAAAGAATTATATTATTATGAAATAAATAATAAAACTTTTTCTCAAATGAATTCTGATTTTGGAGCTTTAAAAGGATGTATTTCTCTTGATAAAACTTTAAATAAAATTATATTAGTTTCTCCTTTTGATAATTCAATAGGAGAGTTAATTAATTTTGAAAAAGGAGGTTGTTGGTTATTAGAAGGAAAAAAAAGTAATTTACAATTATATAAAAATAATATTGTTTATATTGCTAATGGTAGTAAGATAATTGTTTATGATCCAAATAATAAATTAGTGATTTTTAATCAAGAAAAAGAAGAAAATGAAAATATACTTAATATATTTTCTTTTTCTGAAAGAAATTTAATTTATTGTTTAAAACAAAGCAAAAATAATGAAGAAAAAAATATTAAAGAAATTATTGTATATAAGGAAATTCACCATGATTATAAATTAGAACAATTTTATAATAATAAAGATTATAATTTAGCATTAAAATATGTAAAACAATTTCCTAATTTATTTAGAAAAGATATAAAATATGAAATAATAAAGAAAAATGGAGATTATTATGCATCAAAAGGTGATTATAAAAATGCAATTAATGAATATATTAAAACAATTAACTATTATAATCCAACTGAAATAATTTGTAATTTATTAGATGGTTCAAAAATGGATTTTTTAATTGTTTATTTAGAAGAAATAAATAAAAAAGATTTTTTTATAATGGAAGAAAAGAGAAATTATTATATTTCTCTTCTAATCAATTGTTACATAAAACAAAAGAAATTTAAAAAATTAAAAGAATTTATTGATAAAGCTTATTTAAATAAACAAACTTCAATTATTAGAAATGTAATTAATATATGTAAAGAAACGAATCAAGTTGAATTAGCAATGACTATTGTTGAGAAAGGTAAAATTAATGATATTAAAATTGAAGTTCTCATTGAAATGAAAGAGGATTATAATCAAGCTATTGATTTGTTAATAAAAGAAAAAAATATTTTAAAACAATTTGAATTAACTATAAAATATGGTGATTTATTAATTGAAAAAAATAAGGAAAAAATGTTAAAATTAATTTATCAAATATTAAATCATTTGATTAATATTAAAAATGGAAAAGAAGTAATTTTAGGAAATCAAGATTATATTGAAAAGGTTAAAAAATTAAATTATGATGATTTAATTAATTTAGTTATTTTAGATAAATATGAAAATATTAGAGAAAAAATGCTAAATTTTATTATTGAAAATGATAAAAATTGTAATAGTAAAATTATAATTGGAAAAATAGAGATTTCTCTTGTAAAATTTAAAGAATTTTCTAAAGAACACATTAATGATAATAATATTCTTAAAAATCCATATATTGAAGATATTATAAATATATTAAAGAATAAAAATAAATTAGCAAAAATTGATAAAAATTATTTAATGACTCTTTTTATAACTTATAATTTTCAAGAGGGAATTATTTATTTAAATGAAATTTTAAATGATCAAATGAGATTATTACAAATATATATGGAAAATCAAAATTACGAAAAAATATTAAATATATGTGATAGTTATGGTTTAAAAAATAATGACATTTATTTTCAATCATTATATTATTTTATAAAAACATATTCTAAAGATAATTCCACAGAAAAATACATTGATATGTTATTAGCAAGATTATATGAAAAAGGATTATTAACAACAATTGCAATAGTGGAAATATCAAAAAAATTACAAAATAAAATGAAATTTGGAATTATACGAAAATATATATCTAATGTATTTAAAGATAATTTAGTTACTTTAGATACTGGAAAAAAAGAAAGAGACCAAATATTTGAACAATATAATAAAATAAAAAGAGATATTGAATCATTGAAAAGAAAAAAAACTTTTGAGATAAATAAAAATTGTAATACTTGTAATCAAAAATTATTAGCTAAAGATGAAATAATTTGCTTTTGTTGTAATCATTCATTTCATCAATTGTGTTATAAAAATTTCCTTGAAGTTTCAAATATAGAAGAAGATATTTGTCCTCAATGTGTAAATAAAAATAATCAACTTTCACAAAGAATGAAGCAAAGCATTGAACAATCTAATAATCACAATAATTTTTTTATTGAATTACATTCAAAACCTAAAAAATTTGAATTAATTACAAAATATTTAGGAAAAGGTATATTTAAATTTAATTAAATTTTCTAAATAAATAAAATAATAATATTAATAATATAAAAAAGAAATATAATTTTACAATTCTTCTGAATTAAAAGTAAAATAAAACAAAAAAAAAATCAAAATCATTGTTTTAAAATTAAACAATGAAATTTTTTTAAATAAAGAATAGAAGATATACTTTCTTGAAAATTTAAAAATTGTCATAGTTTAAACAATGTATCTAAAAGAGCATTTCATTTTTTATAATGGATTTATTTTAGGGATATATATTTTGATTAAAATACTATAAAGGTTTTTTCTTTTTTGTTTCATCTTTTTTTTGCAGTGAAAATATTAATAATTAAGGTGATGAATTATATAATTGAATAAAAAATCTTTCGATGAATTTCCTAATTTATAAAAAACAAAAATTAATAAAAAATTATTTTATGTTTATAAAATCTAATAAAACTTTTAATTAAAAATAAATTTAAACAGTGTTTCCATCAATAATTTCAACACTAGGAATTCTTTTTTGAATTTCAGGGTAAATATCATCTGGAAGCTTATCTTGAGGTTTAGAATCATATAAAGTAGGATTTTCTAAAGCAAAAGGATTTCCTTTGAAAACAACATCTTTTAATTCAGTTAAACTTGATAAGTTATTTAATTCATCAATTTTAGCAATTAAATTATTTCCAATATATAATTTTTGAAGTTTAGTCAAACTTTTAAATCCATCTAATTTCTCAATTTCATTATAAGAAATCCAAAGTTCTCTTAAAGTTTTACCTAAAAAATCTAAACCACGAACAGCTCTTATTTTATTTCTTCCTAAAGATAAAATTTCAATGTTATCAAAATGAAGATCTGGAATTTTTGAAATGAAATTTGATGATAAACTTAATTTTTTACATCCTTTAATATAATTTAATCCATTTGAATCTAAATCTGCAATTCCTCTGAATATTAAATCAACCCATTCTTCATCACATAATTTTCTTCCTTCTTCTTCATGTTCCTTTTCCCAATCTCCTATTGCTTCTTGAAGAGATTTCTTCTTCTCCATTGGACGAAAAACAACAGCTGCCATTTTTTTTTAAGTTACATAAATTAATTATAATGTCTTTATATATTTTTTTTTTAATTTTATTGGGTGCAGTATATAATTTTTTTTGTTATTTAATTTTTTTGATTTTGAGAATAATTTCCCTGAAACTTAATAATAATTATTAAAATAATCAATTTTTCTTTTTCTCAATTTTTTTAATAGAGAATAAAAAAAATTTTTTTATCATATCTTTTAAAATTATGTTTATTCGAAGAGAAAATATGTTTTCTTTTTAAATTAGGAATTTACTAATTTAAAAATTAATGTATAGTATTATTATTTCATTTACATTTGATTAATATACTTTTACAATATATTATGTTGTTTTTCAAATGAAAAATAAATAAATAAAGTATATTGAAAAAAGGAAATGAGAAAAATTTAGAGTAAAACAAAAACATTTTATTCCTCAAATTTTTAATTTTAAAATTTAAATATAAAAAATTATTTAATTGCTCAAAACACCCATTAGAAAAAATACAAAAGAAGGATTGATTAAAATATTGTGTTAATTTATTTTCAACATTTCAATTTATAAACAATTATTTATTTATTTCTTCAATCACAATTAAATATTTTTATAAAAAGAATTCAAATCATTAAAATCCAATAAATTAACTCACAAATAAATCTCAAAAAAATGAATATTTTAATAAATAAGAGTAATAATATTATTATTCAGGAATAAGTGTAAAAAAAAAAAAATAAATATTTTTTAAAATAAAATTTGAAATTCTTTCAATTAATTTTTTAATCAATTAAAACATAGAAAAAAGGAAAGTATTTTTAATTCCAAAAAATTTATTTTTTGGTGATACCCAAAAATTCAACCTCAAAGCATAAATCAGTATTAGGAGGAATAACTCCACCAGCACCACTTTTTCCATAAGCATAGTCACTTCTAATCCAAAAATTACTTTTTTCTCCGACTTTCATTCCAAGAACTCCAATATCCCAACCTTTAATAACTTGACCAACTCCAACATTAAATTCAAAAGGATCATCACTTTTATCAAATAATTTCCCATTTGTAAATGTTCCTACATAATGAACTTTTACCATATTTCCTTTTTGAGGCATTGGTCCTGTTCCTTCTACTAATATTTTTTTCTTTAATCCTCCATCATCAGTGACATTAATGAAACCTTCCATTTTGTATTTTTTATATATTTTTATTTTTTTGTTTTTTAAATATTTAATAATTTTAAAGTATTTTATTTATAAAAAAAGAATTATATTAAAATAGAATAAAAATGTTCTTAGCTTCATCATTAAATGATAAATTGAAAAAAACTATGAATGAGGTTGAACCTGAATTTAATCAAACTTCATTATTTCCTTATAAAAAACCTCAATCAAATGGTGCTGTAATTACAATACATAAACATGATCCAAATACTAAATTAACTTCTGAAGAACTATTTAATTTAACTAATGAAGAATGGGAAAAAACCTTTACTTTGCCTAAATTAAGAAATAAATGGAAAGAAAAAATAAATGTAAATTTTAAACAAAATTTTAAGAAAATTTCTGATGATGTGATGCCAGAAAATGTTAAAGAAGCAAGATTATATATTAAAGATTTTGTTGATCCTGATAATTTAGAAATAAAAAAAAATAAAAGATGGAATAACTCAGTAAATCCAAGAGAAAAATTAAGACCAGAATTAAAAAAAACAATATTTGAAGCAACTCATAAATTAAATGATTTTATTGTTGTTCCTTTAAGAGAAAAAAAAAATATTGAAGAAGGAGTTGATTCAAGAAATTTTATGTATTATAAAGGAGAAAAATGGAATAATTCTACTTTATTTGAAGATTATGAAAAAAAGTTTTTAAATACTGTTTCAGGAGAAAATGCTTTTGAAAATACTAAAAGATATTGGAGAAATACTAATTTTGATAGAATTAATGAAAATATTATTCCAATTTCTAACAACAGAAAACATTTTGAAGAACCTAGATATTATAAAAAATATATGAGCCCACTTCAAGAAACTAATTTTAAGTTAAATACTATGAGAAAAGTTAAAGAAATATTAAGTTTAGAAAGAGAAAGAGTTACAAAAAAAATATTACATGATAATCCAGGAAATGAAAAATTTTTTGAAAAAATTAATTCTTTAACTAATAAAGAAATGTATCATACTTACCAAGAAAAATTTAATGAATTAACTGGTAAAAGTAAAAGTTTAACTCAAAAAAATTTTTTTAAAAAAGATTGGAAAGACGAAGAATTAGTTGATAAAGTAAAAACTTTAAGTAATTGGAAAAATATAAAATGGTTTAAACCTTTTAAAGGGGAAAATGATAAAAAAGATAAAAATTTTAAAAAAAGAGAGTTATTAAAACCTTTAGTAACAAAAGGTTCTGCAATAGCAAAAGAAGAATTTAATATAAAAGCAAAATTAGAAGAAGATTATAAAAAGGAAATTAAAAAACAATTATTACAAAAAAGAAATAAAACTATATTACGTATTGAGCATATACCAACTAAAAATTCTCTTAAAGAAAGTAAATATCCTTTAGATAAAAAAGCTTATGATATTCAAATAAAAAAATCAATAGAAGATAGAAAAACATATAAAAGAAATAAAAGTAATGATAATATTAATGAAGAAGAAAAAGAACAAGATTTAATTATTCAAGATGATAATGCTATTGTTCCTTTATCACAACCTTATTCAAATAAATATTTTTTACAAGCTTATAAAACTGTAACTTTAGATGATTTAAAAGAAAAAAATAGAAAAAGAAAAAATGAACAATGGATTGAATATCAATATAGTCATTTTGGAACTTATAGAGAATTTGAATTTTCTGATAAAATTTATACAGATCCTGATGTTGGGAAATTTAAAGTTAAAAAAGAAAAAATAAAAGCTTGGTCTTGTTGTATGAATACTGATGAATTTAGTAAAGGTTGTAGAAAAATTAGAATTAATAAATTAAAATGGAATTTAGATAATGCATAAAATTTTTCTATTTTTTTTATTTATTAATTATTTTAAAAATGTAATTATTTATTTTTTTTAAAGTTTATTTATTTATATTAATTTATATAATTAAAAAAATTATTGTTAAATAAGTTATTCGTTTTTTAGTTTGAATTTGCTTCATCTTCTTCTTCTAAATTGGAATTTGAACATCTTTTTCTTTGAATTTGTTTTTGTTTTTTTCTAAAAGCTAGTCTTTTATATTCTCTTTCAATACTTTCACTGTCTAATGATTTACTTGAATCTAAAATACTTTGTATCATATCATCTGTTAAATTATCATCTACAATATTTAATAAAGATTTTTTCAATTGATTATTTATATGATTACATTCTAATATTACCATTATAATATTTAATATATATGAAATCCCTTTTGCTATATTTAAAATAAAATATATTAAATCAATTATATTTTTTTTCTCATAAAAAAAAAGAATGTAAAATATTATTAATAAAATCGCAAAAAAAGAAAAAATTATATGAAAATATAAGAATTTTAATCTTTTTGTGTAAATTGAATAGAAACCTAAAATCCAGATTGACAATATACATATTAAATTATAAGTAATTACTATTATAATAAATATTTTTTGGTCAAATATAAAAGTGTTTTTTGATGTATCCGAGAGGTGAAAAAGTTGTATTAATTTAAAAGAATTTAAAGATATTGATATTATTTCTAATATAATCAATAAAATAAAGAAAAAACAAGATAATTTTCTTATTATTGAATGGGACATTTTCTATTATTGGGAAAATATATATTTTTTCATTATATTATTTGTTTAAAAAAATTTTAAAAAATTAATTTAAAAAGAATTAATCAAAAATTAGGTTTTTAATAGATAATGAAAAAGAATAAATTTATGAAAAAATGAATAACTTTAGAAGAATTCTACAAATCAAAAAAAATAAATCAAAACAAATAAAATTAAGGCAAATAAAACAATAAAAATAATAACATCATATTTATATAAATATTAACTATACTTCTCAGAATAATTAAACAATATATAATATGAATTTATAAAAACATTAAAAATATTAAATGTAAATATAATTTCAAAAAATTAAAAAAAAAATAAAGATATAAAAAGATAATTAATTGTTTTGATAAAAAATACAAAGGAAAGTAACAGATAATCAAAAAAGAGATAATTTAATTAACAAAAAAAATAATAAATTTATATTTTTATGGAATCATTAAGAGTAAAAAAGGAAGAAATTTTAACAAAATCATGAAATTTAAGACAATATTTCTAAAATTTTAGTATTTTAATATTTAAATAAATTTGGTATATAACAGAGATTTTATTGTTTTATATGATTCAAAGAGTAAAATTTCTCAACAATATTTTAGTAAATAAATAATAGAGTTTATGTGTAATGATTGCAGAAAAAATTCAAATATATATAATATTTCATATTTGGAAGTAATTCTATTAATAATTCTGCTCATATGAATAAAAATGAAATAATAAGGATAATAAATGTAAAATTTAATTAAAATAAAAATTTAATATACAATTTATTTTATTTTTTATCAAGTACAAAATTAAAATTTAATATTTACTTGCAAAAAGATTTGAATTAACTGTTGTTAAAGGTTTAATGTGTTCTAAAGTATTTACAGTTAAATTAGAATTTCCTTTTCTTTCTCTTATAGATTTAATATGAGATAAATTATAAAATTTTTGTTCAGACAAAGCATTAGGTGTTGTTTGAATATTATATGAAGAAATATCTTTTCGGCCATTTAATAAAGTATCAATATCATTTAAATTTATTCCTTTTTTAATTAAATTAAAACATTGTTTAATTTGTTCTTTTTTCTTTTTATTATTAGTCCAATATTTTAAATTATATTTATTATTAAAATTACTATTTGTTTGGTTTTGAAGAATTCCAACTAAAGAAATATCGTCTGAAACTATATGTTTCGTATGATTATTATTGAATCTAAGATAATTACTATTAACATAATAATTTTTACAATTTGAAGGATAATGAAAAAAATGATTTTTTAAAAATTCATTACTTAAAATTGTTCTATTATATTTTGGTAAATATTTTCTTCCTTTATATAAATTTGTATATGAAACTTCAGAAAACACATTTATCTTTTTTGAGAAATCTTCAAATTGAGTTTGAGTGTTTGTAGATGTCATTTTAACTTCTTTTTTTCTATTAGTCGATGATAAACAATTTTTAATATGACTTAAAGAAGTTTTCAAATTATTCTTATTGTTTTTATTTTCTTCATATGAATTTTCCATATTCCTTGAAAAAATATTTTTATTTAAAGGTATATTTAAAAATTTTTTTTTAGGAATTATTTTTTTTGGACTTTTCTCAGACTCAAATAATGAAGATATTGAAAGTTTCTGAATTCTAGGTAGTAGTGACATTATAATTTTATTATTTAAATAAATATTTATTTTTTTAAAATTCAGAGTAATTTTTATTTCTAATATTTTTACTTCAATAACTAATGATTAAAAATAAAAAGATCTTCTTATTTAAATCATTTCCAATTTACAAATAAAATTTTATTTCTGGATTTGAAAAGAACTTTTATTAAATATTGAATTATTTTCAACAATAATTTGATTCAATCAATCTACTTAAAGTATCATTGGTATATAAAATATTTAAATACATTGAATTTAAGTGTTTTCTTTCAAAAATAAAATTAAAGTTATTTTATTTGAGATTGTAAATATTGAAATATAATTCATTATTCAATTTCCAAATTTACATTATTCTCAATAGAGCATTAAATAATATTTTCATTGAAAAAGATATACTTTACAATATCTTAATGAACTTTTTTCTTTGATTGTATATTTATTCTTTTTTTCCAAAGAATATCTGTATCTTTAGAATTATTACAATTATCATTTTTTAATTTTATAAACTATTTATATATAAACCTCGATTGTCAGTGTTTACAAATAATCTCATAGTTCTTATATTTAAAAAAATTGACCTATTAGTAAAATTTAATAAATTTTTATTTATTTTATCTTTTAAATTTTAAAAAATGATTTTATTTTTTTTGAGTAATTCTAATTTGATTTTTAATTTTTTTTGGACTATAGTTCAACATTTCACTTTATTTACTCAAAATGTTATAGTTTAAAACTTTAATAAAATATTAACATTAATTATAAAAAAGTTTATCTCATTATATTATAAAAAAAACTTATTTTATATTTCTAAATCAATTCCTTTTTAAATAAAAAAAATCCATAAATGAAAAACCAAAAAAATAAATCAATTAGTTTAAATCTTATTAATTGATTTAATACTTTCAGTCCTAAAACTTTTTCCATACATTCCATCAGAAATAACTCCTTTTCTAAATCCTCCATATCCAACAATATAAGGTGCATCTACAATTTTTTTTCTATTAAAAGTAACTGCTCTTTTAAAAGAATCACTTAATCCCATTAGCATTTTTTCATCTTGTTCACTAGTGACAATTATTTTAGGTTTTAAAGCTTCATCATGTTCTCTTAAAATTCTTTCTTCTTGAACACTTCTTGTTTTAGGTCTAACAAATTTATCTTTCATTTCACTAATATATCTTTCATCTTTAGGTAAATCAGCTTGATTACAATAAGCACCTTTAACAGCAATACTACTAGCTTTAGCATAACTCATTCCAAAAATATTACTTCCTTTCTTTGTTGTTGTTTCTATTCCTGAAACATGACCTGTATATCCAGGAATGTGTTCTGGGTAAAGAACATGTTTATTACCTGATATCCATGTTCTGGCTTCTTTTGAACGGTTTGAAAATATTTTATCCTCTTCTAATGGATACGTTTTTGACATATCTGCATTAAAGTATCCACGGTTATAATATGTATAGTCTACCTTGTTTGAAGGTACGTATATTTGAGAGTAGTCTGGCTCTTTTGTTAATAAGGATTTTATGTGGTTGTTTGTTGCTCCTACTGTCATTCCTATTACTTCGTATTTGTATGGGATGTGACCCATGTATCCAGGAAAATATTCACGGAAAAGAGAGTTTTTTTCCATTTTCTTATTTTTTTGTTATTTTTTTTTAATTAGTTATATTTTAATTGTTTTATTTATTTTTTTTCAAGTTTGAAATATTTTTTTTTAAATAAAAAGAAATCATAATTAATTGTATAATTGAAAAGAGATTTTTAAAATAAAAGAAGGAAAAAAAGTAAAAAAATATAAATCAATGTTTAATTATTTGATATTAATAATATAGAAGTTTTAATATTTGATGATATAATAGCATCAATAAAAGAATTATATTTAAATATATCTGAAGAAGATTAAAATATTATTTAGAATAGTATTGGATTTTCATAAAAATGGGAAAGTCAATTATACTAAATTTCTTCTACTTCAACGATAAAATTAAATAAAGAAGAAAAAGAATAGAGTGCTTTTTAATATTTTGAAAATAATAATGAAATTGGTTATATTTACTTATAATTCTATGTTATAAGCTAATTAAGGTTTTCAATTGATTGTGATGAAAAATACAATTTGATAAAGCAGAAAAGTGATTTCAATATATTTAAAAAATTTCAAAATAAATGAAAATCTTTTTTATTTTCCAAACTTTATTTTTTATTTAATACAGAAAAATTTGAAATAAATATCGAAATACCATTTTAAAGATATTATTTAGGATAATTTTTTTGATTTCCTAAAAATTTTGGTTTTTCAAAATAACCTCCATAAGGATTAGTAATATTATCAAAATTTTTTTTTCCTTTTTCCTTATTACTTCTATGACTGAAACTATTATATTTTTTATTCATTTTTGGAGAATTAACTTTAGCTTGTATTGTATTTTTTATTCTCATTGGTACTTTTAATTTATTAGTAATTTTTTCATTTAAATTATCATTTATAATTTGTTCAACATTTTCCAAATAATCTTTTGGACAATTTGGATCAGTTAATTTTTTAATTACATCTTTTCCTAATTTTTGATTAAGTAAATTTAATATTTCCGCATTATTCATTATTTTAATAATCAATTCATTTGAATTAGTTTGATTTCCAATACTTCTATTACTATTATAATTATATGTATTAGTTCTTTTTTCTGGTAAAGTATTTCTATTATGATGAAAATGTAATCTAACCGCACTTTTTAATCTTCTTTTATCATTTTCAATATTTCTTAAAGCATTTGAAAATTGTTTTGATTTAGAAACTTTAGCTTTAAATAATTCTCTTTTTGGAGATTTTGAAATATAATTTTTTATCGAACTATCACTGTTTTTTCTTAAATCTTCATTTTCATTTGATAAAAATATATTATCTGAAATTTGTTTTGCTAATGTTTCTTGTTGTGCAACATTTGATAATGATAATGCTTTATTTTCAGTTAGTAATGCTTTAATTGCAAAAATAGCTTGTTTAAAATCTTCTTTTAGATCTTCAATGAAATTTATTGTTGGCTTTTTATTAGTATAATATTCTTCTAAAGTTGTAATAGAATTTAATATATTTTTTAAATGATCTAATGAATATGTCCTTGACTCAAGTTTTTGTATTAAATAATGAATTAACATTGGATTTTCATTAGAAATTGAAGATTTTCCATCAAGATTATAAGACATTGTTATTTATTTTATGAATAAATTTTTATTATTTAAATTTTAAGTTTTAAATTTTTCAAATATTTAAATAATTTATATTTATTGATAATAGATATAGTTATAAAATTAATTTGTTATATAATTCCAGTGAATTAAGTTTGTTCTTATTGTTATCTTATTTTCTTTTATTATATGTTCTTGACAAATTTTAATAATTAATAGTTCCAAAAAAATATTTAAACTTTTCCCTGTCTGTCACTTTCAGTTTTTTAGTGATTATTTAATGATTTATTTAATTTAATTAAAAGGTATTTAATATCTCATTTTTATTCTCTAAAAATCCTTTTTGAGAGATCTTATATTCTTTTCATGGATATATTAATTGATTTATACTTCAAAATAGATTGAAATAAATTAATTTCCATTAAAAATAAGTTATTATGTTTGCAATTTTTAAATTTAGAATTAAATGATATAAATATGATAATAAAAATGCCTTAGATATATATTATTTAATAAAATAAATCAATCGAATTTGAAAAATTTAAACTCTTGACAATTATGATAAGAATTTAAATTCTTTTTTGTTTAAAATGATATATTAATTTTAATTTTTTATATAACAAGAGTTTCTTTATTATTTTCATTAAAAAAATTATTTAATCCAATCATCAAATATTTATTGTCATTTTTTTATTAAAAGAGCATAATTTTGCAATTCTCCATAATATTATATTTTTGAAGATTTAAAGAATAAAATTTCTTGACCATCATTTTCACTAATAATAAGTTCATATCTTTTTTTAAAATCATAATTTTATATTTTTTCATTATTTTTATATATTATTCCTTCTGAGTATTTATATATTATATTTGATTAGTTTTTTTTTTTCGAAATCATAAATATGTAATACTATTTTTCACTCTTTATTTTCAATTTAGCTTTTTCATATTATATAATCTTTTTTTCATTTTTTATTTAATTCTTTAAAGATGTTCTAATAAATGTTTTTTTTAGAATAATCTAATTTAGTTTATTTTTTGATAGTCATAACCCATAATAAATAATTTAATCATTATTTATAATTTGTATAATTAAAATTTTTGATACTTGATCTTATTTGATTTTAATATAAAAGTTAATATATGATATTTACTTAGCTTTCTGATTTAATGATGAAAAAAGCGAGTATTTTATATTTTATTTTGAATGATGATTTATTTGATATTATAATATTTTTCTTATTATATTATCTTTATACTGAGAATAAAGAAGATTAAAAATAATTATTAAAATTTTAAATTGAAATATAGAAAATATTCTTATAAAAACACTAAAATTTAGGATATATTTTTAGATTGAAAAAAGAAATTAATTATACAAAATGATTATCCAATAATATTTATTTTTTAATTTCATTATTATCATTCATTGCTATTAAAATATATTTGACTTCTTTTTATATAATATTTTCCCTGAAATACAGGAAAAAAATAAATATTTATAAAAAACTTATTTTATGAGTTTTTACTTTTTCTGATGAAATCAAGTACATATATAAATTAGAAAAAAAAATATTTTAAAAAATAATTATGAATTTACTTTATAATATTAATATAAAATATCTTATTTTCTTTATTTATGATATAAAAAACAAAATTCCTCAAAAAACTATTATTTTAATTAAAATTAATAGCACTGTTCTCCTCAGGATAACCACTCTTAATTGGAGCATCACTAAACAAAGCATTCCCTTCTTCTTCCAAATTAACTGGTGAATATGATTTTCCTTCAGAAAATAATTTATCGAACAAAGAATAAATCCCATTTAAATCAAAATTACAAGTAACTTCTTTATCCATTAAATAATAAATTCCAATTGCAAAAAACAGAATTAAGATAATAAAAATAAATAACCCAAATTTCCCAAAAAATCCATTATAAGGACAAGGTAAAACTATAGGATCAAATTTGACTCCATTAATACAAGTATCACCAGGTATTCTTCTATATCCTTTAGAAATTTTATAAATTCCTTTACAATCTAAAGGAGGTTTATTAATAACAGTTTCATCTATTTTTCCATCTCCTATTCTCGTACAAGGACTTCCAGGTTCACTTCTTTGATAACCCATATCACACATATAATCTAATTCAGTACAATCACAATTTAATTTAGTTATTTTTCTTTCAAATTTTTCTGTATTTACACATTTACTTTCTCTCTTCCTTCTAACAATTTGTATTTTATGTCCTAATAAACATTCAACTCCTGCTCTTCCATCAGAAGGTGACCATATTTCATAATCACTTTCTGATGTCCCTGGTTTATCAGGATACTTACATTTATCATATACATTACCAAAATTTATTCCTATTGAAATCCCTTTTTTTACTCCTCCTTTCATACTTTCACCATATATAATAAAATTATGACTCTGTGATGTTGGTTCTATTATAATATTTCTTATTAAAAATTTCTCATCTGATATTTTCTTTTCTTCCCATGATAATCCTTCATCCCAAGTATAGTAAATTGTATTACTTGGTTTTTCATCATCAGCTAATAATATTAATCCTCCACCATCACCAATTTCATATATATGACTTCCTTTTTTAATTTCAAACCAAGTTAATCCACCATCACGAGATAAAAATGTTGAAACTTCTTTACTAAGATAATGACCTACATTTCCATTTCCTAATATTAATCCTACTGCTGAATCAACACTATAGAATGGAGGATGCTCTGAGGAAATACCAAATAAATTTAAATAACAATAATTTCCACAATTATATTTTTTACCTTCACTATCTCTTTCAGGAGCTTTTAATCTTTGCCAATCACCTCCTCTATTAAAAGTAATTTCTGTTTTAATATAATCTTTATATTGTAAATTACTTTTATGATGACTTCCAGTATTTTTTTTAGGGTCTTTTGACATTGATTCTTTTTTCTTTTGTTGAACTTGCTGTAATTCCTTAGCAGCTAATTTCATATATTTTCCACTAATAACATTAGCAATATAAACTCCTTCAACAGAATTAACTTTTTCAAAATCACATTGATTACCTTCACCTCGAATATTATTCTTTAAAGATAAACTATAACCTAAACCTCTAGGTCCACTAATATAAATATGTCCATAAGGTGAATTTTCTCCAAAATGATTAATATGAAGAAAGACACTATGAAAAGTAGGATCTAAAAAAGTATAAGAATGTTCTAAATAAGATTTTTGATTAGTATCAATTGGTTGTAAATCATAATCATAATGAGTAGTTTTAGCTAATAATAATTGAACTTCTTGTGCTTCTTGGTCAACTACACTTGCAACAAATAAATAATGATTTGTAACAAGAAATTTATTTCCTTTTGATGCAAGAACTTTAAAAGTTTTAAAAAAATCATCAGAATAAACTAAATCAACTTTATAATTCCAACCAGTATTTTTTTGATCACCAGTACCTCTTGGTTCATAACTCATTAAAATTCTTTCTTTAGGAACTCCTTTATTAATTTGACTTTGTTCAACAATTCCCCAACCAAATTGAACAACATATTTTCCAATTTGATGCCAATTTACTCCTAAATCTTTAGTATAAAAAACTTCTTGATATATTTTACAAGGTTCACCAACAAAATCATTACATGAAGTAAATGCAGAAGCTAAACCCCAATTTCTTTCAGTAGGATGAAAAATAAATTCATTTATTCTTCTTCCATGATTTAAAGCTTTTATTTTTAAACCACAATCTTCACCAATCCAATTTATTCCTTGTGTTCCTAAAAAAATTAATAAAGTTTTATCTGCAGGTGATTGAACTATTAATGATACTTTTCCTATTTCATTTTCATTTTCTTCTAATTCATCTTTTCCTGTGTTTGTAAAAATATCATTTAATTTCTTCCAGTTCATTCCACGATCTTCACTTCTATATATACTGTTTTTATCTGTTAGAATTATTGCTATGGAGTTATCTATCCCACACCATATTAAATCACTAGGTGTACTATCTAATTCAAATCTACTAAAATCTATTGTGCCTTGGGAAACTATTAAAGGTAATGTTGATAATATCAGAAGAAAAAGGTTTATTATCATTTTTTGATTTAACATTTTTGATTTTTAAAAAATGTGATTGTTTATTTTTAAAAAAAATAAATTAATATTTGAATAATTTTTTAAACATTTAAAAATAAATAAAAAAACACAATCTTATTTAATTTTTATATATTTAACATAGGCTCCTAAATTTCATTGTAATAATTTCCAAAGTTACATTATCTAAAATAAGAAACTTACAAACAGTATCAGCAAAAACTCTAATAACTTTAGGTTAATTTTGATTAAATATTCTAGTTCTTTCATAGTGTGAGTAATCATATAATATTTTTTTCAACATTTATATTCTTTTTATATCAATAAATTTTTCTTAAGTTCTATCCCCATATCAATGAACAAATTACATAAAATTTATTAATTTACTTCTTCATCCTTATTAAATCAGACTTCAATTCTTCTAAATTTGGTTCTTTTTGATTTGAGTATTTGATGAATAAGGCTTATTTACGTTTGGATAGGATATTTATTGTTCATTTTTGATTGATATTTAAATTACCTAATTCATTATCATTTTCATCATTTTTGTTTTCTGTATTTATTTATTCTACTTCCCCTGATATCTTATTAAAAATTTTCATTTTATTTATCTGTTCTTTTCATAAAATATATTCTCTTTCATCTAATTTCCATTATTTCTTTTACTGATTTATTTCTATATTTTTTTCTGATTGACTTTGTTCTTTTTATAATATATAAACTAAACATTCATTATTTTATAATTTTTGTGAGTAAAATAATTAAAAAAATAAATTATATATTTTAAATTTAGGTAAATTTGGGGAAAAGTGTAGATGAAAAATTGATAAAAATACGGATTTGACAATCTAATTTTTGAGAAGTTATTAATACTTTTTGCTTATATTCTCTATAAAACAGTAGATTATAGATCTTCATATATTTAATTGCCTAAATTTATGTATCATTATTACTTAAAGTTGAATTCAAAATGAGAATTATAGGAATTCATTTAATGATTGAAAGTTCATGAAAAAAATTAAAGATTCGGTAATAAGATAAAAACCTAAAATATTCTGTTCAATTAAATATTATATATAATCACTCCTGGACTTAACTAACAACTGTTTAATTTCTTAAGGATATTTTAATGTTATTGAATTCTTTTTTCCTATTTATTAATAATATTTGACCAT
>JAEEGK010013799.1_pt1 | contig 18145 bp, 3 predicted proteins | sample 8958771 | NCBI WGS metagenome assembly JAEEGK01 (sample SAMN16246547, study PRJNA631951) | gut metagenome | biome: gut microbiome; feature: rumen; material: SC-attached | host: Bos | place: Iran: Karaj | collected 2018-10
AGACCCATCTGCGCACCTAAATGGATAATTAGAAGAATAGCAAGAAGAATAACCTGCACATTCTGACAATGAAGACACACAATGGCCATTAGAGCACATTAAAGGCTTTTCATTTGGGCAACCATTAAATTCAGGACAATCTTTCCTACATATACCGTCTTCACACAAATGGGCATCCGAAATACCTGAAATATTTGAACAATTTAAAAATGTTAAAGTTAGATTGCATTTATCTAATGAGGTTACGCAGGAACCATCTGGACATTTGTATGGATTTGATAAAGATGTGCACCCTTCATATAACGGGCATTCAGCTTTATTTTTCCTGCATGTACCATCAATACAAAGATACTCATTTTCTTTGCATATTGTTCCATATAGTTTTATTCCATCTATTATATATTCCTCTTCTTCTTCTGAGTCATCTTCTTTTATTTTATTTTTATTATTTTTATTTCCTATTATTTCATTATTTCCCTTTTCTATATAAATTTCTTTTGAAACATTATTATTTGGATTTTTATCTTGAATATTTATATCATCATTATTCTGTTTAATAATATTTTCATCATAATTATTTTTATTATTTAAATTATTATTTTCTTTTGCTAAATTGTTCTCATTTTTATCTTTTTTAATATTATTTTCATATGATTGATTTTTTATATTTTCATTTATTTCTTTTTTATTATCATCATTATTCTTTTTATTTTGGGTAATATTATTTATCATATTTTTATTAACTTGAAAATCATTTAATTCTTCTAATTTATGATCTGAATTTTTTATTTCTTCATCACTCAAATTATTATTTATATTATTATTGTTTTCATTTACATCAAAAGGAATATTTTCTATTATTATATCATCATTAATAATTGCATTATCAATTTCAATAGTATTTATATTTGTTTCTTTTTGTTTTTTTTCCTTATTTCCTATATTATTAATTCCATTATTATTCTTATTTGAATTTACATTATTATTATCATATATATTTTCTATATTATTTTGATTATCATTATTTTCATTTTTATTATTATTATCTTCTTTTATATTTGTTTTTTCTTTTACATCATTTATATTTTTTGCATTATTTCTCAAAATATTCTCTATTGTTTTATTCTCTTTTTTTTCTAAATTTTCATCAGATTTTTCTTCAATTAATTTATCATTTGTGTTATTCCCTTTTTCATTTAATTCATTAATATTTTCTTTAATTTCATTATTATTCTTTTCATTATTGTCATTTATATTTATTATAGATTTTACATTATTATTTTTTTCATTTATTTCATTTTTCTCATTGATTTCTTCTTTCTTATTTTTTTTATTATCTTCTATTTTATTTTCAATATTTTCTTCAATTGCATCATTCATATTATCATTTCTTTTATCTAAATTTTTATCTTTATTTTCTTTACTATTATCTTTTGTTTCATCATTCAATTTTTTATTTATTTCATTTAATTGTTCTTTATCATTAACATCACTTAAATTTTTTGTTTCAATATTGTTTTCATTTAAATTTTTTTCATTATTTTTTCCAATTTCAAAATCATTATTAAAATTTTCTAAATTATCATTTATTCCATTAATTTTATCTTTTTTAATTTCTTGTTTAATTATATTTTTATTAATTATATTATCATTTGGAGTTATTTCATTATTATTTTTTTCTAAAATTTCACTTAAACTTTTTTCTTCACTTTCATTATTATCTTTATTTCTTTTAATAAATGGTTTTATAACTTTTTTTTTCTCAATTGATTGTTTATTTGTATTTAAATTTTGATAAATTAAAGTTTTCCATATTTGAAAATATTGATTTATATTATTTTCTTTTTTTTCTTTTTTTATTATTTTTTCTAATAAATTCTTTAAAGATTTTTCTTCTTTATGACTTTTATTTTGTAAATTATTTAAGTTATTAACATTAATTAATTTCTTTAAAATTTTCCTTTTTTCAATTAATATTTTCCATTTATTAAAATATTTCTTTATATTATTATTATCTGTATTTTTTCTTTTATATACTATAATTTTTTTTATTATATTTCTATTTGAAATTTTCCATTTATTAAAAAAATGAAAAAGTTTAATTTCATTTTTATCATCTTTATATTTATTTTCCATAACATTATTGTGATTTTTTTTTAATGTTTGATTCAAAATATTATCTTTATTTAGAAGTAATTTTTGTAAAATATTTTTTTTATAAAAACCATTTTTCCATTTTTCAAAAGCATTTTTTTCACTATAAAAAAGATTAACAAATTTAATTTTTTCAATTAAATCTCCTAAAAAGCTTTTATTTATTTTTTTATTTTCTTCATCACAAATTTTAATAACACGAATATTAGGACTTAATAATTTTTTATTTTGATAATTAAGATTATTATTATGATGAAAAAGATTATTTTTATTCGGAATAATATTAAAATTAATGAGTTGATTTTCACAATGAAAATTTTTATCATTATTAACACTATTATTAAAAGATTTAATAGATTGAAAATTATTAAAATTATTATTATCTCCAATTATATCAGAAATATTACTTAAAGAATCATTAATAAAATTACTTTTATTTAATTCAAAATTTAAATTTTTAACTATTGAATAATTATTTTGTTCTTTATTTATTGGAATTGATAAATTAAAAGAAGAAATAATTAAATTGTTTTCTTTTTTTGAATTTATTGAAATTTCATTTTCTTCTTTTTCACTTATTGTTGAAAAAAAATCATTATGATTATTTTTAAAAGTTTTTATTATGTTTTCTACTATTTTTTTTTTATTTGTTTTTTCAAGCCATATATTTATATATTTTTTTATTTTTTTTATTTTTGAATTTCTTAACACTTTAATTTTTTTTTCTTGATTTAAGAGAGAAAAAAATTCTTTTTGAATTTTTAAATTATTTTTTTGTTTTATTTCTTTAATAATATTAAATGCTATTTCTTTTCTTTTATTTGATATTAATTTTATTAAATTTTTCATCATTAAATTTTCATTGTTTATTTTAAATCTCCAAATACAAAATTTTTTAAATAAAAGAAATTTTAATTCATTGTTTTTTTCTTTTAAATTTTCTTCTTCTTCTTCTTTTCTAAAAGAATATTTTTTTAATAATAAAGGAAAACTTTTATATTTTGTTAATTTATTTAAATGTTTTAATTGATTTAATTCTTTATTTTCTTTTTTTTCTTTATTTAAATTTTGTTTCCATTTTTTTAAAAAGTATTTTTTCCTTTTCATTTCATTTTTTAAAATAATATTTTCAATTTTTTTCTTTTTTATAATAAAACCATTTTTTCTTTTAAATTGATTAAAATAACTTTTCAAAATTATTTTCTTAAGATTTAAAACAAAATTTTGAATACCTTTCATATGAAACAATTTTTTTAATTTTAAAGTAATTTTCCTAATGAATATTTTTTTATATAAATTATCAATAAATATTAATTGATCAATGAATTTTTCTTGAATTTCTAAAAGATTCATTAATTTTTTTCTGGAAAGAAATCCTCTGAAAAATTTTTGAATAAAAATGATTTTAAAAATAGTTTTCCACCATTGTTGAATTAAAATAATTTTTTGTATTTTATCATTATTATTATTTTGACAACTACCATTTTTAATAGAAGTAGAATATTCATATCTTCTAATAAAAACAGCAATTCTTTCAGCATCATTTAATTCTTTTTTATCAAAATAATTTTTAATATTATTTTTTTTATTTATTGGAATTGGAGTTAAAGAATTTTCAGGTAATTTTGTTATTATTTTACTTGCTCTTTTTTCTATTGATTTTATTCCTTTACATTTATTAATACAATCATTTAAATTTTGTGGTTTTGTTAATGATAATTGTTTGCATAATTTTTTTTTTTGATTATTTTTCTTTTCTAATATTACATTTTTTAAATAATATTCTCCACTTTTTTCACTAAATCTTTTTGTTCCTGATAATGTTATTGATTTATGCTTTTCTAAAAATAATGCTAATCTCAATTGACATTTATTTATTAATATTTCTGGTCTTTTTGCTTTCTAAAAATTATTATTTATTTTTTTACTTTATATTCTGGAATTTCTTTTTCTATTTTTTGATTCATTAATTCTTTTATATTTAATTTATTATTATCATTTATGTTATTGCCTATTTCATCTTTTGATGATGTTTCTGATGATAAACTTTTATCCTTTTCTTTTTTTATATTTTTTTTTTCTTTTTCTTCCTTTTTATTCTCATTTATTGTTGAACTTACATTTTTTTTTCTTTTCTTTTTTTTGTTGTCTGAAAATTTACTTTCTTCTTCTCTTTTTATCTTGTTTTTCTCTTTTATTGAATTGTTTATCTATATTTTATATTTTTTTTATATGTTTTTATTTACATTCTTCTTCAATGCATTTCCAAATGATATTGTGTTTTGACTTTTCATTCTTGAAAATCTGGCTGAATTCATTTTAATATTTATTTATTTTTTATTTTTCAATTTTATTCATAATTAAATTAAATAAAGAATAAATTAAAAATAATACAATTTTTTAAAGTTAAATATAATAATTTTTATTATGTTAAGTCTATTTATTTTTCAAATACAATGGAATTAAAAAAAGACGAGACAAAAAAAGTCGAGACAAAAAAAGAGGAGACAAAAAAAGAGGAGACAAAAAAAGAGGAGACAAAAAAAGAGGAGATAAAAAAAGAGGAGACAAAAAAAGAGGAAACAAAAAAAGAAGAATTAATAAAGAAAAAAAAAGAAGAAAAGAAAGAGAAAAAAGAGAAGAAAATTGAGAAAGCAAAAGTTCGTTTGTATCGTTTTTTATCTGGTGAAAATTTTAGAGGAAAAATGATAAATTTCTGCAATGAAAATTGTGATTCTTTCACAAGAAAAGAAGAAAACACACATGAACAAGGAAAATTATTTGAAGACTTCAGAAAAATTATTAATGACTCACTTGAAGAATTCTGTAAAGAAAAAAAAATTAGTGATGATATTTTTTTAGAAGCTGTTGAAAAAGGAATTAATGATGATAAAAAAGAAATAAAAGACCATTTTCTGCGATTAAATTCTATTAATAGTTTTAATTATTTTAAAGATTTTATGATTAAAACTTTAGATTATAATGAAGAGAAAAGAAGAAAAAAAGAAGAAGAAGAAAGAATAAAAAGAGAAAAAGAAGAAGAAGAAAGAAAGAGAAAAGAAGAAGAAGAAAGATTAAGAAAATTAAAAGAAGAAGAGGAAAGATTAAAAAGAGAAAAAGAAGAAGAAGAAAAAAGGAAAAGAGAAGAAGAAGAAAGATTAAGAAAATTAAGAGAAGAAGAAGAAAGAAAGAAAAAAGAAGAAGAAGAAAGATTAAGAAAATTAAGAGAAGAAGAAGAAAGAAAGAAAAAAGAAGAAGAAGAAAGATTAAGAAAATTAAAAGAAGAAGAAGAAAGAAAGAAAAAAGAAGAAGAAGAAAGACTTAGAAAATTAAGAGAAGAAGAAGAAGAAAGATTAAGAAAATTAAAAGAAGAAGAGGAAAGATTAAGAAAATTAAGAGAAGAAGAAGAAGCTAAAAAAATTCCAAGAATTATTAAAGTTAAACCTAAGAAAATTATTGAAGGAAAAGATCCAGATATTGATAGAATTAAATTAGAAATATATTATACTTTATGTGAAATTGATAAGAAAAAAAAAGAAATTAAAGAATTAAATTGGAATTTTGATAAGTTATCAAAAGACAATGAAAATTTTAAAAAAATAATTGAATTACTTTTAGCAAATACTGAAAAAGAAGAAGAAAAAAAAAAGGAAGAAAAAAAAGAAGAAGAAGAAGAAGAAGAAGAAATGAAATTTAATGATGAAGAAGAAAATAAGAAAAATAAAAATAAAAAGTCAATAAAAATTAAAATAATTAATATTAAAAATAAAAAAAAAGATGAGAAAAAACATGAAAAAACAAAAACAGAAAATTCTAATTCAAATGTAGAAAATGATGATGATAATATAATTCATAAAAGAATAAAAAGTGAAAGCAATATAAAAGAAATAATAAATGAAAAAAATAATCAAAGTTTAAAAATAAAAATTTTAAAAAAGCAATTATTAAATTATAAAGAATTAGTAAAAAAAATAAAAAAAAAATTAGAGAAAAAAAAGAAAGAAGAAAATATAGAATATTTTCTAAAATTAAATCAATATTTGGATTTAAAAAATTTTGAAGCAAAAAATTTAAGTTATCATTTAGATGAAATGAAATTAAAGATTTATAATTCAGAAAAAGAAATTGAAAAATTGGAAAGTAATTTGTCAAAATTGATTGTAGAAAAAAAGAAATTAAATTCTAAATATTTTAATTCAAAAAATAATTGTAAAAAAATAGAAAATAAAAATGAAAAACTTGAAAAAAAGAAAAATACAATAAATAAAAAATTAGAAAAGAAAAAAATTAGATTATTACATTATAATGAAAAAATAAAAGAAAAAGAAAATATAATAAATGAATTAAATAAGAAATTAAAAGATGAAAATAAATATAAAAAAGAAAAAGAAACAATAGAAAAAAAAGAATATGAAATACAAAAAAAAGAAGAAAAATTAAATAAAGAAGAAAATAAATTAAATTTAGAAATTAGTGATTATAAAATTAAAAATGAAAAATATGGGGAATTAAATAAAATTTATAATGAAGAAGAAAAACCATTTTTAGAAAAAAAAGCAAATATTCCAAAAGAAAATCAAGAAAAAATAAAAAATATGGAAAAAGAACTTAAAAGTAATATTTTATTTTATAAACAATATGAAAATGATAATAAAGAAAAACAAAAGAATTTAGAAGAAGAATTTAAAAAAAATGAAATTAAAAAAGAAAATTATATTAAAGAAATAGAAGAAAATAATAATATTAATTCTAATTTAAAAATTAGATTAAATGAATTAAAAAAGCAATTCAAACAATTAAATGAAGAAAATGAAAAAAATAAAAAAGAATTAGAAAAAAAAATAAATTTTAAAAATCAAGAATTTTTAAAAAATAAAGAAGAATTAGAAAATAAAATTAATGAATTAAATCAATTAAATAATAAATTAATTGAAGAAAATAATTTATTAAAAAAACAAAATGAAGAAAATCAAAAAAAAATAAAAGATAAATTTATTATTGAAGAAAAAATAAAAAAAGGTATTGAAGAAATAGACAAAAATAAAAAAGAATAAAAAAATAATAAAAATTAAATTTTTTTTAAAAGATATATTTAAAGATTTATTTTATTTATTTAATTGAATGTATATATAAATTAAATATCATAATAAAATAATTTCAAAACACAACAAAAAATATATATATATATATAAAAAAAATATATATATAGACCAAAAATGTCTGAACCTAAAAATGTAGATGAAGTATATAAATATGTTCTGAAAAAAGTATCAAGCCCTGAATTCCGAAATCAAATAAAGGATTTCATAGATCAAAATTGTAATAATTTTTTAGACATAGAAGAAAATACTTTTGAACAAGGAGGATTATTTAATGAATTTACAATGTTAATTGATAATCTTTTAGAAAAATTATGTAATGAATCAAAAATAACGGAAGAAATGTTTTTATTAGCTGCAAAGAAAGGATTAGAAGATGACAAAAATAAAAAATATTTTGAACAATTAATTGCTTTCAATAATTTTAATTATTTTAAAGCTATGATGACTAAAAGAAATTATCAAATTATTGCTATGGTTGAAAAAGAAATGGAAAAAGAAAGAGAAAAAAATAAAAAAAATGCTGCAAAAAAAGAAGAAAAAAAATTCTCTGAGAAAGAAATGCAACAAGCTATTAAAATGTCTCTTGCTTTAGAAGATGAAAAAAGAAGGATTGCCGCTATTGAAGAAGAAGATTTAAAAAGAGCTATTAAATTAAGTATACTTGAATCTCAAAATAAAAATTTACCTAAACCTGTTGAAAATGTAAATCTCAATAATAATAATAAAAAAAATGATAATAATATTAATAAAAAAAATGAAGGTGTTAATAATAATAATAAAAATGATAATAATTTTAATAAAAAAAATGAAACTATGGGTGGTGGTAATAAAAATGATAATAATAATAATAAAAAAAATGAAAATATTAAAAAAAATGATAATATTAATAATAACAATAAAAAATTAGAAAATAAAAGTAATATTGGTAATGTGAATATTAATTTATCAAGTAATCTGAATGTTAAAGAAGAGGGAGTAAATGTAAAAAAAGAAGCAAAATTTGAATCTTCTGGAAAAGGATTTGGAAGTCAAATAAATGCTTTAAATTCTCAATTTGGAATAAATGAAAATATCAATAAAAACACTCCAACTCCTAAGCCAAAAACATATAAGGATATTAATGTAAAAGAAAAAATAGGAAATAAAGATAATAATATTGATAATAATGATGATTATAATGCTTTTCCTATTACACAAAGTCAAAATGAAGAAATCAAAAAATATGAAGGTCATGATCCTGTTTATCCTTTTTTTCAAAAGAAAAGAGATAATCCTTTAGAATCAATTAATCCGAATAAAAAATATACAAATGAGGAAAATAAAAATTATGAATTTGTAACTCCAAATAAGAATTATGAAGTTTATGAAAATATAACAAGTGAAAATCCAACTCCAAATCCAAACACAAAGGATATTCCAATAACTAAAAAAAAAGATGAAAATTTAACACAAACAATACAAGTTGAAAAATATAAAGAAAAGAAAGAAGAAGAAGATGTTAAAATAGAAAATAATAATAATATTATTAAAAATGAAGATCCAATATTTGATTCTTTATTAGATGATGATAATGATGATAAGAAAAATGTAAATATGGGAAATGCAAATATTAATTTTGGTAAGAAAGAAAATATTAATAAGGAACCAATCAAAGAAAATGCTGCTTCTTTAATTAAAAAAAGTTTAGAAAATAATGCAATGAGAAATCCTAATGAACCAATTAAAAATTCATTTTTTGATAAAAGCGATAAATTAAATCCAATTAAAAAAAAACAAGGAGATTTTATTTCTGGAATGTATAATCAAAGTAATTATACTAAAAGTAATTATAGTGAATTAGAAGATAAATTTTCTAATAAGAAAGTCAGTGTTATTGAAAAAAAAGATGCTAATCAAGAATTAGAAAAAAAAACTAATGAAATTGAAAAAGAAAGAATTGAAAAAATGAAACAATATAGAGAAATGATTTTAAAAATGAAAAGAGAAGAAAGAAAAAAAAAAGAAATAGAATATAAAACTGAAGAAGAAAAAAAAAGATTAGAAGCTAGAAAAGAGTTAGCTGAAAAATTAATTTCTGGAAAAAAATAAATTTTTTTGTGATAATTATTATTGATTTTATTCTTAGGAAAACTTTAAAAAATTTATTTATCTTTTAAATTATTTTTTTTATTTTTTATATTTTTTATATTTGTTTTAATGGAAATTTATTTTTATATTTATTTAAAATTTACTTTTTTTAGGTTTTTCTTTAAAGAGAATATATTAGATATTACATAATTAATAAACTATTATTTTAAATTTAATTTATTAATTTTTATTTTTCAGCCAAATTATAAAGTAAATCACTAATTTTTAAATTAAACAAAATATAATTTTATCTTTTCTCAATCAAAATTTATATAAGTAAAAGTTTTTATTTTAAAAACAATATTATAAATCTTAATTAATTAATGATATATTAATTCTAATATTTTAAAGGATAAAAATAAATTTTTGTATTATAATAAAAAAAATGTCAAAAGAAAATGAAGAATTAAATTTCAATTCTTTAATAAAAATTTTAAGAAATGAAAAAACTTTAAAAGCTTTAGAAAATATGATAGAATATATAAAATTAAATATAGAAAATATTATTCAAAATAAAATAATAACATTTAAACAATTAGATGAATTATTTTTTTTTTTACTTAATAACACAATATCAACATCAATTCAAATTGATTTTTTTAAATATTTTATAGATTTATTTACATCAATGAAATTTAAACCAGAAGATGTTTTAAAATTAAATTTTTTATCAAAAATTTTTTCAATAAAAAGTCTGTTTTATATTCAATCATCTTCAATTAATTCTTTAAATGATCTTTTTGATAAATATTATAATTATTATTTCCCAATAGAAGAATATGAATATAAAGAAAAAGAAATAGTTGATTATTTATATGATGATGATAATAATTATATATGGACTCAAGGAGAAATAATTTCAATGAATGGTAATCAAATAAAAATTAGTTTATTATATGATAATAAAATAATTCTTTTAAAAAAAAATTCATATAAAATAAAACCAAAAAATACTTTTTCAGAAGAAGGAGAAATTGAATGGAGAGAAAATTTAAAAAAAGATGATTTAATAGATTGTTTAGATATAGGAAATAATTGGATGAAAAGTAGTGTTGTAAGAAGATTAAAAAAAACAATAACAGTATGTTTTCAATATGATAATATTGAAGATAAAATTAGTTATGGTTATGATTATAAATATAATAAAAGTTTTAATATTTATAATCCAAAAATCAGAAAATTTAATTCTCAATCTTTTGAAATTAGATGTTTTGAAATGTATCCTAAAAGTCCTTTTCATAATGTTAATTTTAATGAAAATAATATGCATATTCCTTTTAAAAATAATAATTATATTATTCCTTATAATGAAGATAAAATTTATTCAATGGAATTTATTCATATATGTAATTATTTTATTAGTAAAATAATTGATAATAATACTATTAATGAAAATACTCCTTTAGAATATATTGTTATGTCAATTGAATATATTTATTTATTTTTTAAAAATTTATCTGTTCATTTTATGAAAGATTATATTCCTAATAATTTAATTCCTTCTTTTATAAAAATATTAAATAAATTTTCCTTAGATAAAAATAAACAATTTTCAAAAGTTGAAATAGATAAATTATTTAATAGAATAAGAGAAATAATGTTTCTTGCATATTATGATTTTGATATTGATCCAATTATAGGTCCTTTTGAAATAGAATTTGGATATAATTGTTTTAAATTTAATGATATTTTTGAAAAGAAACTTCTTGGTTTAAATATTATATCTAATTCACTTAAATATAATTCAAAAGATGAAATTCCTAATGATAAAATTCTAAAAATGTCTCACTTTTTATTAAATAATGAAGAAGGTGATATTATTGATTTATTATTTAATGATATAAATATTCATGTTGAATTATTAAAAAAAGGAGAAGATATTTTTAAAAGTTTATTTAAATTAAATTTAATTGAGCAAAGAGATATTGATAAAATATACAATTATATTTTATCTAATAAAAATAATAATAAATATATATTAAATTCATTATATTCGATTTTAGAAGAAAATTCAGAAGAAATGTCATATAAATTATTAATAAGTATAATAAATAAAATAACATCAATAACTTATGAGCAATTAACTGAACAAGATATAATATTATTAACGAATATAACATCAAAAACAAATTGCTATACTACTTTTAAAAAAATAGCAAATGAGGTTTTAGAATATTTATATAATTATTTAATATTAAAAGATAATGAAGATACATATTCTTATATGATTAATTTTTGTTCTGTTATTCAAAATGCAAAAGAATTACCTATTATGACTTATTTATATATTACTTATGCTAATAAATTAACTGAAGATTTATATAATGATGAAACAAATATTAATTTATTAGTTAAATTTTTAGCTAATTTATTTACTTCAATTGATGATAAATTTCATAAAGATATTTGTTATAAATTATCTTATGAAATTTTCACTAAAAATAAAGGAAGTTATAAATTCATTGAAAAAATTATTGATTATTGTAAAACTTCTTTAAATACAAATAATAATTTTAATATTGAAATTTTACAAAGTGTTATGATTATTATTAATATTAGTGAATTTAAAGGTTTAATTAGTAAAAATAGAATAATTGAATTTTTTAATATCTTTGTTTTTGATAATAAAAATAAACAATATCAAGAAGAATTTTTAAATTGGATAAATGAATTACATAAAAAACAATTTATTGATATTTATCCTACAATTGAAGAATTATTTTATAAATTACAAGAGTTTTGTTTAAATGAAGAAAATAAAGATTTAATAGATGAAACTTTAATAAAATATTTTTATAATTTATTTATTGATTTAAATACTAAAGAAACAAATATTGAAGCAAAATTAAATCCAATTGAATATACTCATTTTAATATTATTTGGAATATAATAATAAATTTTTCAATGAGTTCTTTAATAGATAATTTAATATCTAATTTTAAATTAAGGAATTTTACTCCTGAAGAAAGATATAAAATTTGGGATGAATTAATACAATATTGTTTCAAATATTTAGATTTAAAAAATGAAAATAATATTAAAGGAACTTTAGAAGTTATATTATCATTAATTTATTATAGTGAATTTTATGGAACTGGAAATGTAATTTCTCATGAAAGTGAATCAATAAAAAAAATAGGAATAAATATAAAAATTCAAAATTTATTTTATAATAATCCAAAAAGTGATTTAGACTTAATTGGTAAATTATATAATAATTCAACAATATATGATTTAAAAAAAGAAATATCAAAAGAATTAAATATTCCTTTAATTTTACTTTCATTAAATATAAATTCAAATAAAATAGAAAATAAACTAAATGGAAATTTACTATATTCGATAATAAATAATAATGAAGAAATAAATAAATTTAATATATTTGTAATAAGTAAAAATAAAGAAATATTTGAATTAATAGAAAAATATCCTTTAACTGAAAATAAAGTATTATTAAGTGACAGAGCAAATGCAGTTTTTACAGAAATATTTTATCAATATTCAGATAAAGGATTTATTGATAAAGATATATTTAGACAATACATTCAAAATGCTACTTTAGATGTGAATAATTCTGAAAATTACATTAATGAAGTGTTTCATAATTACGACAGAGATAAAGATGATAAATTATCTTTTAAAGAATATATTAGATATTATATTGATTTAATTAATGAAAATGAAAATGTTTGTTGGAATCATATTTTCAATTTTGATTATAGATTTGATTTACAAAAATGTGATTCTATTATTAATAAAGATTCTAATATTTATTATATTGAAAATGAAAAACCAAATTTTATGCCTAGAAGCTTTTTAAGTGTTAATAAAAATTATTTTGATAAAATATTTGATTTAATGAATCATGATAATTTTATTATTAGTGAAAAAGCTTATCAAATAATTCAAATGATTGAAACTAATAAAGTTATTTATGATAATATTTTAAAATGTGATTTTGAAGATTTAATTAAAGAAAATAATGTTAATGTTAAAAATTATTCTTATCAAATTTTATTATCAATTTTAGAAAAAAATGAAGATGAAAATAAAGAATTAATTAATAATTTTATAAATAATTCTCTGGAACTTTTAATTAATGATTTTTTAAATTATTATGATAAAAATTTTTCAAATTCTTTTATTCAATTTGTTTCAGTTTGTATTAAAATAATATATAATTGCATAGTAAAAATAATAAATGATGAAAATTTTTTTTCTTATCTTCAAAATAATAATGAAAATGAAGAAGAAAAAGAAATAAAAAAATATGAATTAAAATTTAATGAAAAACAAGAAGATATTTTAATTAAGTTATCACTTAATAATATTTTATTAAATATTTTTCTAATTTTACAAAGTTTATCTCATAATGAAAAAGCTTATAATGAATTAAAAGATATTATAAGAATTTTAGTAAGATTAATTACAATTATTTTGTTTATTGATATTGAAGATGAAATAAAAATATTTGAAGAATATTTAAATAATATTCTTTCTTTAAATAAAGAAGATTTTGATATATGTAATTTTTTTTCTTTTTCAAATAAATTAATTTTAAATCAAATTTCAGAAGATCAAAAAAAAGATTTAGTTAAATTTGAAGAAAAAATTAGAAAAGAAATTTTAAATAAAGAATTAATGTCTAAAATGAAAAATATAAAATTTTTATTTTCTTTTTATGAAAATATAATTACAATAGGATTAAAATCAAATAAAAAAGAATTAAATAATATATTAAATAATTTTATTGAAGTATTAGTAAATATAGAAAATATTCCTTCTGAAGAAATATTATGTGATTATTTAAAAATAATAAAAGATATTCTTTCAATTTTTAAAAGAGATAATGTAATAATAAAAAATTTTGAAAATGAAAAAATATTAAAATTTCTAATAAACAATTATTTAATAAATGATTTTATATTAGACAAAGAAAAAAATTTTATAAATTATCAATCTAAAGAATATAATAAAACATTATTTGAAATAATAAGAATCTTAATAAGTTTAAATCCAGAAATAAATTTAAAGATATTTTTTTCAGAAGCAAAAATAAAAAATATAAAAAATTATTTATCGTTAATAAAAAAAAGTGAGAAAAATTATAATCCAAATTTAGAAAGTAAATCAAAAAAAGGGTATTTAGGAATTCATAATTTATGTTCAATATGTTATATGATAAGTGTAATTCAACAATTTTTTATGATACCATTATTTAAGAAAATAATATTAACAACAGAAGTAAATTGTGAAAATGAAGATAATGTACTTTTTCAATTACAAAAAATGTTTTATTATTTAAATTATTCTGATAGAAAATTTTATTCTCCTGAAACTTTTGTTTATAGTTTTAAAGATTATGATGGTAATCCTACTAATATTAATATTCAATGTGATGCTCAAGAATTTTTATTAAGATTTATGGATCAAATTGAAAATTTATTAAAAAATACTAAATATAAATATTTAATTAATAGTATTTTTGTTGGGATTTCTTCTACTAATTTAAAATGTAAAAATGCTAATTGTGAAAATGTTAATACAAGAAAAGAAAAAATTTATGATATTTCTTTAGATATTTCTAATTGTTTTAATTTAAAAGATTGCTTAAATAAATATATCGGAGAAGAAAATATTGAAGATTATAAATGTGATAAATGCAAAAATAAAATAACTCATGTTAAAAATACTTTATTAGAATATTTACCAAATATATTAATTATTCATTTACAAAGAAATAAATTTAATTATGAAACATTTCAATTAGAAAAAATAAATTCAAGAATTGAATTTGAGAAAACAATAAATATAAAAAATTATACAATAGATAAAAATAATAAGAATAAAAATGATGAAAATTATGAATACAATTTAATTGGAGTTATTGTTCATTCTGGAACAGCACAATATGGTCATTATTATTCTTTTATTAATTCAAAAATAAAAAATGAAAATCCTTGGATTAAATTTAATGATATGGAAGTTGCAGAAAATATAAATTTAAATTTTGAAAAAGATATGTTTGGAGGAATTAAAAAAATTAATAATAATAATGATGAATATGGTTGTAGTGCTTATATGTTAATTTATGAAAAAAAAATTAAAAATATTGTGTTTATTGAAGTTTTTAAAAATGATAAATTTAATAATGAAGATATTGAAGAATTTGAGAATGAAAAAAGTGTTATTGAAAATGTTAAAAAAATTGATAAAGAAGGTAAAATTGTTTTTATTAAAGAAACTAATGAATATGTTAAATTAGTTAATTATGAAGATGCTATTGATTATATTGATAAAGAAAATGAAAATTTTAATGCTCCTTTTATTGATGAAATACAAGAAGATAATTTTAAATTTGGAAATGATAAAAAAATATTTAGTCAAAATTTTAATGATTTAATTGAAAATATTTTATTAGAAATTAAGGAAATTTTAAATAATGATTTATCAAAAGTAAAAGAAATAAATGAATATATTAATATAATAAATTCATTTATCTTTTCAATTTTAGCGAAATCATTTTTTAAATCAAATTTAGAAAAAATAATAAATATATTAATTGAATTATATAATATTTCACCAATTTTTTTATCTTCATTTATAGAAAATTATTTAGAACCAAATAAAGAAATAATAATAAATTCTTTTTTATTTGTACAAGATAAAGAATTAGGAATTTCAATAAATAATTATATATCAAAATCTCTTTGTTTATCAATAGAAAAAGAAATAAATATAGAAAAAAGTTATAATATTATAAATTATTTTCTTTCATTTATTCCTGTTGAATTATCTAAAAAATGGAATTGTATGTTTTATTATAATTTATTATTATTAAATTTAATTAAAGGAAGTGAAACTTTAAAAGAATATTTTTTTGATAATAATTTAATAAGTAAATGTATTGATTTTATTTTAGGAGAAGAATCACCAATTTATAAAGAAGATAATAGAACTTCTATGAAAAACATTAAAGGAAAATTTGAACCTTTAATAGAACTAATTCCTATTTTATTTGAATTGTCAAAAAATAAAAAATTATCTGATATTGATATAAAATGCATTAAATGTGATAAATTTTATAAAAAAGTAATTGAAAATAATTATAATAATTATTTTCTTGGGAAATTAATTTTTTTAATTGATGAAAATAAAAGTAACATTAATTTAGATAAAGATTTTATAAATAATATTTTAAGATATATTGCGGAGAAAAAAATAAATAATATTTCTTCAATAAATGAAGCAATTGAATCTTTAAATTTAATTTTTGAAATATTAAATATTGATAAGAGTACTGATGTGAATGCAAGAATTAAAAATGAAATTTTATTAGGAATTCCAATAATGAATTTTGAACAAAATAAATTTTCTAATAAATTTGTTAGTATAATTAACAATGAAATAGAAACTATTCTTCAAAAAATTTCTACTTTATTTTCTTCAAATAAAGAATTTATTATTATATCAAAAATTTTTTTTAAACTTCTTTTACAATCAGAAGGAGTTTTTTATTATTTAAATTTATTACCAAGTTTATATAATTTTAATAATAATTTTATTCAATTTTTTATTGATAGAACTGAGGGTGTGATTGAAAAAACTAAAATATTAAAAGAAAATATAGAAGATGAAAATGTAATAAATGCAAAAGAAGTAATTGAATTAATAAAGAAATCAAAAGAAAAATATAGTTTAATTAATGAAAAAATTATTAATCAAAAGATGTTTTCTATATTTGAACGTATTATTTTTTTAGATGAAATTGAAGATAATATTAAACTATATAAATCTGAAATTCAATATATTCCTGAAGAAATAAATTATCAATTTAATTTAAATGACTTTAATATTTATTTAAAAAAATATTCTTTAACAAAAAATATAACAAGAAATATAGCTGAATATGACAAATTTAAAAATAAAGAAATCTGTAAAAGTTTAACAAGATATTTTTTTATATCTAAAATTGATTGTGAAGTAATTTTAACTTATCCTCCTTTTATTGATTATGAAATGAATTATTCTTTAAAAAAAAATAAAATCATAGAAATTTTAATTTTAGATTCTGTTTTAGATAAAACTAATATTAATGATAAAAATTTGAATATTGAAAAAATTATATTATATAAATATGAAGACAATAAAGATGATAATAATAATAATAAAGATGTTGATATGGAAAAATGTGTTATTAATTGTAACTTTTGTGGAAAATTAAATGAAATTAGTGAAAATTCAGAAATGAAATGTAAGTTTTGTTCTTCTGATTTTTTTTAACTTTTTTTTTATTTAAATCATAAAAAAATTATTTAATATATAGATATTTATCCGTATATATTTTTTTTTCATTAAAACTTTTGTTTTTCAAAAAAAATATTTTTATTTCATAATATTATATTTCAATATTATTATCTATAATTAATGACAGGGAAATATTTTTTTTTTTTATTTAAAATTTAAATTTTTAAAAAATTTAAAAATTCCGTGAAACTATTTATTTTATTGTAAATTAAGTAAATTTTAATCCAAAGATATTACAACAACACAGCAGATATTATTATGTAAAATATTTTCAATATCAGCATCAGATTCTAAAGGTAGGGAAATATTATTTTTTTATTTAAAAAATTTAAAAAACTATTTAAAAAAATAGTTAAAAATTTCTTCAAAAATTTAAAAATTTAAAATTAAAAAAAAAAAATTAAAAAATCAAAGATTTAAAAATTTTTAAAATGGGGATTGGGGATTGGGGATT
>JAEEGK010013803.1_pt1 | contig 18140 bp, 12 predicted proteins | sample 8958771 | NCBI WGS metagenome assembly JAEEGK01 (sample SAMN16246547, study PRJNA631951) | gut metagenome | biome: gut microbiome; feature: rumen; material: SC-attached | host: Bos | place: Iran: Karaj | collected 2018-10
AAGAATTTATTTTAACAATTAATAAAATAGATATAATTATTAATATAGGATTCATTGATTAATTTGATATTTGTCTTTTGTATTTTATGTTAAATATGAATTATTTTTTTATTTTTGAAGATTTTATCAAAATTGAATTATAAAAAATTTGATAATAATTTAAGAATTATAATCATTCAATCTGAAGCGATTATAATTTATATTTTTTTAAATAATAAATTATAAACTTACATAATTTTATCATAGTAATAATCTAATTAATTTAATGATTTTGTTTAATCAATTTTTAATAATAATTGTCAATGCGAAAAGAAATAATCATAGATGGTTATAATGCTTTTCTTTCTGATTTTCTGGTTTGTTTATTACCGATTCTTTATTTCTATAATAATTACTATTAATTTTTCTATATACATTCCATTTTTTGAATAATCCTTATTGTTAATTTTTCTTCATTATTATAAATATTAAAAATTCACAAAATTTTAAATTTATGTACTAAAGTTATGATGTTAAAAATTAATTTTCTATTATTTTTTTTTTAGAAAATAAAATTAAAATTTAATTATATTGTTAAATAAGTTTAAGAAAACAATCAAATAATACAAGTTATGAGAATAATAATAAATTTAATGTTAATGAATTTGATAATATTAATGAATTAATATTAAAAATGATATTGAAGAAATTATATAATTAAATATGATTCTTATTTAAAAGATGGAAAAATGATTTTTCAATTCTTTTAAAAAAAGAAAAAAAAAGAACTTTTTGAAAATTTATAAATTAATTAGAGACACTGAAAAAACTATAGAATTAAACAATTTCTTCATTGTAGAATAAAATATCAAAATAAAGAAAAATAATATATTAAACTTATTTATCTTTCATAAATATTCACAATTTAAAAGTTCCTTTGTCAAATTTCTGATTGATTTTTATGTAAAAATTAATTGGATAAATCAAATTGAGAATTACTTTATAATTATTTAAAATAATAAATTTTGTGGATGCTATCTATGTCCACAAGAAAAAAACCCCACATTGGTGATATAAATTGGTATAAATATTTTTTTTTTGTAAAATATATTATGATGTTAAATTGTTTAAATAAAGTAATAAAAATTAAATTCAAAAATAATAAAAAGGTAAATAAAAAAACATTATTTCATTCAACAATGAAGAAGAAGAAATTATTAGAAGATCTTTTCAATAATGAAGAAGAAGAAGTTAATGTAGATCAAAGAAAAATTTTCGAAAATGAGTAATAATTAATAAAAATAATAATATAAATTAAAAAATAACTATTTTAATTTATATTTTTTAAATGTCTATTCCAGAAGAAAAAAAGGAACCTAAATATTTTTTATATTGTCATTTATTTAATGATAGTGAAAAAGGAGTAATACAATCAGTAAAATTTGAAATAATCCCGGAAGTAAAAACAATATTAGATTTTAAAGGAAAACTCTCAAAACATTTAGAAACAACTTTCAAATCTCAAAATATAAAGTATATACCTTTAAATGTATGTAAAACATTAGATTCACCCTCTTTAAATGATACATCAAAAATAAGAATGTATTTTGAAAATTTAGAAGATATTTATATAAAAGTTTCTACTGAAGTTATTCCAATTCAAACAACAAATGTAGATGTAAATAAAGATATAGTTTTATCATATAAAACTTTAACAAAATATTCATTTTATGAATCATCTCAAAAATATGTTAGGGTATTAATTCCTGTACCTGGAATAGAAAAAGTTGAAAAAAACAATATAATTGCTACTTTTGAAGAAGAATCTCTAGAAGTTAAAATTAATAAGGCTTTAAATAATAATAATTATAGATTTGCAGTCCCTAAATTATATTGTAAAATAAAACCTGATGAATGTGATACTTTAATTAAAGGGGAAAATTTAATTCTTAAACTTAGAAAAGGAAGAGATACAGATGTTTGGACTTATCTTTTTAATCAGTAATAAATATTTTAAATTAATTAGAAAATAATATTTAAAGAACTTTATTAATTTATTGAATTCAAATTGGGATTTTATTATTTTTTATTATATAATTTTTAAATTTAAAAGAATTGTTTTAGAATTTATATTAAAAAATTTTAAATTATTAGGAAAAATAAAAATTAATGGAAAGAAGAAAAGATTTTTCAATAATAAAAATTAATAAATATATAAATGGAAAAAGAAAAATCAATGATTCAAGATATAATTGGTTGAACTTAACACAATTGAATGGAGGAATCATATCTCCTACAAATAATAACAATCCATTCAGAGTATTAAGTCAAGATAAAGAAAGGTCACAAACAAATGAAAATATAAAAATTAAATTTGAAAATCAATTAGGGAAAAGTGAAGGAAATTATGTTAATTTAAATTTAAAAAAAGAAAATACTTTTAAAGGAAAAATAATAAATTATATTATGAAAAATGATAAAAGAGGAAAAATAAATACAAATATCAACACAAATAATAGTACAGTAATTAAATCAAAAAGTGCAAAAAAATTAATGGAAAATGTAACTATTAGAAGAAGTCATAATAATTCATCAATATTAACAAATAATCAACTTTTATCTTCAAACAATAATATTCATACTAATATAATTCAAAATAATTCAAATATAGTAAATACCAACTACAATTTAACAATTGAAAAATTTTTAGCAAAAGAAATATTAAAATTCTTAGAAGAAATGAAAAATCTACAAGTAAGTATATGTAATAAAGAGCCTAATGTTAAAGAATTAAAGAAAAATTTTGAAAAAAGAAAAACAAATTTATATCAAGAAGCTTTAAAATTTTCAAAATCAGATACAACAAATCAAATACTTCAAGACAATAGGTCTTATAGTTCATTAATAAGTTCAAATTCTGCGATAACTGCTGCTACTCCTTTAAATAATTCAAATAATAATATTATAAATTACAACCAAAACGTTAAAGAATTAACTGATTCAATCTCTGTTTTAAAAACTGCTTTAGAAGATATGAAATCTAATTCTCAATTTATTACCTCTCAATTAAGAACTGAAATTACTAATTTAAATAATAAAGTTTCTAAACAAATGGATTCTATTACACAATATGAAAAAATTTTTAAGAATAATTTAAATTCTATTAAAGGAATTTATAAATTATTAAAGCCTTTTGCAAATGGTTTTAATTTAAATTCTGTAATGGATTCTCTTCAAAGTCAAAACAATTCTTTTTCTTATTACGTAAATCAACAAGAAAATAAATTTGAATGGTATGAAAATGAAATAAAAAAAATTATAAATGGATTGGAAAAAAATAATTATAATTATCAAAATGGAAATAATGATAACAATAATATACATATTATTGATCAAAAAAGTTCTATTACAGATATAAATGATCCAAATAAGTTATATTATTATATTAAAAATTCTTGCTCGGAAATTATTGAGATGATTAGGCCAAATATTAATGAAGAAGAAAATGAAAATGAATTAAATAATGTTTTTGATACAAAAGATAATTTTGAAGATGGAGTTATAATGAATGAAATTGAAAATTTAAAAAAACATATTAAAACTTTATTAGCAATAAATAAAAATTTAAATATAGATAAAGATAAATTAGAAAAAGAAATAAATGTAATTAGAATTCAATGTGAAACTTATAAAACTGCTCTTAATAATACTGTAATAAATAAAATGAAATATAATCAAAAAATCGAAGAAGATATTTTTTCAGAATCTGAAAATTATAGAAAATTAAATAATGATTTATTAGTCATTCAAAATGATTTATTACAAAAGTTACAGATGAAAGATATGGAAAATGAAAAAAATCAAGAAACAATAAAAAACCTTTTACAATTAAATAAAAATATTGAAAAAGAAAATTATAACAATAATGAATCAACAAATTTTGTTTCAGTTGAAAAATATAGATATCTTTTGAATTTATTTAGTAATGAACAAGACCAATTTAAACAATTGAAAAGTGATTATCTTCATTTAATTCAAGATTTATCAAATTACGTTGAAAATGGAACAAAAATTTCAATAGATATAAATAAATTAAATTATAATAATACAAATAAAAAATCAACAAATGAAATTAATTTTGAAGAAGAATCAGATTCAAATGATTTAGGAAGAATAAATGAAAATGATTTATTAACAGAAAAATCAACAGTTTCAAATAAAGGGATTAACTTAAATAACAGAACGAACAGTAAAGAAAGTAAAGGAAGTAATTATGCTATATATAATAAATATTATAATATAAATAATAATAATAACAATAAAATTTCTAATTTCAAACAGATTACTAGTTTAAAAATTGAGTTAAAACATTATAAAAATGAAGTTGAAAAGTTAAATAAAAAATTAAATGATGCTAATGATATACTTTCAACTTTAAGTTCTGCAATTTATAAATTATTTCAAGAAGTTCAATATACCAATAAAGGAAAAGAATTATTTATATTAATATTTAAATTATTAAATTACACAGAAGATAAAATCAATAAATTGTTTGCTGAAAAAGAAAAAATGAAAAAATAAAAATATTTTTTTCGAATATATTTAAGGTAATTAAATAAATATATTTATTATTTTTTTATATTTATAAATTTATTCAAACATAAAATAAATAAAACTATTTCTTTCCATGTGCAATTGATGTAATTTTGATATTTTTAATAGTATTATTGGGAAAAGGATTTTCCCTTTTATTATTATTCGGATTATTATTTTTTGATAAATTATTAACAGCAGTTACATTTGCAATATTAACACTTAAATTATTATTAATATTATTACTAATATTACTTCTTTTATCATAATAAACATCTTTATCTTCTTCATCTTCTCCTAAATTTAAATTTTCTACATTTATATTATGATTATTATTTTGATTTGTTGAATTTATTCCAGTTGGGTTTAAATACATATTATTCATATTTAAATCATCTTCATTATTATTTAATCCTTCTTCAGAATCTAAATTATTTGAACCTATATTTATTGATTCACAATTTCCATCTAATAATATCTGAAAAACTTTTACTAAATCTGTTCTTAAAGTTTGAATTTCTATTTCGTTATAATCACAAGAATCTATTTTTTTTATTATATCATCTAATGATGATATTAAATTTTCTTTTATATTTATTAATTTTAAATTTTCTTTTTCTGTAGAATGATATATTTTTTCCATTGATTGATAATATTGTTCTAAACTTTCATTTTCTTGTCTTTGTAAATTTATCATTTGATTTTTTTCACTTATTTGTTGACTCAATTGTAAATTTTCATCTTCTAATTGTTTAAATTTTTCTTTTAAAGTAACATCACTTGAAGTATCAAATATTTTTTCACTAATTCTTTTTAATAAAGTTATTTCTTTATCTTTATTAGAAACAATATCATTTAATTCTTTTATTTTTTCTTCTGAAGATAAAAGAGGAATTGTCTTATCTGAAAATTCTTTCCCGTTTTGTTCAGCTTCATAAGGAATATAAATTTTGTTTCTTGCACTTTGAGTTGAAGGAATAGTTAAATTCATTCTAAAATTTGAAGAATCTTTTTTATAAGAAATTTTATTTTCTTCTAAAATATTTTCTAATTCATCAATATAATCATTTCTAACTTGAATAATTTGATTACTTTCACTTAATTTTTTATTTAAGTCTTGAATTTGTTTAATATACGTAGAAATACTTTCTTCTTTTTCTTTTAATTGAGAAGATAAATTGTCCATAATATCTCTTTGCTTATATAATAGTTTATTATAAGCTTCAACTTGGGCTTTACTATCTTCAATTTGTTCTCTTTCTCTTTCAATCTCCATTAATTTTTGTTCAAAATCTTTTTCTAACATCACTTGTTTTTCTTGTAAAGCATTTTTAAATTGTGGAGTTTCTTCTAATTTTTGTCCTCCTGTTATCATTTGTAAATTCATAACTTTAATTTTAGCTTCTAATTTCTGTTTTTCATCTCTTTCAATGAATAATTGTCTAGAAGCTCTTTCATAAGCTTTAATTGCATCATTTTTTGCTTTTTCTTCTCTGTTTTTCTGTTCTAATATTTCCTCGTTTGAAGCAATTAATTTAGTTTTTTCTTCTAATTCTTTTCTAATTTTTTTTAGTTCATTTTCATATTGATGAATTAAAGCATTATGATCAATATCTTCATTAATAACTGGTCTATTTTTAATGTTTTTGGCTCTTTTTGCGAAATTTAAAGTAGATAAACTTTCATTAAAAGAACATTGGGCAGGACTTATAGTAGCAATCATTGTTGTTTTACAATTACCTCCTAAACTATTTTCCAATAATCTAGTTAATTTACTATCTCTATATGGAATATGTGTTCTACCTTTTGGATCAGTTAAAGCATTAATTACATTTCCCAGAGCAGAAAGTGATTTATTTATTTTTTTACTTTCTTCTAATTGTTTCCCAGTAGCTCCTGTAACTCTAGTTCTTTCACTCCCAGCTAAATCAACTAAATTTAGTCTGCCTACTTTAGTTACTTGTTGACCATTTAAATCATTATCTCCAATTAATTGTTCTACTATAATCATAAAAACAGCATGTGATCTACTAGAAACATCATTCATATTTGTATTAGATATAGCACGACAAGAAGCACCTCTTTCTAATAAAGCATAAATATCATTAGGTCCTCTAACAGCCCATTCACTTAAATGTTCTACATATAATCCTTTTTTTTTATCTTCTCTAATATTCAAATTTTTATTTGTAGAATTTGGTTTCAATAAATCAGAAATCATTTCATTATATATTTGCAAATAAGCAGCTCTAATAATAAATTTAGTATCCCTATTAGAATTACTTTCAATATACTTAAATATATCTTCAATGGTTCTTGGAATAATCCCTCGAGAAGAATCTAAATTATCATAAGTAAAACCTTCCATTGTAAAAGTTTTCCCAGTTCCAGTTTGTCCATAGGCAAAAATAGTAGAATTATAACCTTCTAAAACAGAATAAACAGCAGGTTTGGCAGTACAATTATAAACTTCTTCTTGTGTAGTATTAATATCAAAAACATCATCAAAAGTATATCTATGCATTTGAAACATTTGAGGTGATTGAACCCATTCTCTTTGTCTTCCTGCTTCATCTAATTCCGCTCCTATATATTCTACTAATGTAACACTTTTATTTTCTTTATTTGTTAATGCTATTGAACGAAATGGAAGTCCTTTTTCCATTTCTCTTGTTAATGCTGGACGAATTCTAATTGCTACTCTCATATTATCTGTTGTGTTTTGAGAATTTAATTGAGTTGATATTGTATTTTGACTTTGAAAAGTACTTGATATAGGAAGTTGTTGAGAAGAAATAGATGGAGGTTTTAATGTTGAAGGAGTTGATTCTGAAAGAGATGATGGAATCGATTTCATTTTTTTAATTAGTTTTTATTTTTGTTTTATTTTAAATTTCACTTTTAAAATTATATTATTGTTTATTATTTATCACTAAAATATGTTTTTTTATATTTTTTCTGTGTTAAACAATTTAATAATAGTAATTAATCAATAGCCTCCTGTAATTTAAATTACTTAAAAAATTATTTATTTTTTTTCATTGATAGATATGTTAACTAATTAATTAAAATTATTTAAATTTGATTGGATTTTTTAATTCATTTCAATACAGGCTAATTTTTTTCTAATTATAAAATTGATTATTATAATAACAAATAAAATCAATATAATCTTATGAATTTTTAGAAATGAAAATACAGACTAAAATTAATTTTATTAAGATTAAAAATCAAATGATATTCATTTACACTTTTTTAACCAATTACAACTATTAAATAAGCGATATACTCATCAATGTATTGATTCATTTTTTTTCATCACATATTCGAGTCTAAATTTTTTAGTTTTCCAATTTAAAAATTTAAATAATCAATATGAAATCATTTTATAAAGAAAAATATAATCAATTTATGAATTGAAAATATATATTTAAAATTCCAACAATACAATTATAAATTTCAAAACATTTTTTGTGGGGTTTATAAAAACATATATCGAATAAACTAATAAAGTTTCTGAGGTTTTTTTATTTTTCTATAACTCTTAGGAATATTTTAAATTATCAAATGATAATTATTCTCTTAATTAAAACAAAATTAAAATAATTTTTTTCACTTTAATATGAATTAATTGTTATTTTTATAAAAACTTTTGATTCAAGAATAGATTGAAAAAAGTATTTGCAAATTTAAGTATGAAATCAGATAAGAGGTATTCAAAAAAATTAGATTATATCAAACAAAGGTTATAAATAATAACAGATAATAAATATTTACAACTAAAAAGACAATCGAAAAAAAATATAATGAAAAAAAAATCTATGAAAAAATTGAATAATTTAAAATTGAGTATAAATTAATCAAAAAGATTATTTACAAATTGATGATATAGCTATTTAATGAATTTGGAATTACCATTAATTATTTTAAATATAATAAATTTTTATTCATTTTATTGGTTATAAATTAATGTCTGATTCCTATATAAAACTCAATAAACCCAAAAGAAATATAATTTACACAAAATTACAATTAAAAAGTCCAAAAAAGATTATTAATAATGAATTTCCAACAAGTCTTACAACAAGTTTAGATTCATCAAGAATTGAATCAAAATTTAATATAAACATATTTAAACTACCTAAAGCAATCAATTTATATTCTATATATAATTTATCTCTTTCAAGAAATTACAGTAATTCTCCTCATAGAAAAACTCAATTGAAATTTTTAACTAAGTTAAAAGATAATAGTTATAATGAGTCTGTTTCTGTTAAAAATAATACTTTAAATAAAACAATAAATATTCATAATGATTATATATCAAAACAAATAAAAGAAAAGAATAATACAGAAGTTGTTGATAATAATTTTGATAATTCTAATAACAATAAGATTAATTCAAATTTAAAAAGGATAAAAATTCCAAAACTAAAAAAAAATGAATCATCAAAAATTCAATGTTTGATGAGAGAAAAATTTTATAGTGATGTTAAAAAAAAAATGAGTAATAATTTTAAAAAAAATAATTTTAGTTCAGATAAAAAGATATTAAATAAAATGATTCATTTAAATCAAGTGGTATCTTTTTGGAAAGGTGTTTGTGATATAGTTCATCCTATAATCACCATTGAAAAATATAAAGAAAGTAAAAATACTTTTAATAAATTTATTAAAAATGATTCTCAAATATATTCTAAACACAAACCCTTACCTAAAATTATTACTAATTCAAAACTTTTGGAAATAAAACATAATGAAAAATTAAAAAACAAAATAAAATTTATGAAAATTTTAAAAGAAAATAAAAAAATAAACTCAGAATAATATTTTAATATTATATAATCAAGAAATAATTATAAAATGAATTAGATTTTTAAATATATAATCCAAAAAATGACTATAAAACTTGAGGAATAAAAAGAACAAATGTTTCATAAAAATGTAATATTAAAGTATATATTTTGATAAAGGAATATATTTTAAATATGGTATTCAATTTTAATCTATTCTCAAACTTACACCATATTTACTTTTTATCATACTTTTTTCATATTTTGGAAATGATATGATATAATTATATATTTCTATTAAAGTTATTGTTTTAATTTTCCTAAATAAATTTAAAAGTTCTTGAATTTGATATTTATTTCTTAATAATATTTGATTAATTGCATTTGATATATAATTAATTAAGTATCTTATTAAAGACATTAAATTTTAATATCTTGTGCATCTTTATTACATACATTAATTATTTTTCAAGAAACAAATAATTGTAAATTATTTGAAAGTGATCTTTAGAACATCTATGATGATTTTTATATTTATTGAAAATATTTAAAAGGAGTAATTCAATATTTATTAAATCTTTATTTTCTTCATTTATTTCAGAATCATTAAAATGAGAGATTATGAAATTTGAAGCAAAGTATTCCTTTTATAATTGTTTTTCCTTTTGTTTTATTTTTATTATTTGATATTTTGAATTTTTTGAAATAAATTTTATCTTTTCTTCAAAAGAATGAATTTCTTTTAATATTTTCTCTTCATTTCCGAATTTGAAAATCAGTATTTTTAAGATTACCATATGAAATATCTGAAGAATATAATTTAATATTTCTTTTAATATATTCTTTTGAATTCCATTTAAATTTAATTATATTTCATATAATAAAATAAAATGGAAAAATAAAACATAAAAAATATTTAATTAATTTCTCCAATTGAAGTAAGTGAAACAATAAAAAATCCAAAAATTAGCATAATACAACCCATAAATCCATAAAAAGTATATAAATTTTTTCTTCCAATACATTTACTAGTCCAAGGACAATGATGGTCATAACCTTCAACACAAATATTACAATCATAACAATGATTAACATTTTCATCAATTCCAACCCAAAAACAACATTCATTACATTTTCTATATTTATTTCTTGGCATTCCAAAATTTCTTCCTGAATTATTAATAGGATAACCTGGATTTAAAATGAAAGTTAAGGTATAAAAAACTTGAAATCCAGATAAAAAAATGATTCCTATTGTTTTATATAAAAGACCATTAACTGACCAAAATAAATATAAAAAAAAAATTACAACTGTATTAACTAATAATGTTAAGAATATAAACATATACCATTGAGGACCTATTATAAATAAAGGATTTCCATCTTCGTCTCCGTAAAAAAAATGGCAATTTCCTATTTTTTTATAAAAATATTTTCCAATTTTATTTATTTGTTTTGGAAAATCATCTGTTTGATTTATATTTGGAGATATTTCTCTTGCATTTTCTTCTTCGTTATTTAATTCAGAATATGGTATTTCCTTTAATGAATTTTTTTCTGATGGTTTTTTTGTGTTTATTCTAACTTTTGTTTCTTTTGGATTCATTATTTTTAACTCATTATTAATATCTAGTTGAATATCATTTTTAACATTAATATTTTCTTTTTCCATTATTACAAATTTTTTATTTCAAAAAAAACAATTTTTTAATTTAAAAATATAAAATAAAGTGTTAATAAATTGTCTTAAATTTTAACCATAATTTTTTTAAAATAATTTTTTATTTTTTAGGAAAATTCTCTTTATTTTTACATCAGGTTTAATAACTTTTTTAAAAATATATTCCAACAATATTTTAATTATTCCCTAAGGACTCTATTTAATAAATTATGCCAAAATGAGTCCTTAAACTTGAATATTGTTATATCATTTAAAATCATATGATTATATGAATTGATATTATTTCAAAGAAGGAGAATAAATATGAGTTGATATTATTTTAAAAGAGTTTGGATGGCACATATTTTTTATAGTAAATAATATTATTTGAATATACTTATCTTTGTAATGCGTCAATATGAGAATATCCTTCCTAAATTCCTTATCTTATTAATCATTAACTTAGGTTTCCCAAGATCTTGCCACTATTCCAAATTCCATTTTTCTATTATTCAGAAGACAATGAAAATAATCACCAAATTATTTCGAATGTTAATTCAGCTACATATATTTGAGTAAATGAAATTTTATTTAATATTATTTTGCTGTTTCTACAAAGATTTAAGGAGAAACTGAATTTTTTAAAGTGTTTACTCCAAGTTTTGCATTATTGACTTTTTCTTTTTTATATTGGAGAGTATTTCTTTTGTTTTAATTTAATATTATTGTTTTTTCTCTATAATTTTATATTATTATAAACATTTTTTATTTTTATAAAACTAATTTTCAAGAAAAACTTCGACAAATGAATTTAAATATTTAAAAATTATTTATATGAACGTATTGATAATTATACTTCAATTGAAAGATCAATGGTATTGTCTGCTATCTCTGTTTCAAATTGATTATTATTTTAGTTTTTTGAATTTTTTTTAATATTTTTTTTATTTTTCAAAATAATATTTATTTAAAGATATATAAAATTCTTATATTTAATTTTGATTTCATCAAAACCAATTTATTTATTATTTAATTGATGAATCTATAATAATTAAAATTTTATAATTTACCAATTTAGTTCAGACAAAATAATTCTTGAAATTAAATATTTACCATTTTATATCTTTTACGTACAATCTAAAGAATAATTTAGCATAAATACAATAAAAGACAAAACAATACAATATATAACTTTTATTCAATCTACATAATTCATTTTATACTTCCTTTATAAAAATTACCTCCAAAATTCCTTTTATATTAATTAGTTCTTTTTTTATTCGTTAGGGGATTTATTTAAATTATTATAATTTCTATTGTCGGTACTTTCAATTAAATTATTATTTATTTCAAGTTCATTTTCTGAGCATTTTATTGAAATCATTTTTTTTGAACTTAAATTTTGATTTTCAAAATAGGATTTATGTAAAATATCAAAAAAAGAAGAAGGTTTTTTAGTTTTTGGAGTACCATAAACAGGAGAATCATTATTAATTATAGTTTTCATATTCATATTATTAATATTATTAATTAATGATAAAGATTGATTATTCTCAGATACATTAGGAAAATTAAATCCTAAATAATTATTTAATTTACTCAGTCTATTAAGATGAAAAATAGATTTTTTAGAATCTCCCTTTAAATTTTTAAATGAACTTAATTTTTGGACATTCGGAGAAAAAGGACTATCATTTCCATCATTGTAAAATGGAATTGTATATATTATAAATTCTAATATTGTACTCAATCCTGTAACCCTTGCTTTTATTTTTTCAAAATTTTTATTTTCTTTTAAAATATCAGCTAATTCATAACCTAATAATCTTAATGAAAAAGTATCTAACATTTCCTTATAAAAAATATTTTCTCTATCATTTTCAGGTGGATAATTATTAATAAATATAGCAACTGTATACATTGTTTCATATTCATAACAGTAAAAACCTGTTTTTATTAATTTTGATATTTCATTAATTCCTCCTTTTTTAGTATTTACAGTATGTTCAATTTTTTTATACATTTCATTTAATATAATTTTTTCTGTTCTTTGAGGATTTATTGTATATAAAACATATTTGCTTAACCATTGAAATAATAAAGCAATTATAATTTTTAAATTTTCTAATTTATCAAATAAAACCCAATTTGCATTATTAATGCTTTCTTTTAATGTATTTAAAATTTCTTTCGTTTCTTTTGTCAAAGAATTTGGAGAATAATCTTTTATAATTTTATATATATGAACATTTCTTAATTTAAATTTCCTAGCAATTACAACAATTTTTTCAAGACATTTAATTAATAACATAGGAACAATACCATAATTTAATTGATCTTCTCCGCATAATAATTCTTCTTGGAATCTTAAAAAAGTCTCAATTTTTTCTTTATGATTATTATCATCAAATAATCTTCTAATATGAGAGATATAACCATAGAATTTAGCACAAAATTGTTTTTGCATTTTAGTTTCAATACATTTATTTCTATGTTTTTTAACATTTTTAATAATTTCATCCACATTACATTTAGTATTATTATATATAAGATAACAAGCAATAACAACACCAGTTCTTCCATAACCAGCATGACAATGAACTAAAACTTTTTTATTGTCTTCTCTTACCATAACAGTCATTTCTTTTACAATATCCATCATAAAACCTAAGGTTGAAGGAATACTCATATCTTTCCAACCATATAATCTACATAATATATCATTTCCTGTAAAAATTGAAGGATTATAAGAAAAGCCACTTGATGTTAAATGATATGCATTAGGACCACAAAAAGGATGTTCACCTTCTCTTTCTAAATTAATTATTAAACCAATATTTTTTTCTTTAAATAATTTAACTAAATTATATTTATTTATTAAAACTTCACTTGGCCTTTGTGATGCTATTATATCATCTGTTATATAATTTGAATTTAAACCTATTATAGCATTATTGTTATTTATATTATTTAAATAATTTTCATGTTTACATTCTTTACCTCCACAAAAAAAACAACGTAATTTATCTTTCAACCCATATATTTTATGATTATGTGATAATCGATTTTCTGAACTTTTTTTTTGAATTTTGCTTCTTTCTGGATTTATTCCTTCAATTGTTGATTTAAGATTATCATAAAAATCATTTGATCTAAATGGAGATGAAATTTGGTAATTATTGCTATTTATTTGAAAAATACTATCATTTAATTTTATAAATTCACTTTTTTCTTGAATTATTTGATTTACTTCATCTGATATTCTACGCTCTTTTCCATATTTTGCTTTTTTATTTTTAAAGCAACATGTAAACAATTGTAATTTCATTTACAATTTTTTTTAATTTATTTTTTGTAAACATTTAAAAAAATAATGTTAAAAATATTTTTATGTCTTTTATTGTTTTTTATTAGAATATTACCTTATATCAATTCTGAAATAAATATTCTTAGTCCACCATTATTATCAGAGAAAATAAAAAATTTATATAAAATTAGTAACAATATATATAAATAAAAAATAGCAATACCCTCCGAGATAGGAAATTTTGGAGAAATTCCTTTTGGAAAAAAAATATTAGGAGAAATAATAATATTAAAGCAAACAGATGGAACAAATTATTGGTGTGATTATAAAAAAACTAAGCCATTAATAAATGAAAAAGGAAAAGTAACTGAATATATTCCAATAATTCTAGCAGATCATTCAACGAAATGTAAATATGCAATGAAAGCTTATAATATTCAAAAAAGAGGAGGTAAAGGTATGTTATTAGTTTATAATTCTAATGAAATTGATGATAATGATTATAATGTTGATGATCCTATTGGAGAAAAAGTAGAAATACCAAGTATGATTATTCCTAAAGATATTGGTAATATTATTAAAGAATTTATTTATGAAAATCCTAAAGAAATAGTTACTGTTTCATTGAAATTTTCAGGGGTGTTAAAAAATGGAAAAGTTGAAATTGAACTTTATTATAGATCAGATGATTTTAAAGCACTTAATTTTTATAAAGAATTTGAATATTTTAAAGAGAAAATGGAATCAAAATTAGAATTTACTCCAAGATTAAAATATAATGTATATGAAAATGAACAAACATCAAATGAATTATCATCAAAATCTAAAATACCTTGTATAAAAGATAAGCCTTTTTGTGTTAATTCTGAAAATGATTTAGAAATTGATAATCCAAGATTAATTTTATTAGAAAATTTAAGACAAAGTTGTATTCATGAAATATTTCACATTAGTTTATTTTGGGATTATATGGTAAATTTTTCTGATAAATGTGCAGATTATGATAATCCAAAATTTAATGAGGAATGCTCTAATGAAATAATTAAAAATTTAAACTTAGATTTATCTGAAATAAATTCATGTATGAAAGATTTAATAGAGGGAGATAATAAAATTGAAGAAGATTATAACCAATATAATAAAAAGAAAATTTTTTCTATTCCGGAATTAACAATAAATGGAATTAAATATAAAGGAAGATGGTCAGGAAAAAGTATATTTAAAACAATATGTAATGGATTTATTGAAGATAATCAAATTTGTTCATCTTTAACACCTGATGAAGTAAAATATCATAATTTATTTGGATTCAATATGATAGTTTTAATTTCTTTTGGTATTGTACTTTTGATTTTTTTTTCAATATTATGTTATAGAAGAATGTTCCTTAATGCTTTTGAAGATACATTAGATGATAAAATTAGAGGACAAGCTTTAAAAGCCATCACTCAATATGAAGCTTTTAAAGATAGAGGAAGTACTCATAAATTAGAAATGGTTTAATGAATAATATTTTAAATAAATAATATTTATTATAACTATAATTTTTTTTTTATACTAATTTAATTTTTCATTTAAACAAAGATGGATAATGAAAGTGAAATTAATAATAATTATGAAGATGGAAATTTAAACGAAGATAATATAAAAATGTTAGAAAAAGAACTTGATGATTATATAAATGATGATGAACTTTTATATGATAATGAAGAACAAAAACAAATTGAGATAAATCATGAAAACAATGAAGATAATAAAAGAACATTAGTTTCTTTAAAAAATCAAATTGAAAATTTGAAAAATTTATTAAATGATAAAAGAGATGAAATTGATAAAATTAATAATGAAAAAAATAATTTAAAACTTTCTCTCCTTCAATTACAAGAAGAAATGTTTACAAAAAATCAAGAATTTCAAATAAAAATGTCTCAAATGGAAGAAAAGGTTAATAATGCTATATTATCTAAAAAAGATTTAGAAAAGAAAAATAATGATTTAAATTATAAAATAAATGAATTAAATACGAATAAAAAAATGAATCAAATGAATGATAAATTTAAATTAGAAATATCTAAATTAAAATCTAAAATAGAAGAAAGTGAATTAAATGGGAATAAACTTATGATTGAAAATAGAAATTTAAAGCAAAAAAATGAACATTTAAAAGAAAAGTATGAAAATGAGGTTAATATACTAAAAAAAATTCATAAAAGAGAAATTGAAAATTATAAAATAGAAATAGAAAATTTAAATTTAAAAATAAATTACACTTTCAACGATATAAATCATAATAAATTAATTAAAAATAAGAAAAATAATATTCAATTAGAAAAAAAAATAAATGATTACGAGCAACAAAACAATAAATTTAATTTAGAAAAAATAATTCAAAAATATAAAAAAGAAAATGAAGAACAAAAGTCTATCATTCAAATGAAAGAAAAAAAAATTGAAAAATTAAAAATAGAATGTGAAGAGACTAAAAACACAATAAATGATTTAAACAATAAAATTTTATTAATTGAAAAAGAACAAGAAAGAGATGAAAATGAAAAGGAAATAAATATTAGATTGTATAATTTAATAAATAAAAATAAAAAATTAAAAAAATAAGAAAAATAAAAATACTAAAAATTAACTTTTCTTAAAAAAATAAAAAAATAATTTACTACATGTTATGTTTAAAAACACATTATACCCTTATATTTAAAGGAAAATTTACTATTTTTAAAAAGTCAATATAAAAAAGCAAAAAAATAAAAAAATTGAAAATTAGAAAATGTTGCAAGTGTCAATTTTTAATTTTTTTCAAAAAAATATTGACCAAAATTGTTTTTGCATAATAAAATTAAATCATAGAAGGAAAGTTGGAGGAGTTAAAAATGAATGAGTTATTAGACAGAGTTTCTACTTTAACTGTAATTAAAAGAAATGGTAAAAAAGTATCTTTTGATAGTTCAAAGATTGCTTTAGCTGTTAAAAAAGGATTTGATAACATTACTGTTATTAAAGATGATGATGAAGTTAAAGTATATTCTGAAAGTGATATTCAAAAAGTATACAAAGAAGTTATTTCTAGAATTGAAAAGGAATACAAAGACGAAGAAAAGATTAAGATTGAACAAATTCAAGATATGATTGAAGATGCTCTTCAAAAGAAGGGATATGATGATGTATATGAATCATTTAAATCATATAGAGAAAGAAGAAATCAATCTAGAGAATTATTTAGTGAAGAAAAGAAATTACATAAATTCTTAAAAACTATTGAAGGTTTAGGACTAAAGAGTGCTAACGAAGATGATAACAAAAGAGAAAATGCAAACGTTGATGGTGATACTGCCATGGGTACTATGCTTCAATATGGTTCAACAATTTCAAAAGAATTTGCTAAAACATATATGATGAAACCTAAATTTAGTGAAGCACATGAAAGTGGAGCAATTCATATTCATGATATGGATTTCTTACCAATGGGTACTACTACATGTATGCAAATTGAACTTGATAGACTATTTAAAAATGGATTTTCAACTGGACATGGTCACTTAAGAAGTCCTAACGATATAATGAGTTATTCAGCACTTGCTGCTATAGCTGTACAATCTAATCAAAATGATCAACATGGTGGTCAAAGTATTCCAGCATTTGATTATTATATGGCACCAGGTGTACTTAAAACATTTAAGAAACAATTTAAACAAGCTATTTATGATTTATTAGATTATATGGATATAGTTGATTTCGTTAATATGGATAAATTAATGAAAGATATAGATAAATTAGATAGTATTGAATTTGATATAAC
>JAEEGK010013805.1_pt1 | contig 18139 bp, 8 predicted proteins | sample 8958771 | NCBI WGS metagenome assembly JAEEGK01 (sample SAMN16246547, study PRJNA631951) | gut metagenome | biome: gut microbiome; feature: rumen; material: SC-attached | host: Bos | place: Iran: Karaj | collected 2018-10
AAGAAAAGCAAGAATTCAATTAACAGTAAATAGAGAATCAATGATTAAAGTAGATTCATTTTATAAATCTTTAGATTTAGAAGTAAGATTAACAAAAGAACAATTTGAAGAATTAATAAAAGATTATATAGAAGAAATAAATGAATATTTAAATAATGTAATTGTATATGCCTCTGAAAATAATATTACCATTGATTGTGTAGAAATTGCAGGTGAATTAATGAGAACTCCAATATTACAAAAAATAATAGAAGATAAAAAGATTACTATTTCTAAAAGTTTATTAATTGATGAATGTACTAGTGTTGGTTCTTCTATTTTAGGTTATTATATTAAAGGAAAATTACCTATTGAACCTTTTCAATATTTTATTCATTATAATTATTATAGAATTTGCTATATTATTATTGATGAAAATACAAATAATCAAAAATTTAATTTAATTGATATTGGATTCATTCATGAAAATGAAATAAAAATAAAAATTCAACTTAATTTCAAATTCTTTGGTGAAAGAAAAAATGTTCGTATTCAATTTTTTTATGATAGTGAAAATAATAATAATGTTAATAAGTATTTAAATAATTTATTATTAGTAGAATATGAAATTGATTTATTCAAAATTTATCAAGATAATAAAGAGATAATAATAGAAAATGAAAATTATATTTATTTCAATGTTAAAATTGATGAAGCTCAAAAAATAATTGAACCAAATATTACATTTAATAATAATACATTAAAAGCAATAATTAATGTTATTGGAGGAATTTATAAAAAGGAAAAAGAAGTAAATAAATTTAAAAAAAAAATATATAAAGTATTGAAAGATCATAAATCTTATGATTTAGTTTATGATATTTTTATTGAAGAAAAAAACGAAATATCAAAAAAAATTTATGATATTAAATCAAAAATTGAAAATAATGAAAAATTCAAAGAACAATTTGAAAAAATTAAAAATTTAGATAAAAAATATCATAATAATAAAAATACGAATAATGAATTTTTAATAAATACCAAAAATGAATTAAAAGATATTTCACTTGAAATAATTGATAAATTATTACAAGAAAATATTGAAGATCAAAATATTCAAATTTTACAACAAATGAAAAATAATTTGATTCAAGATTCAAATAATTTTGATTTCAAAGAGTTTATTAATTTCCTTTCGAATTTTGAAATAAAAAATTCTTATTAAAATTATATTTTTATAAATAAAAAGAATATATAACAAAAAAATATATTTCCACAAAAAAAAAACTAAAAAAGACAATTTATAAAGAAAAAATAAATAAAATTTTCAAAAAATAATTTAAAAACCCAAAGAAAAAAATTACAAAAAACTAATTTAAATTTTATTCCAAATACAATTTAAAACAACTAAATTTCCATTTTTTTCAAATTGACAATTTTGATAAATTCCACTTTTATTATTAGCAACACTTCTTTTAAGACTACTTAAATCAAAAATTCTATTAGAATTTCCGCTTTCCCAAATTTTAATATTATTTCCATTACAAACAACAAATTTATATTTGAATAAAGTAGGAATGTCTTCAATTGTAACACTCCAATTACAATTTCCTTCATTTTTCATTGTTAAAGCATCTTTAGAACTCCATTTTCCAAAAGAACTTCCAGTTAATTTAATAATATCATTATTATTAGTACAATAATTAATTTTAAATTTTATGATTAAATCACTTTCACCTTCTTCTTCTTTTTCTTCAGAACATCCTTTTGAATATTCTAATGCTCCAATTGAAGGATTTTTATTTGATCTCTCACATCCAAAAAAATCATCATTTACTATTGTTGATGATACACTTCCTGTTTTATATAAATTAAACCAATCATCTTGATATTTACTTTTTGGTCTTAAACAATTAATATCTATATTTTTATCATAATAATTACAATTACCATTATTATTAAATATATCATTTAAATTTGTACTTTTTGCTGCTTTTGATCCTCCTTCTGTATCATAATATTTATCTGGAACATTATAAATATTATAATAATAATTATTTCCTATTTTCCAACTTGATTTAGGTAGAAAATCTGCAATCCAATCTTCAATATAAATTAAATTATTTCTCAATTCACAATCAATAGGATTGTTATCAGGTTGTTTAAACCATAAAGTTGTAGTACCAACATTCCACATTGTATTATGTAATATTTTAATTTTATTATAACCTCCTCTTCCAATTTGGAAAAAATAAATTGCCATTCTAGTTCCAATGATAATATTATTTGTAATTAATATATTATCAATATTATATTCATTCCCACTTTCTGATGCTAATCCTATTCCACATGCTGAACCCCATTTAGTATCATATTCATTTGATGTTACTCTTAATATATTTTTATCTAATATTATATTTCTTGATGCATCTAAATATATATTCATTGAAAAACCATTTGTTATTTCATTACTTATTGATGAACAATTATCGCATTTTAAAAAATCTAATCCTTCACCATATGCATTATATATTTTATTATTTTTAAATAATATTCCTTTTGAAAACAGATTATTATAATTCTTTCCCCATGCTGCTACACATTGACTCCATCCATATTCTTTTGTTTTTCCAACATATTTATTTTCCAATACACAATTATATATTTCATTATATGAAACTTCATTATTTTCTCCTGAAATGACAATACCATGTTGTTGAGTATCATGTATTTTCAAATTGGAAATTTTCACATTGGTAACATCCATTGCTTTAACTCCACATAAAGCATTTTTTAATTCGAAAGGTCCTTCAATGTGAAAGTTCTTTATGTTAGAGAATTGGAAGATACAGTTAGACGATGTACCTGTGAAGATCACTGATGCTCCTTGAGCTGCACGAAGAGTAATTGGGTTTGAGGTTGTTCCACTTGGGACTGAATATGGCGTGTTGGAATATGTTCCTGTGAGAAGCTCGATCGTGTCACCAGGAGATGCTTGAGAAAATGCTAGGGAAAGATCTTTTGTTTTAATTGTTTTTGATGTTATTATTCCTAAAAGGAAAAAGAAGATTACCGTTTTCATTTTTTATTTTTTTTTTATTTTAATTTTAATTTTTGTGTTTTATATATATATATTTTTTTATATGCTTGTTATTTGGAGTTTTTGTTATTGTTTTAAGTGTTTATTTCTCTTTTTTTGGTTTTTAAAGGCTTTTTTAATATTTTTAATTTTAAATGGTCTTTTTTATGTTTTGAATGATAAATTGAAACATATTTCAACATTTAAGTATTATTTTTTCTTTTGTTTTCTGATAATATTTAACATTTATTATATTAAATAATATTTAAAGTAAATATTTTAATTATAATTATTTGAATTTTATATTATTTATTCAAAATGATTATAACAATCCAAAATAAACATTATTATATAAATAATTAACTTCAACTCCAAATTTAAATTAGTTTTCATAAAATATATAATTAGTTCTTTTTACAATTAATTAATCTTGTATTAAATTAATCGTACATTTCATTTCAATTATTTTTTTTTATATTTAATAAAAATAAAAATAAAGCTATTTATATAAATATGATATCATTTTATAATTCAGTAATATTAGAAAAAACAATATCATATAATAATCAACAATGGAAAATAAATTTTATTCCTGAAGAAAATTCAATAACAATTCACTTAGAAAAAAACGAAATGAATAAATATGAATCTATGTTTTTTTTAAGTGATTTTAGAAAGTTTAAATTTTTTTCATTAACCAACTCAATAAAAAACATAATAGAAATATTAGATATATTAATAAAACAAGATTTATTTAAATTACAAGAAAACGAAAATAATTGTAAATTAACATTAATAACATATTCAGAGAAAATAAATGAATTAGAGTTAATAATTTCTAAAATAAATAAATCAAATATAGAAAAAAATTTAAAATTATCATCTTTAAATTTGATAAATATAAAAACAATAAAAGCACATAATTTAGGAGTTTCATCTTTAGGAATTTTTCCTTCTGGAAATTTAATTTCTACTTCTTGGGATAGATCAATTAAAATTTGGGATAAAAATTTTAATATTATTCAAATAATTTGTAATGCTCATGATGATGGAATTTTTTTTGTTGATATTAAAGATGAAAACAATTTTATTTCTTGTTCTACTGATTGTAATATTAAAATTTGGATAAAAAAAAATAATAAATTTATTTTAAATGAAGTTATTTTCAATTGTCATAAATCAAGAATTAATAAAGTTATTTATTCTTTATTTGATAATAAAATTATTTCTTGTTCTGCTGATAAAACAGTTAAAATTTGGGAAAAAAATAAAAATAATAGTAATTATCAATTTATTTCAATTTTAACTCATAATGATTCAATTGAAAGTATTTTATTATTAGAAAAAAAAAATTTATTAGTTTCTTCTGGTTTAGATGGAACAAAATTATGGAATTTAAATAATTTAAATTGTATAAAATATTTTAAAGATGTTAAATGTTTAAAAAATAATACTTTAGATATTATTGATGATGATAAAATTATTGTTGGAGGAAATTATGATCATTTAATGAAAGTTATTTCTATTAGTGAAAAACAAATTATTTATGTTATTGATAATCAATTTGATTGTTTTGGGATTTTAGTTTTAAATCATAAAAATATTTTTTTAACTATTGGAAGAAGTGATGATGTTAGAATTTATAGAAAAGATAATTTTTCTTGTATTAAAATGATTTTAAGCATTCATGATAATGATATTAATGATATTATTAAATTAGATGATAATATTATTGCTTCTTGTTCTTGTGATAAAACTCTTAAAATCTGGAATTTATCTTAATTAAAAAAAAATGTAATATTAGAATTGATTTTGATTAAATAATTAAAACATAATTAATAATATAATATATATAAATATGTTAAATAATTAGAAAATATTCTATTCAAAAAACATTTATTATATTTTATAATAAATAAAACTTGAAAAATATAAATATAAAATTTTAATAATTCAATAACAAATTAAATTGTTCAGATTTTTTTTTTGATTTGAGAAAGATTATTTTTCTTTTTTTAAATTATTCATAATTGAATTTTTTTCAATCATTGAATCAAGAATTTTATCCAGTAATTTATATAAATAATAATTATCTCCAATTTTATTTACATCAAAAAAATTTAAAGCTTTTTGATTATACACACTTAATAAATTTTGAAATTCTTTATTTAAATTTTTATCAATATTAATATATAAATCATAAAAAACTTGAATTCCGTTTTCTATTGTTTGAAAATCATAAATTTCATTTAATAAAATATTTTTATTTAATAATTCTTTATTATATTTTCCTTTTAATTTTTTATGAAAATGAATGATTGAATTAGAATTAAAATAAGAATTAAATATTGGATGAAAAAAATGAATAAATCTTTGAACAGAAATTAAATTTTTATTTTTAATTTTTTCTTTTTCTGTATCTTGAATTAATTGAATGATTTCTTTAATTTTTTCTTGATTTGTTTTATTTGAAGTTAAAATAAAATAACATAAAACTTCAATAATATTAATTTTTTCATTTTTATTTTCAAAAGAAAAAATAAGAAATAATTGATTAATAAAATCATCATCTGCTCTTAAATTTGAAATTTTTGTAAATTCTTGAAATTTTTTTTGACTCCAAAAATTATTTTCTATAAAAAACCATTTTGAAAGCTGATAAAATATTATTAATTTTTCCATTAAAAGTGCATTTTGTTCCCATAATATTTTTAATATTTTTAATCTTATTAATCTTTTTAAATATTTATTTCCTTTTATTTGTAAAAACTTTTTATAAAAATTTTCTTTTTGTCTATTTATTTTATTTATTATTGTTATATGTCTTAAAGTTTTTATTGAATATTTTAAGGAAGATATTTTTGTTTTATCTTTTTTAAATAAATCAGTTAAATTATTTAATTTAATATTTTTACCTTCTAAAGAAAATTTAACTTTATTCGGAATTAAAGTATAAATATTTTTTGTTAATAAAGATAAATTTTTATTTCTTTTTATTCCTATTTTTTCCTTTATTTTTTCATCATTAAATAATTTAAAATTTACTCCATTATTTTCATTTAAAAAAGGATTTTCACTTTTTATATTTGTCATAGATCTGATTTTTTTTCTTTCTATATAATTTATTTTATTTAAAGGGGAAAACATAAGTTTTTTATTATTATTTTTTTTTTGAGGAGAATATAAGCTTTTTTGAGAATTACTATTACTTAAAAAATCTTGAGATTTTAAAGTTGTTGAACTTAAAATAAAATTTACTGAGTTTGTTCTTAGTTTTTTTATTTCTATTGAATTTTTTTTATAATCTAAATAATTTAATTTTTCATTTCTTGATGATGAATTAATTAAAGAAGAATATTGAGTTGAACTTATTCTTTTATTTATTTCTGGAACGTTTGTATTTGACAAATATGTTGATAAAAGAGGTTTATTTAATGTTATTCTTTGAGTCATTTAATTTTATTTTTTTATTATTATTTTTTCAAATTTTTTGTAATAAAATGTCGTTAAGAAATAATATTATTTTTGTTAAATTTAATTGTTTATATAATTTTTTTCAATGGAATTAAATTGTTCTAATTTCAAAACACCTATTAAAAATGAAAGAAAAAAAATAGAAAATTTTGCTGAATTTTTAAGTTCTAGAACAAATATAAAAAAAAATAATAATAAATTAGATATTTCTAAAGAAAATATTAATGATAATAATAATAATATAAATGAAAAATCAACTGATTATAAATTAAATTTGAAAGAAGAAAATTTAGTTGAAAATAAAAATTTAAATTTTAATGAGTCTAATATTTCTGATAAAACAGTTGTAAATTCTTTGCTAAATTATAATAATAATAATTCTAATAATTTTTTTGAAATAAATACAAATATTAAAAAAAAGAAAATATTTTTAGATATTAATTATCAAAAATTATATAAGCTTTTAACAAATGTTTATTCTAAATTAATTGAATCTTTATTTTCTTTTGAAGAATATAATAAATCTTTTGAATATAGAATTTTACCTTCTTTTTCAAATTTTTTTAAAATTAATTTCAATTTGACAAAAGTTGATATATTTCTTCCTGAATTTTATAAAATGTATAATTATGAATTAATAAATTTAATTTTAATTGATATAATAAATAAAATTAGTATAAGTGATAAAATAGGAAATGAAATTATTCATACTACTTTAAAAATAACAACAAAAATATATGAAAATTATTTATATTTAATTTACTTTGATGAAAATTCAAATAATAATTTTTCAAAAAAAAGATGTATGAAACTTTTTAAATCTTATTTTACAAACATTAAAATAAATCAAAATTATAAATGTGATATATTAAGTAATATATATTATATAAAATATTATCTTGAAGATATTATTTCTATTTTAATTGACTGTTTTAATGAAAATTTAGATAAAAATACAATATTTAAAAATAGACAAAATAATTATTCAAATACTCCTTTTAATCTTTTATCAATTTTATCAGATTTATTAAATTTAATTAATATTGAATCTGGACATGAAAATTTTAATTTATATGAAAAATTAAAAGAACAATTTCAAAATTTAATTTTTAAAAACGATAATATCCCTTTTAATGCTAGAAATACTTATTCAAATTATGATTCTTTAAATTACATGAAATTTTCAAAAAAATTTACTATTATATTTAATATTGATGATATTTTATATATTTATGAAAATGAAGAATTTACATTCAGAAATTTTTTATATGAATTTTTTAAACAAGTTAAAATTGATTATAATATTATATTAATTTCTTCCCTTAATCAACAAGAAATTATTAATTTAATAAATTTAAGTAAAATTAAAGATTTTATAAATTCAATTTTTTTATATAAAAATAATAATAAAGAAAATAGAATAATTATCACTTCATTGAAAGATATATTAAATAAAGATTATGAAAAAATAAAACAATCAAATTTATTAATTATAGATAATTTAGAATTAACAATTTTTCCATATTACTCAGAAAATATATTAAATATATCATATTTGAATAAAAAAACAAATAAAAATGATAATACTTTAAATAATATATATAAAATTTTATATTCTTTCACCCATAATAATATATATAAACAAGAAAATGACATTCGTAAAATTTTATCTTTCTATTATGAAAACAATAATTAAATAATTCAAATTGTAAATATAACTTTTTCAATAAATTATTTCTTAAAAAAAAGAAATAAATTTAGCTTATTATGAATAATTATTTTTGAAAGATATTAAATGATTGGAAAGATAAATTTAAAAAGAAATAATAATTTATGTTTTTATTTAAATGTTTAAATTTTAATTAGGAAAAATTTTCATAAAAAGAGAATAAAATTTATTGTTTAGAGAAATTATAATCAATTTAATTTAAATAATATTTTATTAATTCATTTTTTCTATATTTTCAGAATCATCTTTTACAAATATATAAATTTTTTCCCATTTTGATATTAATCCAAATGATTCTGAATGAAGCGCAAATTCGAAATAATTTTCATTTATATTAATTTTATTTTTTTCTTTAAACTTTAAATTTAAATCTATTTTTTTTTTTTCTTTAATTTTAATCACTTCATTGTTATTAACTTCAGGGTTTAAAATTAATATATTACATTTTTCATCTCTTGTTATTAATTTACAACCTTTGGGAATTTGATATGGACAAATATTTTCTATTTCTATTTGTAAACGAACAGTTTTATCATGCTGTGATTTTAATAACATTGGTATTTTTAATTTATTATAATATATTTGACATTGAAATTTAATATCTTGTGAAATATTATTTTCTTTTGGAGTTTTTTTTATATAATTTTCTTGTGTAGTAATAATTTCGTTAGTATATTTTCTAATGTTATTATCATTATTATTGTTTTTTATATTATTATTATTTTTTTTTATATTATTATTATTGTCTTTTATATTATTATTGTCTTTTATATTATTATTAGTTTCTTTTATATTATTATTATTGTTTTTTATATTATTATTATTGTCTTTTAGATTATTATTATTGTCTTTTATATTATTATTATTGTCTTTTATATTATTATTATTGTCTTTTATATTATTATTAGTTTCTTTTATATTATTATTATTGTCTTTTATATTATTATTATTGTCTTTTATATTATTATTATTTTCTTTTATATTATTATTATTTTCTTTTATATTATTATCTTTATCTTTTATATTTTTATTTTTTTCTTTTATATTATTTTTTATTTTTATATTATTATGATGATCTTTTATATTATTATTGTAAATATTTTCATTATTTATTTTATAAAAATCTTTGTTTTTATTATTATCATTGATTTTTTGAAGAACTTTATTAACATTGTTATCCTTTTTTAAATTACTTTCTTGAACTAAATTATTTTCAGAATATACATTTATAATTTTATTTTCTTGAACGTTATATATTTCTTTATTATTTTCTGGTATTGTATTTTGATCATCAAATTGAATAGTTGATTGGCTAAAAAGGAAAAAATTATCTTCTTCTACTTTTTTTTGAGATTGAATAAACGAAAATAACTGCTTTATTTTATTGTCTTGTTCTTTGATTATATTAATTAAATTATTATATTTTTCTTCTAAAATATTATATTTTTTTTCTAAATCATTAATTATTCCAATATAATCAACTTCTTTTAAATTTAATATGAATGTATCTGCATTTTTTTCAAATATCAATTGATTTAAATTATTATCATTTTCCACATAATAATATTTTTTTTGATAATAAGCACAAATGCTCAATTGTTCAATATGTTTTTTTAATTTAAATTTATCAAGACAATATTTTTTTAAATCATTTAATTTTAGTTTAGACTCCCAGTTTAAACTTGCTTTTTCTTTATTATAATGTATATGTATAATATGGAAATTTCCTTTTTCAGAATGTTGAGACATTTAAAATATATTTTTTATTTATTATTTTTTCCTTTTTTGAAAACAATCAATAATTTAATATTATATTTTAAATTTTAAAAAAACATTAATTATTTATATATATGATGATTATATTAATTAATATAGAACTTTCATTTAAAAAAAGAAGCAAAAAATTATTGATGTTGTTTAATTAGTTTTTTTAAAAGTATTAATATTATAATTAAACAATTATATGAAATAAATAATTAAAAAATAAAATAATTAAATGGGAGTAGTAATGATTTGTCAAAATTGTAAAAGTAATATATTAATAGAAAAAGGTGATTACTCATTAATATCAGAAGAGAAAAATGATGAAAGTTTTATTTCAAAAGGAAAAAGAAAAGAAAAAATAGAAGAATATCAGAAAGACTTTGAGTCAAAAATAATAGAATATGGTGAAATAATAAAGAATGAAGAAATAGAGGAAATAATATTAAAAAAGAATAAAAATATAAATTCTGAATTTAGAAAAATAAATGAAGAAGATTTATTAGATAAAACAATAGATACAATAAATAATAATACATTTAATGAGCCTCCAATAAAATTTAAAAAAGACGGTTCAATATATTTTGGAAGTTGGAATTGTAATTTTCAAAAAGAAGGTTTTGGAATAACAATAAATCCAGATGGAAGTATTTATAAAGGATTATATAAACAAGACTCAATAAACAAATTTGGTATATTTATTGATAAAGAAGGTAATTATTATAAAGGCGATTTTAAAGATGGAAAAAAAAACGGAAAAGGTGAATTATTTATGAAAAATCAATTTAAATATAATGGTAATTTTAATAATGATTTAAAAGAAGGAAAAGGAAGAGAAGAAAATTTAAAAGATGGTTCTATTTATGAAGGCTATTTTTTAAAAGGATTGAAAAATGGAAAAGGAAAATTATTATTTCAAGATGGAACTTGTTATACTGGAAATTTTAAAGAAGGAAAATACAATGGTAATGGTATTATTAAATATTCTAATGGGGAAAGTTATGAAGGGGATTTTAAAAATAATAAATTATATGGAAATGGAATTTTTAATTGGGGCGATGGAAGGATTTTTGTTGGAAATTATGTTAATAATAAAAAAAATGGTTTTGGAAAATTTAAATGGAATGATAATAATTTTTATGAAGGTTATTGGATTAATAATAAACAACATGGAAATGGAATTTATTATATTAATGGAAAAAAAATTAAAGGAGTTTTTCGATTTGGGCAAATTATTATGAAGAAGTAATATGAGTTTTTTAAATATATTTTTTTTATGAATTTTTTTTTTCTTTATATGTATTTTTTAAGGGAAGAGATAAATATATTTTTAAATAAATAATTTGGTAATTGAATAATATTTTTAAAAAAATTCTAATTAATTAATTGTATTTTTAAATTATTTTTTTCATTTTGAAAAAAAAATACCTTTTTTAATTTTATTTAAAACAATAATATATTAAAACTTTCTATATAGATATATAAAAAATTATTAAATATAAATATAAAAGAATGATATCTAGCAATAATTAAATTATCACATCCTCAATTTCAAAACATAATAAAATTCCATAACAAATAAATATACAAAAAAAAGTGAATTAACTTCTAAATTTCTTAACATACTTATCAATTAATTTATCAATATCAGGTCTTTTATCCTTATTTTTTTCTAAGCAATCTTTAATAATAGAATAAAGAACAGAAGATTTAGTAATATAGACATTATCAACCTCATTTAAATCTTTAATATATTGAAAATCAGAAATAATATTATTAGAATAAAAAGAAGGTGTTTCATGAATAATAGAATTTTTAATTTCTTCTTTATCACCTTTTTCAAAAGGTAATTCTCCATAAGTAATATAAAAAAGAGTAACACCAAGAGCCCAAATATCAACTTTAAAATTATATTTAATATGTTTAATTAATTCAGGTGCTTTAAAACATAAAGAACCATAAGGATCTTCACTATATTCAAATTTCCCTAAAATTCTACTTAAACCAAAATCTACTATTTTAACTGAATCTTTTGGTGTTTCATTTATTACTTCTTTAAAATCTTCATTTACCATTATATTCGCTGATTTTATGTCTCTATGAATTATACCATATTTATGTAAACATTGAACACCTTTTAATATTTGAAATGTTATATTTATTATATTTGATAAACTATTTATATTCTTATTATATTGATATGATTTCATATATGTTTTTAAATCACTTCCTTTCACATATTCAAATACAAAAAATATTTTTTTCTCACCTTCAAATCTTTGAATTGCTTTTACTACATTTTCATTTTTTATATTCTTTAAACAATTAAATATTGTACTTTCCCATCTATTTATTTTATATTCTTCTTCAGTTGGATTACATTTTAATACTGATTTTATAGCAAATAATTTTTTATCTTTTAATCTTTCTGCTAAATAAACATGACCGAATTTTCCTTTTCCTAATTCACATTTAAAAGAAAAATAATCATTTATATCTTTATGATGACTATTTTTATTAAACCATTGATAAAATTTTTCTGCTTCTTCTTGATTTTCTGTTACAAAAGAATATTGTTTATCAAAATTATGTAATGTACTTGAAAATGTTAATAATGTTAAATTATTTTCTATTTGTTGTTTTTTGGCAAAAAGAGAAAAAAGTGGAATTATTTTTTTAAATAAAAAATTATTCCCACTTTTTTTAAAATAAAATATATAATAATTCACTAATACTAATTTTATTATTATTTCCATTTTTTTGCCGTTTTTAAATTTATTAACTATTATTTCCTTTTTTTTTCCTATTTGATAAGTTTTTCTATATGAATTTTCTTGAGTTGAAAAACTTTCTCTTTTCATTTCATCTTTAACATAAACATCTAAATTATTACTACTTGAAGTATGAGTTTCTTTATTTTTAAAAAAGATAGATTTTCCATTTGTAAATTTATTTGAATCTTTTGGAGTAATATGTATTAATATTTTTTCTTGATCTTTATATCTATTTGTTGATATTTCTTCTAATAATTTTGGTTTTATTTCTTTAGGTTTAAGTAAACTTTGAAGACAATCTTGAATATCCATTTCAAAATTATTTAAATCTTCAAATTCATCTATTGAATCATCTGAAGAATAATCATTATTATAATTATATTCATCAAAATCAAGTAATTTTACTTTTTGAATATATTTTAATAATTTTGAAGTTATTTTATAATGAAAAATATTATTATTATTAACATTAAGATTATTTCCATTATTATAATTAACACTTAGATTATTATTATTTCCATTATTATAATTAACACTTAGATTATTATTATTTCCATTATTATAATTAACACTTAGATTATTATTATTTTCAGTATTATAAATATTTAAATTATTATTATTTGTTTTTGATATTTCAGAAATAAATTCAAGAGTAAAAGGAATAGGATAATTTTCAAATTTTTGATAATTAATAGATTCTTTATATTGTCTTAATTCATTATCTTTAATAATAGTAGTATAATTATTAATAAAAATAATCATTAAAATAAAAACATCAGCATTTTTATTTTGAATAATATTTAAAAATTCTTCTTTTTTAAACATAGTTCTATAACCAAAGAAATTTTCAATTAGTTCTTCAAGGAAAATAATAGTATGAGTAGTATTTTCAATTAAATGAAAATGAGATAATAATAAAAAGACATCATTTCTTTCAATAAAATTATCTTTATTAAAATCAAAGACATCAAAAATAAAAAGGGCTTTTTCTTTTATTGGAGCAAAAAACATTTCATAAATTCCTTGAGAAAAATCATCTAAACTTAATTTTTTTTCTTCTGTTGCTAATGCATTATAGATTTTATCACTTATTATCATTGGAAGATTTATTACTTCATTAAATGTATATGAATCAAATATTGTGTTACATCTTATATATATATTTGCGTATATTTCTGTCAGGAAATTTACTATTATTGTTTTGTTGTTAGTAAATTTATATGGGTATAAATAATTTTTTATGTAGTCAATTTGATCTTGGGGAAGAGACATTTTTTTTTTTTTTTTGAAAAGTTTTTTTTTAATTTTTTTCAGATATTGAAAAAAGGAAATTTTTATTATGTTTTTTATATATTTTTTTATTTATTTTGGAAATATAAAATTATATTATTAATTCTGTTTTATTGACTAAATAAAATACATAAAATAATAAAATATTATAAATATTTAAGGGAATAATGTTCTATAACTTCTTACTCTATTTAAAAATTCTCCAACTTTTCTTGATGGATAATTATCTTTTCTTTTAGAAAATAAATACCCAATAATTAATTCAATAAGAATTTCAAAAATCATTAAATCAAGAATTTCACTAATAATAAAAATTAAAATCCAAGTTTTTTTTTGTTCAATATAAACACAAGAAAAAGTAAAAGAAACATAAAAATTAGCAATCCAAATAGGTAAACAAATAAAAATTCCAAAAAATGTAAAACAACGGTTTTTTCTTTTTATACTATTCCAAGATTTAAGTATAAGGAGTTGTCCTCCACTAATAACAGCGTTAAAAAGTTTAAATCTATCATTTTTTGAAGAATGAAACATAAATGCAATTAAATAAATAAATAAATTGGAAATGATAATTGATAAAAAACAAGAAATTATACATTTAAAAAAATTTTTGTTTATTATTATATTTTTATCATATGTTAAAATTAATGATATTATACACATATTTAAATAAATTTGAGTTAATAAAATAAATAATTTTATCCATCTTTTATTAAATATTGAAACATTTAAAAAAGGAGAAATAAAAATATGTCTTTTTCTAATATTCCATTTTATAAATTCTGAAGTTGTTAAAGTTAAAGAAACATAATCTTCTAAATTTTTATTTGAATCTTTTTTATAATTATTTATCTGTTCATTTAATTTTTCATCTTTTTGTTTATGAAATTTTTGAATTGAAATATATTTATGACCTTTTAAATCTTCACTTTGAAAATAATTATTTTTCTTTTTATATATATCAATTGTATTATTATTGTGAAACTTTCTTTCTTTATCTATTATTTTTCTTGTTGAACCAATTTCATTTGAATCATCATTAATATTAAATTTAGCATGTTTACTTATATTTGTTTGTTGATCATCATCTTTATTTAATTTTAATTTTTCTTGAGCTAAATTATAATCATCAAACATATGTTTAATATCATTCTTATTATCTTCATTTCTATGCATTTGATATATAAATTTATCTAAATTTTCATCATTTATTCCTGGTTCTATTTGATAATAAGGATTATGAATTTTTATTATTTCTTTTTTAAGAAAATTCAATTCATTAATTTGTTGAAAGTATTCTGAATCATAAAAGAAAAAGTAAATACATGAAATGAAATATAAGAATAATAATATTAATATTATTATTAAAATTGGATTATTTGAATAATTTTTTTTCCATTTAAATATTTGATATTTTGGTAAATAAAAAAATCTTCCTGATTGAGTAAATTCTCCAAAATTTGGTATAAACATTGTAGTGAAAATTCCTGTGTTACTTGTATTAAAAAGAATATAATTAAAATCTAATCTAAATTCATCATAAATAATATTATTTTGAATAAAACCATTTTTATCATTTTTTGAATATTTTAATCCAGTGAAATTATATTTTCTATAATATTTATCTATTCTTTCTTCAATTGAATCATATATAATTTCTCCTGATTTATTTATAAAAACATGATCAGTGAATAAAGGATGATTAGGATCATTATATTTATTTTGAACAAATAAATATCTATGATTATTTAAATATTCCACCCAATCATATGAATTAAATGTTAAAAATATTTTTAAAGGTTTTTTATTACAATTTATTTCAACTTCATTTCCATTTAAATCATATATTTTTATTGATATTATACTTCCTGTTATATTTGGATAAAATATTGTATTGAAACTAAATAAATTTTGCTTAAATGTTATTAAATTTAAATAATATTCAAATGATGAATATTTATCAATTAAACAATCCATAAAATTCACATATTGTATATAATTTTTTTGAAATTTATTATCTTCATAAAATTTTGTTTCATTGAAAGTTTCATCTATTTTTATTAAATAATAATCAAAGTGAGGAGAAATAAAATTATATTCTTGATTATAATTTTTAATTAAAAAATTAGATAATTTATCCATTATTTCAATATAATTTTTAAAAGCATTATTATAAATATTTTCTTGTTCTATAGATAAAGTATAATTTCTATTATCAGAATTAGAAAGAATTCTATTATTCATTTTATTTTGATTTTCCTTTAAATAAAAATAATTAAAATAAAAATCACTAAAATCAAACAATTTATCAATATTTTCTCTATTTTGTAAAGCGAAATTTTTTTCTTCAATTAAAAAATTAATAAAATTAATCAAATAGATATTGAAGAAATCATAATCTTTGAAAAAAATTTGAGCAGCAAAAAAGAGATTATAAATACTTTTAAATAAATCATTATCAACATTTTTATTATTCTGAAATGAAGTATAAATAATATCAAAAACTATAACAAACATTTCTTTATAATATTTTTCTAAAGTTTCTTCCATATTACTTTCAACATGACAGAAATTACCATAGTAATCAGATTCACAAGAACAACAAATAGAAACATCAATAATATCACAAATACCATTTCCATTACAAAAATTATCTTCACAATAAGGATCATTTAATAGTATTGAAGAAGAATCAAAAGAATTTTCATATTTTGTATATGATTGAATTGGTTGATGTTGTCTAAATGGATTTATTCCTAAACTTTTTAAATATTCACTTCTTGCTAAATATTGATTTTCTGTTAATTGAATTTCTAAATTATAATTTTGTAATACTTCTTTTAATTTATATTCATTTGAATCTAATTTATTTATTATTTTCACTCTTTTTTTTAATGTTGTTTCTGCATTATATATATCATAAACACTACAATAAATATCTAAATAACTTATTTCTTCTGTATAATATCTGACTGTGAAATTTAAATATTTTTCAATTAAATTTTCATCATTATTATCTTCTTTCAAAAGAATATTTGAAGTAGTTCCTTGTTCAAGATAATATAATTTATATTTTAAATTAATTTTATTATTATTTTCATCAACTGAATTTTCATCTTCAAATCCACCACAAGTAATAACAAAAGTAGTAGAATTTAAATATCCTAAATCTGGTATAACTTTTAAGAAACCATTTGTTGGAGGTGAATTAATAGTAATTATCCATTGTTTTTTTTCAGATACTTGTTTATCACCATCAACAGCGTGAATTTCAAGTTCAAAAACATATTTATAACCTAATTTAAAAAATGGTCTTAAATGATTTTCTATATCAATTTCAGTTAAATTATTTGTCTCAGCTTTTAAATTTTCAACATCAGATACAAAAGGAGTTTCATAATTTTCGTAAATATAATCATTTCCTAATTCTGAATTTATTTTATTTGTTTCTTCAACATTAAATATCCATTTTGTTTTTATTTCACTTCCTGCTGTTGTTGAAATTTTAGCTTCAATATAATTAAATTTTTTAATATCAACTGGAAGAATATCACTAGGATATAATAAATCAACAGTAACTACAAAAGCAACACATTTATTATTTTCAATACCACTTTTCACTAAATCATAATCTTCACAATGTTCAACACAAATTTTTTGTTCTTCGATTAAATAATAAATACCAGTACATTTAAGACAAGTATTATATAAAAAAGATTCACATTCATAACAAGTTGAATGGCAATCTCTACATTGATTAATATTTGTATTTCCATAATATTTAACTGGACATTTTTCTACACATGTTCCATTTCCAATAAAAAGAAAATATCCTTCTCTGCATTCTATACATTTATATGGAGATGTTGATATTTTTATACAATTTTCTGGTAAATCATTTTCTGGAGATGAACATTTTAGATTAATTGTATCATAATATTGACCTAAGTCACAAAGAGGTAAATTATGTACTTGAATTTCTTCTCCTGCTATTTTTTCTTTTATTATGTTATATCCTATAAAATCATCCATATACTTTAAAGGAAGTTCTGT
>JAEEGK010013806.1_pt1 | contig 18138 bp, 12 predicted proteins | sample 8958771 | NCBI WGS metagenome assembly JAEEGK01 (sample SAMN16246547, study PRJNA631951) | gut metagenome | biome: gut microbiome; feature: rumen; material: SC-attached | host: Bos | place: Iran: Karaj | collected 2018-10
AACTGGAACCGTCACCTGTTCGCGAGTTATATTGGCTAGTTCAGTCGCATCACACCAACGATAAGCTTCACCGTGAGCCTGACCGAAAACAACATATTGCTGAGAAATAGCAATTTCATCAACCGGGACCTGTGTCAACGCCGTGAAATCATCGATGACACCGACAAAGTTGAATTCCGCCAAGTCCTTCATGATATTCGCATCGGCGGCAGGGTTAGCACAGGCTTCTAACGAATAACCACCCATAAAAGGATCACTGCAAATTTGCACGAGAGTTGGCGATGCGGCAAAATTGGCATCGTCCGTAGCCTTCATCGCAGCGTAGTCGCCGCCGGCCTTTGTCACGGAATCCTTGACAATAGTGTTTCGCATTTCCACATAATCCTTAATCTGCAACTTACGCAAAACCGGGTGCAATTGCATATAAGTTTGAGCTGTAAAGCCAGCCGGAAGGTTTTCAGAGTAAGGATCGCTCACTTCCAACGAGGAGCATGCACCCAAAGCGCCTGCCAAGAGAATCATTGTGTACTGGTAAAGTTTTTTCATTTTCAGCACCTCTTAGAAATTAACCGTAACATCCGCCGTCACGATGTTCTTGCTGATGGAAAGTTTGTTTGCACCGGCGGCAACAGGCGCACCGCTCGCATCCGCAATCCCATAAACATAATCGAGATCGTTCGTGAGCATGCCGTACTGGACTGTCAAGTAAGAAATCGGAGCAAGCTTTACGCGGACACCGCCCATAATCAAGCGTTCAGAAGCCTTGAGCACGCTGACGGCCACATTCATTTCACCGAACGTTCCGCCAACACCGAAGCCGTTTCCAAATTCCTTTTCATACTGCTGGAAACCAGCAAGCAGAGCAATCGGGCCCCAAACATCGGCTGTCACGCCAGCAACGATGCGCTTTGCGGTACGCTTGAGATAAGCGTCTTCTTTAGCCTGGGAGAACGAACCCTGAACGAGAATCTGACGGTCAAGACCGGCAAGAGCACCAGCATCGACGCCAAGGCCCACTGCAAATTCCGTGAACTTGTTCTCTGCAACTTGCGGAATACCTGTCGCAGGATCCACAGCCAAAGAGTTCGTCTGAGTCAACATGTTGACGCGCGCATTGAAGAATACCTTGTCAGCCCAGTTGACATCGGCCTTCGCCGTAATACCCTTGCGGTCCGGAGTAGCGAGACCAAACGGCAGGGCAAGTCCCACAGACGGATCCAATTCCATCAGCGGATCCAATTCCATGCGCTTTGCGATATTGCCCGTGTAGCCGTTACGGTAGAAATGGCCGTTCTTGTAGTTGTTGTCCAAGCGGGAGTAGAGATACCCGCTTTCGCCATTCTGACGACCGAAGATATCGCCGTTGTTGGAAAGAGTGTTCGTGTTAGCAGACGTCATCAAGTTCGTCGCCTGCATTGTCGTAGAATTATAGACATTGAAGTAGAGGTTTTCGAGACTGGATGCACCGAAGGTAGAAAGGATAAGGCTATCCGCCGGATTCGTGTACAAGGCGTTCGCATTGAGGATAACCGAACGGCCCTGATAAACCGGGGAAGACGCCATTTCTGACCAGAACTTCTCATCCGTCTTGAGATAACCGGCATCAACCTTGAAATCGATATCATTGACATCGCCTTTCACAAAGAGGTTCGCATAGAAGCTATTGCCGCTTTCATCAGCGTAGTCTTCGTTGGTGACGACTAGAGGCGTGGATGTCGCACTCTTGACATAGACAATCCTTTTGCCATTTATGGTCTTCTCGATAACCTTGTAATCAACCTTGACTTGCTTTTGCAGGTAATCACGGTCAACCTTCCACTTGGACATGGCGAATTCGCCATTCAAGCCGAACGAAACCGGGAGCGTCGGAAGAGCCTTCTTGGAATCGAAGCTCAAATCCGCGGAGAATACCCTGTTGTTATCGTAGTAGACCGTATCGGATTCATCGATCTGCTTAGAGCGACGGGTATATTTGCGGTCAAACAAGTTGACAAAGTTCAAACCGAGATGCGCTCCGTAAGATTCGATACCAGCACGAGCACCGAGCATGTAGCGGTCAGAGAAGTCGAAGTCGAAGAAGACCTGGTCAACCTTCTTTCCCGTATTGCGGAGACGTGCACCGGTAAGCTGTGCGGTAATGTTATCGACCGCACCAATGCTTCCGCTATTGTACGCAACGTTAAGGCCCTGCAGCAAGCGACGGCTTGTCGTATCGAGGTTACGCTTTGCAAGAGCTTCGCGACGCTTTTCCGAGAAAATCTCCGGTTCCTGGAGAATTTCGGTCTGCGGGGCGAAAACAGTGAGCGGAGTATAACCGACACGCATGTAACCCAAGTTGAAATCGACATGCTTGTTCAGGATTGTTCCATCGTAGCTGAACCAATGACCGATAATCGGGTTGTTGTTTTCGTCGTAAGAGTTCTGCCAATCCTTGTGCAAACGCAACTCGACGTCAATCATCGTTTCGGAACTCGGACGGGCGGTCAAGCGCAGGTCCACATCCGTAAACGCCTGGTTTTCCTGAGTCGGGGATTCCTTGGCGTACTGGTCCGAAGAAGAGAAGGAAGCAAGCACGCCGGCCTTTGCCGTACCGTTAATCTTGAGCCCGAGTACAGCCGCATTGAGAGAATCCAATTTTTCCAGCAAGGATTTCTGTTGCGTAACAACCTCAGCCTGGTTTTCAGCGGCAAACGCAGTCGCAGCCGAAAGAGCTACAGCGGAGGTCAATAAAAATTTGCGCATGTTCATATTGAAATTCATTCTAGTTACCTCCCATTAAAATTCCACATTAATGGAAGCTTCAAAAATAGACTGACTAAACTTATGCTGATAAGTACCCGCAGCGCCATCACCCTTCTTCGCTGCGCTGAAGTAATCAGGCAGGTTGCGAGTAGAACCCGCAAGAGCCGCAGTATTGTAGTCGTTTGTCACGTTGACCATGCCGTAATTGATGGCAAGCCATGCATTGTCGCCAACCACGTAGTCAAAGCCAGCCATCCACTGCATCTGCTTGCTCTTCAATAGAGGGACATCAAGACCAACCATCGTATTTATACTGCCGACCCCGTAGTCCGTATTGGCCATCTGGAAACCGGCCGTAAAGCCGATACGCGGCAGAAGCTGAGCAGAGAAACCAGCATTGATGAAGTCGCTCTTGAGTGTTCCGGAAACGCCGCCAACCATGTCGGTCTTGCTTTCGGAATGCTTGTAAGAACCGGAAACTTCCAAGGCCTTGCTGAGACCGGCCATCTTGGCGATATCGAACTTGGCGCCACCGCCATATTCCATGAAGGAAACCTTGTCGATTTCAGGAATTTCGCTCTTCACCTGATTGAAGATGCTCACAAGAGCCTGAGCTTCGATCTTTTCTTGCCAATCACCCTTGATTATAGCGCGGACACCCATGCGGTTCGGAGTCGCAAGGCCATACGGCAAGGTGAGCTGAACCGCCGGATCCAACATCATGTTAATGAGAGCGAGCTGTTCGGCAGAATAGACGTTGGAGCCCCAAGAGTTCTTGTTGTACGGAGCGATGTTGTAGCTTTCCGACTGACCAGCCTTGAAAGCGTCGTCGTTCGTTCCGAGAGAACGAGCCACCGGAGAGAACTTCGGAGAGTAATTATAGAGAGCGTCGAAAGTCGAATAAAGCGGAGAATTCACGCCGTACTTGACCGTGTTACCGTCCTTATCCGAGTTCAAGATGCGCTGGGCAAAGAAGCTCGGGGACTGAGCGAGGTTGTTGAACCACTTTTCGTCGTTGCGGACGAAATCGAGAGCAAGGCCAGCGTTCCAGGAGTTATCGACCTTGTAGCCGGCGTTCAACGTAGCGAGCAAGGCAGAACCGCCTTCGCTTTTTTCAGATTCCGAGACGGCGAACGTCGTAGGATCGACATCAAAAGACTTCACCTTGTTCATGGACATCGCATATTCAGCGACGAGATCAAGAGTGAGGTTCTTGTTCTGCATGAGACCTGCGATATCGGCACCGGCGCGGGCGCTCAACACGAACGTGTTCTGCAGACCCACATCCGGGTTGATTTCCTGACGGACGTAGCTACTGATTTCAGCATCGTCCGGGTTGAAATCGTCCGGTTTGGCATTGCGCGTTATCGGATGGCGATAGACGTAGGACTTCGAATTTTCGTTATCGAAGATCAACATCGGAGTCACACCGACATAGACATTCTTCTGCACCGGGAGAAGTTCGAAGTTACCACCGACGACCCACTTGTCCGTGTTCGAAGCGAGGGAAGTCGCTACACCCGGAATGGAATCGCCCGGAATAATGTTGCCTTCGGCACCGGTAAAGTCAAGCACCGACACGCGATTCACGCGGGCCAAGAATGCTTCGGCACGGAACTCGCCGACCATCGGGTCGATTTCCTGACGGAACTGAAGGTTAAAACCCTGAAGGTTGCGCTTGTTGCCTTCGAGGAGCTGTTCCTTCTGGGCCATGTGGCGCTTGCGGGCGAAAATCGTCGGTTCGTACATGATGTCGATACCGGGATTGTAAATCGTGAGCGGAGTCAGTTCCTGACGGAAGTCACCGACAATCCAGTAGAAACTCTTGCCGACATTGCCCTCGACATTGAGCCACTTGGCTTCGAGCGTCTTTGCCGCAGAAGCGAAGTATTCCTGCATACCGCCACCGAGACGCATCATCACGTTCGCACGGACAAATTCGTACGGACGGAAACCGAAGTTCAAGTCAGCGGAGACGAATTCGTTGCGTTCCACGTCCGGCATGTGGTTGAGGCCACTCGGATCGTTGTCCGTATCAAAACTGGAACGCTGAGCCACGGCACGGATGCTACCAGTAATTTCAACACCGCGCTTGGCATTTGCGCTATCCGCCTTGGCCTGCAAGGCCTTTTGGTTATCCGCAACTGCAGATGCCGATGCGGCAACCGAAGCAGTGAGAAGGGCGATTAAAGTTCTTTTCATTTTCATATTCATCTTTAGCATCCTCCCTTAGAACCATGCCTTGGTTTCGGCTGCAATGTAATGGGAATGCCAATTATTATCAGGTACGGTTTCGTCAGAGTGCGTCATGAACTTGTAACGGAAGTGGAGGCCCACGCGGTCAGAGAAGTCCCAGTCAAAGCCAAGACCGATTGCGAAATCCCTGTAGTTGATGGGAGCCTTTCCGTAATAGTAAGGAGTGACTTCGTTCACGTAAGACTGGTTCGTTTCACTGTACTTACCGACAGCATTCGGAGCGGAATAAATCATATAAGCCTTTTCGGACCTGAAGGTTTCGAGACCGAGGATACCCACCATGTGGAAAGTCGGCGTCACGGCGACCGTCGGTTCAAACTGGCCATAGAAGCTCGTCAAAAGCATGTTGGACTGCTTTTCGGAAACCGCAATCGGAGCAAACGAAGTCGAAACACCGGAGAGGGCGAGGAACACAGTCATCATGACGTTGCGGTCCGTCCCGAGCCAGTGGCCGATATCGTAACCACCCATGAAGGACATGTAGGAGGACCACTTGGCGTGCGTCGGAATTTCCTTCTTTGCAACCTGGGAACCTTTTTCGTAGGCCACAAAGGATTCCCACAATTCCCAAGTACCACCATAAAGACCACCGCGCTGGCGATACATCTTGATGCCTTCGCCGGCATCCCTCTGGACGCCCGCACGGGCAATGTAACCGGTACCGGAAGCGTTACCGGAGTCGGCCACGAAGATCGGCTTGTGCTTTGTCCAGGAGTTGGAGCTTTCCCACATGCTGCGGCCATTCAAACGGTAGTTGAACGCAATCACGTCCTGACCCGGATCGATCTGGCGATGCTGGGCATACTGGAAGTCAAAGTAACCACGGTTGAAGCTCGGTTCCAACTTGAAGTTGAGACCGACCATGTTCGGGGAGTAGCGAAGGGCGCCTGCATTGAGGTAGGTTTCGTCCTTGCGCCAGCCCGGGAAGCGGGACGGGTTCGAAAGAGAATACGGAGAGTAGAAGCCCGGCTGGAAGAACACGAGTTCAGCAGTCATCGGCCAACCTTCGACATACTTGCTCTGAGCCTTGACATAGAGACCCACCTTGGGGCCAGCCATGCTGGATTTCTTCGCGTCACTGGAGTAACCGGAAGACGGGCTCGTCGGATCAAATCCATCGACCGCTTCGGACTGGTAGAACAGCGTCGAATCCGTAATGCTTACACCGACATCAGCCATCAAGAAGAGTTTCGGTGTGACATTGCCCTTCACGTCGGCACTAATCACGTGCGTGTTGAGGAGGACAGGGCTCATGCCAGCAGTAATCCACTGGTTGCGGAATTCATCTTCGTAAATGGCGCCCTCGTCATAGGTCACGCCCATGTAGTTCAAGCCAACCGTCAGATTGTCGGCAATCTTTTCCTTGGCGACACGACCATGGAAAATCGTACCGCGGAAATCGTAGCCACCCATCATTTCGAGTTCGCCCGGCTGACCACCGTACATACGCAGACCATCGCGGGTCGCCATGTCGGCATCAATCGGCTGGGACACGAGGAACTGTGCCTTCATGTCGTACGGGAGCTGATAGATGTTGGCAAAGACACCACCGAAGGAGCGGTTCGTCCAGAATGCACGGCCACCTTCCTTGACGGGCTTGAATGCCTTTTCCTTATAGTAGGTAGAAACGGTCTTTTCGTCTTCGAACAGTTCGTACTGCCAGACGAAACGCGGGTTCGTTTCACGTTCCCACATCGTGAGCGGAGAAGCGTTTGCCCAGATAACACCGCCTGCAGTGATGTAGGCGCCGAAGACTCCGGCACGGATATCGACACCGACGTTCAATTCTTCGTTAATCGTGGAAGAATAGAAGTCCGTAGAGTGGTCGTACAAGGCGCGTTCATCGTAATTGCCCGGCGCCTGAGTCGGCTTCTTCGCCAAGTAGTTCGAATAAATGCCGCTCAAGTCAAACGGGAACGAAAGATTCGTAAACAACGTAATGTAGGAGTTCGGCATGGCGACGACGTTCACGTTCAAGACGGCATCGACACTTGTACGGGCCCTGTCATCCTTGACCCAAGGACTTTCTTCAGAATAGTGGAAATTCTGCAAACGGAAAGCCATGTAACCGGAGACTGCCAGTGGCAGATCGTCCTTGCCGAGGAGAGTCGATTCCATGTTGCCGGAAAGAGTATCCAACGAAGCATGAAGGGAATCAAGCTGCAACTGCGGAGGGAGGGCCCACGCAGCGCCGAGGCTAGACGCTAATAAAAGGGAAGAAACTGTTTTGCGCATAAAATCCTCTTAAATCTCGTTACGGAACGGATAATGAGCCGGACCTTCGTACGGTTTACCGTGCTTCTTGATTACAACATCGTCAATCCAGACCTTGAAGGACTCGTTTTCGTCCTTGCGAACTTCGAGACGGAATCCCTTGAAGTTGCTCCAGCTAAACGGCAGCATCACTTCGCGCGTGTTCTTTGCGTCCCAGTAAACACCGGTATTGCCAAAGAGCTTCAGAGGAATGCTGAAGTGTTTCCATTCGGTCGTAATTTCACCAAGGCTCTTGGAGCGGAGCTTCACCTGGAGGGATTCGCCGTTGCTCTTCACGCCATCGTCAACGAGCACGAAGAGGGCGTTTTCGCCACCCTGGGCGCCCTTGATCCAAAATTCGAGAACACCTTCTTCCAAGTACGGTGTCAAATCGACAGAACCCGCAATACAAATGGCGACACCGGAGTAGTCACTCGCGATAAGCTCGATTTCCATGGAAAGAGCGCCTTCCATGGCATACTTATCCGTGAGTACCGGTTCGGGGTTTTCACGAGGATACTGGTAGGTGTATCCGCCACCGCGAGGAATGGCCTCACGCATGACAACAGTGACAACTTCCTTGTCCGGACGGAACGGCTTGGGTTCCTTCATGACAAAGTGAGACTGGTCGCGGTCGCGGTAATCGCTAAAGCCGTAGCCAGCAAAAGAAGATGAAGCAAGAAGCATCGCCGCTAGAGCGGACTTCCAAATGGCTTTTTTTAAGTTTCCATTCATAATAGGTACAAATCTCCAAATTCGGATCACCTACAATATAGCTTGTTTTTTGGCAAATCTTTATTTTTCCTTTGCAAAAAAGCCTTTGCAAAACTCGATCTCTCAACGGAATACCACTATCCAGGCCGTATAAACAGTGGACTCAAGCGTAAACGGAATTTTTTTCCAACGGTACGTTTCCGAATGTTTACAAATTAAAAATATTGACGAACATCACAATGGGCTCAAGCGTAAACAAAAGATATGCACATTGTCATTTTTCTATTTTCCCTTTTGTATAGATTTTGAGAACAGACCTAATGTGTGTATAAACCTTTTGGGGGTTACCATGATTAAGAATTTTCTTTCTGCTATAGCTATCGGATGCGCATTCATCGCATGCGAAAGCGGTACGGACGCACCACCGGAATACAAAGGCGGCAACAACAACAACAACGGTAATACAAGCACTGTCGTACCTGTAGATTACACCGCCGGACGCATCATGAACGCAAGGCTCGGCCGCGGAATCAACCTGGGCAACTCCTGGGAATCGACGGGAAGCGATGACGGTGGTTGGGGAAACCCAATCCGCGACACGGATTTCGGGATTATCAAAGCCGCAGGCCTCAACTCCGTGCGTATCCCTGTCCAGTGGTCGCAAGACGCCGACCCCGTAACCCACAACGTAAGCCCGACCCGCCTCGCGGGAGTCATGGAAGACATCCAGCTCGCAATCAACAATGGACTTGCCGTAGTCGTGAACTTCCACCACTATTTCCAGCTCAACTGCTATGGCGGCGGATACTCCTCTCAAGGCTGCAAGTACGACGCCACCAAATTCGAGCAAGAAAAAGCGCACTTCCTCGCCATGTGGGCGAACCTCGCAACAGCCTTGAACGTGTTCCCCGACAGCATGCTCGTGCTCGAAATCCTGAACGAGCCATCCATCCCCAGCGCAGGGCGCGTAGATTCCCTGATGAACGACGCCTACAACGTCATCCGCGCTGTAGCACCGGGCAAGACAATCATGTTCGAATCATATCACTTGGCTAAGTTTTACGAGCTCGCATCCCTGCATCTCCCCCCCGACGGAAACATCATCTTCAGCGGCCATTATTACGAACCTTACCAGTACAGCCATCAAGGTCTCGGCTACGCCTGCAAAGGCGACCTGATGAAGGCGAATTCGGCTAAACAGGACTTTGACAAGTACGCCATCGACGCTAAAAAACTGTATCCCGACGTGAACGGCGTTGACCACATACCCATGAACATGGGTGAATTCGGTGTCGCCGGCGGCCCAGGTACGGCCTGCCCCTCAGACAGTTCCGTCAGCGATGCAGGCAAGGCGGAATGGGCTCAAAAGACTGTCCAAGCCGCGTGGGAACACGGGATTTCATTCCACTATTGGTCTTTCGGTCCGACAACCGGATTCGAAGCGTTCGACATCTACAAGGAAACCTGGTATCCGGGATTCCCGCAAGCGCTAATTTTCTAGAAACCTGGAACCGCGCCTAAACGGCGCAAAAACTACGGGCGAACAAGAGTGCCCGACCAATGTTCATCGAAAAAGGCTTGGAACAGAGGTTCCGGGCCTTTTTTCAGTTCTTCGATAACTTCTGCAATGGGGCGCTTGCCGCGATAAAGCATGCGAAACGCACGTTCGAAAAAAGCGACACGTTCCGGCGGAAATTCGTCGGCGTGGAGCCTAAGCGCATGGAGGTTCAAAGACGCAAAGCGGAGCGGGTTCCCGAACGCACGACTGCACGGAGGAACATCGTAATCGACCTTGAGCGTACCGCCCACAAAAGCATAGGCTCCCACCTGGTTCCTCTGCTGGACCGCCGTCGTGCCACCAAGTGTTGCAAACTGGCCGATGCGCACATGGCCGCCCAGCTGGCAACCGTTAGCAATGACCGCCCCCTCCCCAATTTGGCAATCGTGCCCCACATGGGCATAAGCCATAATCAAGACGCGGGGGGCAATGCGCGTGCAGCCCCCACCCAGTGCGGTACCGCGATTGAGCGTCGTGTATTCGCGAATGATGCAGTTCTCGCCTATTTCCAAACGGGTCGGTTCACCGGCATATTTCAGGTCCTGCGGAGGCGCCCCGAGAATAGCCCCGTCATAAACGTGTGTATTTGCTCCGATTTTCACGCCACCATAGACTCGTACGCGGGATTCGAGCACCACGTTTTCGCCAATCTCGGCACCCTCATCGACGACACACCAAGGGCCGATAACGGCAGACTCGTGGACGTTGGCATTCGGATGAACAAAAGCGGAAGGATGGAGCATATCCGTAATTTAGTAATTTCCTATATTTTCCCCCATGGGTGGCATTATCATCGCATGCCTGACGGTACTTTACGCGTCCTTGTTCCTATTCTTCATCATAGGACTGTTAAAGACGCATCGCTACAAAGGCCCCAAGGCGACCCCGAGCGTTTCAGTCGTCATCCCGATGAGAAACGAAGAGGAATTCGCACAACGCACGCTCGAAGCCCTCGCCGTACAGGACTACATAGGCGAATGGGAAGTGATTTGCGTCGATGACCGTTCCACGGACTCCACCCGCGAAATTCTGGAGAAATTCGCCGCGACGCACCCGAAATTCCGCGTGCTAAGCCTCCCTCAGGATCTTCCACAAATCGCAAGCCCCAAAAAACGCGCCCTCGAAAGCGCCTTCAAGATTGCCAAAAACGAAGTGCTCCTCACGATGGACGCCGACTGCATCCCGCGCAAGAGCTGGATTACCGCGATGGCAGGGCGATTCGTCGAAGGAATCAGCATCGTGCAAGGCCCCAAGCAGAACAACGGTACACGTTCCATGCCGCACCTCTACCAAAAGCTCGAGACGCTCGGCTATACCGGGATGGAAGCCGCGGGTTTCAGCCTAGGCCGCCCGATTGTCGCGAGCGCCGCATGCCTCGCCTACAAAAAGGACCTGTTCTTCAAAGTGGGCGGGTTCGGCGACCTCATCAATCTTTCGAGCGGTGACGACGACATGCTCATCCACAAGATGATGAAAATTCCAGGCACAAAAGTCTGCTACAACCTCGACAAGGACGCCGTGATAGAAACCGCCCCCGTCCACACGTGGAAACAGCTTTTCAACCAGCGAGCCCGCTGGAGCAGCAACGGCACGAACTACGAAAGCAAAGCGTACATCCTGATGCTCACGCTCATCTATACCTACTACATCTGGATGTTCATTAGTCCATGGTGCGTGATCTTTCTGGATTTCCCATGGCAATGGTGCGTATTCAGCATCTTGCCCAAATTTGCCGTTGACTTCGTATTCCTAGGCATCGCATCGTGGAAACTCAAGTCCAAACGCCGCATGTTCGCGTTCTTGCCGGTGGAGCTCATCCAAATTCCGATGATCGTCTTTGCCGTGCCGGCCGGGATCACAGGAATGTTCCGGTGGAAGTGATTTAGACGAGAGATTTTTAAAGCCCTTTCGTCTGAACCCTCGCCCACTCTATCGCTTCTTCAGCACTCGTGATTTTTCCGTCGAGCTGGAGTTCGAAACTCTGCTTGATAAGTTCGCCCATCTGCTTGCCGGGCTTTACGCCCAATTCCATAAGCATCTTGCCCATGAGATAGGGCTGCGGCGCCGATTCCAACAAGCCAAATTCCGTAGCCGCCAGCCACAGCTTTTCGGGAAATTCCGCATCGCCCGCAGCAACGTAAAACTTTCGGGGGGTCGCCTTCACAAGCAAACACAAAAGCTTCAAACCACCCAGCTTCACCGCCAAGCGGCGGAGTGACGGAACATCGTTCACGATTCCAAGCGGGAGATTGCTGTACGCTCCCAATAGCAGCGGAACATTTTTCAGCAAATGCGTCTCGTTGGTAATGCGTTCGAGGAACTTGAGCGCAGTCTCCGGATTCCCGCAGAGGAACGACGCAAACGCAAATTCCATCGACTGCGATTCAGAAAGGGCGATTCCTTCGGCGGCGAGCTTTTCGCGTTCGCATTCCATGTTATCAAGCATTTCGCCTAGGTCATCCCAAGATTCACGCAGCGGGAACACTTCCGGGAAAAATTCGTTCAGGCGGATATCCAGAAATGCCTTGAGCCCAAGCGACGGCTTGCCCGGCTTCAACAGCCATTTTTTGAATTCTTCAAAAAGCCTTTCGATAGAAAGGTCGGCAAGCGAAAGCGTCTTGCAAAGTTCAACCGTCTCCGGCGCAAGCGTAAGCGCAAAGCGGCTCGCGAACTGCACGCCGCGCAAGATGCGCAAAGAGTCTTCGACAAAGGCCGGCCCCACGTGACGCAACAAGCCCCTTTTCAAGTCGTCGATTCCGCCATACGGGTCGCAAAGCGTAAGTTCAGGCAATTCCATGCCCATCGCATTGATCGTAAAGTCACGGCGGAGCGCCGCTTCCTTGAACGAAAGCTTTTCATCGGTATGCACCACGAAACCGCGATGACCGTAACCGACCTTGCTTTCTGTACGTGGAAAAGAAAAATCGAGCGAAAGCCCCTTCATCGCAAGATGGATGACGCCAAAAGCCTTCCCCACGAGATTCGTGCGGCCGTACTTCTTTAGTATCGGGACCAGTTCGTCTTGCGTGAGATCATAGACTTCAATATCGTAATCGCGGCAATCCTTGCCAAGAAGCGCGTCGCGCACCCAGCCGCCCACCAAAAAGGCACGACCACCGGCACCACGAATATCACCCGCAATGGAAAGCAAACGACTGGGAATATCCGGCTCGTAACGTTCGCCGGCAAGAGTCAAAAGCGAAGGCATTACTGGTCCGCCCCGGCAGACGAATCCGTCTCAGCCGACTTGTAACGGTCATAAATGCTCATCGTACGCTCTTCGGAGGAATCCTGCAGCAAAGTAGAAACAGGGATATCCTTGGTCGTATCGACAGGAGCAGTAGCCCCCATGTTCGCATAGCGTTCGTAAATGCTCCCGTTCGACAGGCTCGATTCACCTTTCTTTTTCGATTCCTCTTCGCGGCAAGTATTCAGCTCGTTTTCCAAGTACGCACGCTGGTCCGGCGAATATGTCATCGTGTTCAGGCGGTATTGAATTTCTTCACAAACGAGTCCCTGACGTTCGCTGGCACAGCCGACAAACAACAGCACGACAACAAAAAAAGCAAGAGCAATAAATTTATTCATAACCATACATTTACCGCAAATCAATGGATAATCAGAAGCTTGCCCTTCTTTGTTTTCGAGGACGCACGAATAACGTATTGATATACGCCGGGAGCAACCAGGTTGCCGTTATTCATCCGTCCATCCCATTCGACACGACCGCCAGCAATCTGTTCGCCGCTAAACGACGCCACCAGCTTGCCGCCCCTGTTATAGACTCCAATGACAGCATTATCCGAAACGTTGTCAAAAATGACATGCGGTTGGAGTTTCGGACGGAACGGATTCGGGAATACCTTGACATCTTGGCGGGCATCTTCCGTCATGTTGCCTTCCGTAGCGCGCAAGTCGTTTCTGCTGTAACGGGTCACGCCGTTTTCATGGGCAAACCACACCATGCCAAGGGCGGAATCCACGGCAATATCCTGAACCTTGTCGCTAAGAAGCCCATGCCTTGTCGTAAAGTGAAGAACAGAGAGCGTATCCGGAGACGTCGAACGGGGAGTCAGGCGGTACGCACCACGCGATGACGTTCCTGCCCAAAGGTTACCGCGGGCATCGACATCAAGACTGGTAAAGTTCGCGCTCGTGAGACCGTTCGTCGAAAGCGGAGACCTTATAGAATCCATGTCCGCATTCCAATACGCAAGCGAAGACCCAGTCACCATCCAGATATAATCCGTCTTCGGTTCATAGACCATATCCAGCGGCGTCGAAGACACTCCATAGAACGTTTTTCTCTCGGTCCTGGAAGAATCGATGACACCACCTGTCTTCTTCGGAGGAGGCAATGTGAACACGTCCAAGCCGCCATTGGCATCAAGAGAGGGAGCTGCACGCGTTCCCACATACACAATCCAATTACCGGTATTTTCATCAACACGGACAAGCATCGGTCCACCAATCGCAGCGCTTCCGACATTGTTTGCACAGGACATATCCCCATCAAGGTTTACATAAATCAAGCTGTACCCCTTGTTCGAGGCAGAGGTCGTCAAAAAGCCCATACCGTCCGGCGAAGGAGCCGTTGAAACCGCAATCGTAAAAGGAGTGTCGGGTTTTTCTACGTAATCGTCCATGCAGAGATTAGCGAGATTCTCTATCGTGGAAGCGTAATAGACTTCACGTCCCCATTCCTTAAATGAGAAAAATCCATAGCCCCAAAGATGATAGAAAACCGCACCACTCGGAACGGCCGACAGGACTTTCAAATTATGGGCACGGGCATCTGCGCCATTACCCCTGTTTTCATACACGGGTCTGGGTTCGCTCCAGTTAAAGCCAAAATTGTACGAAAGCTTACCGGATTCAGAAGCGGCAATAACGCCGCCACTCGGAAGAGCTCGGAGTTCATAGGCGCCCCCAATCGCAAACGGAGCGTATTCCGACAAATCTGAAATTTTTTTGCCGTCATAATAGAAGACATCCTGTGGCCCCGCAATAATGGCCTTGCCGGACGGGAGCAAGGAAATCCACTGCACTTTCGACTCGTAATAATAACGATCAAGAATCTTTTCATCTTTGACGGTCTTATAAACAGGGATTTTTTCGTACAGGACTGAATCCGTCAACGTTTTCCCGCGGACCACGACCAGCGATGCCGACTTGACATCGGACGCCGTATCGAGAGTAGCCTGAGTCAAGCCGTCCTTGTCCCAAATTCTCGTTCCCTCCGTAGAGAACGTCTTGAGTTTTCCGTCTTTCCAGGCAATAGCCTTAATAGTCTTGCCATCGTTCTTAATGACCTTCCAGGAATTCGGGTCGTTCAGCAGCACATCAGAAGCCAGATTACGCCAGTCCATCTTGCGAACGTAGAGAAGGGAATCCGCCGCAACGAACAACGAATCCCCGCGGACTTCCATAGCGCGGATATGGCTAGAAGACAAGTTCGCACTTGCAATCCTTTCGATAGTGAGGATAGAAGTCATTGTCTTCACGCTCATGAACGAGAGACGGTCTTCAAAGGCAATGACCATGACGGTTCCGCTGCCAGTGCCGCCAAAACGGACCATGCCTGGAATCACATGCACATTGCTTCCAGCATAGGACCGACTGACCACTTCCCACTTCCGGCCAATCATCGCCGAAACGATACCGTTATCGCTCACAGCAAAAGCGCCAAGGCTATCGGAAATGACCACGGCACTGATGGACTGGTCGCCCAGACCATTCGACGTCGTGTACATATCGTCGGCCGTATTCGTCCTATAGCGGATACCGCCACCCGTCGCCATAAGCAAGCCATCACCATAAGGAATAGCCGATTTCACAGGAAACGGACTTGAGAAATTGATCCATTCATCAACGGCAAAGGCCGACGTGACAAAGGAGAAGATGCAGATAAGCTTGAGTAGTAATTTCACATTCTAAAATTACAAAAAAAAAGATTTTATTATTTTGCGTTTCCGATAATTTCACTCAATGAAGCGTCCCTCCCCCAAAACAACCTATAATTTTCCTTCTGCGCCATCATTTTTAGCTTCATTTTTTCGAACGCTTCGCTACGACGAAGAATAATATTCGCCTTGGAAAGCCCTATCAGTCGGCTCAAGTCGCGAATGCCGATGCCCCCCACAACCGAAAGTTCCACGATCATCCTCTCAAGCGGATCTAGTTCGTCCAGCAGAAGCGAGAATTCGTTCATGACCGCCTCCGGGTTTATCTTTTCGTCGGGAACCACGTACTTCACCGAATCCATGGAGTCGTAATTGTCGTACATCCGTTCGCGCAAGCAAGAAAGCGGCACCATCCTGTCCATTTTTTTCCGGTAGATGCTATAATGGCAATGCAACAACACGGTCTGGAACCATGCGTAGAACCCATTCTTGTTATTCAGCTCCCTCGCTTTTTTACAAAAACGGAGCGCCACCTCCTGAAACAGGTCATCCGCGTCCTCCTTTGTCGCACACTTCTGCAAGCACAATTTGTATATTCTGTAGGAATATTTTTCCCAAACAGAACCAACCCAATTGGGGGGACGGTCACAAAGGAAATCCGTATATGACATAATTTTTTCGTTTCCAGTATTTTCTACTTCCTATAACGAGCTTTAATTTATGAAAATTTTAAATAAATTTATAGATTTTGCAAATTTTGCAAACAACCGTTTGCAAAAACCGTCATTTTGCATTCTTTTGTTTGCAGCAGTAGCCTTTGCTCAAGAGTTCAACATGAACAATATGCCGCCTCCCGAAGTAGGAATGCGGTACTCCACAGGCACTTTGCAAAAGGGTTCAAACGTTATCGTCGATATCGTCATCCCTGACAACTGGCATGTAAACGCGAATATCGCCGCCGACGAATTCCTGAAACCCTCCTCTATCGAGATTTCTGCAAAAGGCGTCCATTTCGGCGAGCCCAAATGGCCGGAACCCATCAAGGAATACAGCGAAGCGCTCGATCTCGAGAATCTCGTTTTCAAAGGCTACTTCCAGATTACGCTCCCCGTCGAAGGCGTCGATTCCGAATACGACAGTTTGACGACTCAGGCGACATTCCATTATCAGGCCTGCGACAATTCCATTTGTCTCGCGCCTTCTCAAGTCACGTTCGGCTTGGGAGCACTCGGCTTTAACAAAAAAAGCACCATGCAGCCGGGATTAAAAAAAAACGATGATGAAAACGGTTCGCTCGAAAACGCTCCGCTAAACGGCTCCGTCAATGATTCACCTATGGAAGGCGGATTCGCCGGTACATTGGCCCTGCTTTTATCGGCCCTGTTCGGCGGGCTTATTCTGAACCTGATGCCGTGCGTGTTGCCGGTGCTTTCACTCAAGCTCTTTAGCCTCATCAAGCAGGCAGGCGAAAGCCGCGGGCGCCTACTTGCGCTAGGCGCCACGACGACGGCGGGTATTCTCGCCAGTTTTTGGTTGCTCGCCGCCATCGTCGCCGCCGTCAAGGCGGGCGGCGGAAATGCCGGATGGGGAATGCAGTTTCAAAGTGCAGGATTCATTGCGTTCATGGTCGTCATCTTGAGTGCCTTTGCAATGAGTTTCTTTGGCGTATTCGAAGTTTGGCTCCCCGGAAGCGCCACCACCAAGATGGACAGCGCCGGACGCAAGAACGGTCTTCTCGGCGCATTTTTCACCGGAGCACTCCTGGTACTCCTCAGCACGCCCTGCTCTGCGCCGTTCCTCGGCACTGCCATGGGTTTTGCCTTCACCGCCTCGACACCGGTACTTTTCTTGTTCTTCACCGCAGCGGGCATCGGGCTTGCACTCCCCTACATGCTCGTAAGCGCGTTCCCCAAAGTCTTGAAAGTATTCCCGAAACCCGGCGCCTGGATGGTGACGCTCCAAAAAGTCATGGGCGTTCTGCTGCTCGGTACGGTCGCATGGCTCTTGTGGGTCGTGCGCGAACAGGCCGGCAACTACGGAGTCGCCATTTTCGCAGTCATCGCGCTCCTGAGCATCATTTTCAGCTTCGCCATCGGGAAAATCGCCCCACCGGGAGTTGCATTTATCCGTGAAGTCGCGGCCGTCGTTGGTTCCGTCGTTTTGCTCGCAGCATTCTGGTTCGCATTCGCCTCACCAAAATACGAAGCCGAAGTCGATGCCATATTCGAAGCAAGAGCCGCACAGCTAATCACGGAAGACGGTTGGTTCCGCTATACACCAGAACTCATCGATAACCTTGCCAAGTCCGGGCACACCGTATTTATCGACGTGACCGCAGACTGGTGCCTCACCTGCAAGACAAACGAAGCGGCCATTTTGAATCGTGAAGATTTTCGCCGCGCCATGGACAGCCTGAAAGTCGCCCGCGTCAAGGCCGACTGGACCCGCGAAACACCCGAAGTCACCGCGCTCCTCAAGAGCATGGGCAAGTCCGGCGTGCCCGCCTACGCCATCTACCCTGCAGGCGACGCTTCAAAACAAATTGTGCTACCGGAGTTGCTGACAACAAATGCGATTGTAGAGAAGATAGTAGGAAGTAGGGAATAATTTCAACGTTCTTGAATCACGCCCATAAATAAATTCACATTCCCTTGCGTAACGGACAAGACGGCCTTTTGCTTGCCTAAGTGTTTTGGCCATCGGACTTGCAAT
>JAEEGK010013807.1_pt1 | contig 18138 bp, 19 predicted proteins | sample 8958771 | NCBI WGS metagenome assembly JAEEGK01 (sample SAMN16246547, study PRJNA631951) | gut metagenome | biome: gut microbiome; feature: rumen; material: SC-attached | host: Bos | place: Iran: Karaj | collected 2018-10
GCGGTTTCCTGAAAGAGTTGACACAATCAAAAATGTCGTACTGGATTTGTTGACAACATTTTTGCATTTTTGCATTTTTGTTTTTTTGAAATCTGAACAATGAAAGGGGTAATCTGTACATTTTTTGAAAAAAACTTGTATGAAAAGATTATGATTTAATAAAATTTTGTATTTTTGCATTGTCTTCACGCCGAAAGCGGCCTAAAAATCCGCTGGGAAAAGCTGAAGGAAAGCGTTCCTTTGGAGTTGTGTGGTCCTACATAAATGTAAAAGCGTCATCGATGCTTTGTCTATTGGCTCACTGAAACCTGAGAAATTTCATATTGCAAGTCAAAGGACAATGTCAGAAGTGAATGCTACGGGTATGCAATTATAGTATCCCGGGGTGTGCATGAGGGTATGCTATATCCTCAAGGCACACTTTTCCGGAAATATGTGTAACATACCGGCGTAGGCAGTCACTCTACAAGTCAACTTGCAAGGGTTTTCTCAGGACCTCAGTGGCAGACGAGTAGAGTTGGAGGCCTACGTTTTTTGCATTCTTGTAGATAAAAGAATTACCTCAACCGCTTTTATTGGGCTTCTAAAAGCATAAAACTTTTCAAAAATATGAAAAAGTTTTTGATGGTGGCAGTTGCCATGTTTGTGACCTGTGTTATGAATGCCCAGGTAAAAGAACAGATTCAGCAGAGCAAGGATCGTTCTGCAAAGTTAGCGGCTCTCTGTAAGGATTTCAAAACTTGTGGAAATGCAAACATTGACGGTTACGGCAATGAAGTAAAGGCTGCAGCATTATTCGCAATTCAGAATAGTGAGCAGTTAGAGAACATGTACAAGCGTCAAATTGGCGAGACCGCTGACGGCGTTACAGATGTTACAATCAAAAAACCTACACTTGAGGAATGGGCAACACTCGCCACTTCAATTGCAGGAGAGGGTGCTAGTATCAAAGCTGCTGTTGACAAAGCAAAGTCCGCAGGTGAGGAAGCTAAGAATTTGGCACAGGAGGCATCGTCTGTAAAGAATCCGATGAAGGCAGCTAAGGCTGCAAAAACGGCAAAGGCAGCAGCATCTGTTATGGAATTCGGAAACACTGCCACTCCTATTCTGTTTGAAGAGTCTGCAGCACAAGTAAAAGCGGTTCAGGAAATCATCGAGACTTTGAAGTCCGGTAAGAACCTCTAATTTACATGAATAGGCTTTCTATTTTCCTTCTGATGATTGTGTGTGTCCAGTTTGGACATGCACAATCTCAGGATGCAGCCATACTACAAGAGCAAGAACTGCAAAAAAGTGTGGAGTTTTTCAATCAAAAACAAGTAAATGATGACCGAGAAGTGGTTGGCGTTGCAAAATTTAAAACTGATACAGAAAGTCCATACGCTTCGTTAGTGACAGAAAAAGTTATTGAGGTTTTGAAAAACAGCAACAGATTTATTGTTGTAGATAGAACAAACCGGGATAAAGTCGAAGAAGAGCTAGAATATCAAAAACGTGAAGAGTTCATCGGGAAAGATGTTGCAGAACAAGGTAGTAGTCTTGCTGCAAAAAAACTAGTCCAGGGAACTATTACAAAAATCCCTGTGTACAGAATGAAGAATCCAGATGGAAGTGTAAGAGGATATAAAGCGAGCGTTGCCTTTCAATTAAAGGTGGATGATGTTGCTACTCAACAAACTACAGAAGCGATGTCTTTTGAAGGAAAAGCCAGCAAAGAGTGCATTTCTGCGCAAGCAGCAGTCCAAATGGCGATGAACTCTTTAGAACCGGCATTGACAGAATATGTTCGGACGACTTTTCCTCTCCATGCTAAGATTGTAAAGATTGTGAATGCTAGTAATGGTAAAGCAGAAACCATACTTATCAAAGGGGGTAAGAAACATGGAGTAAAGGTGGGAGATCGATTCATCGTGAATGCCGTAGAAATATTAGACGGAGAAGAAATCCCAACGGAAATAGGAGATGTGACGGTATTAAAACATGTTGGAGAGGTTTTTTCAGAATGTAAAGTTGACAAAAAGGTACAACAACAATTATATGGTTTGTTTAATGCGAACACAAAATTGCGTTGTACTATGATAATCAAAAAGTAAGTTCCATGAAACGTATAATTCTGTCTGTCATTCTTACGGTGTTCTATATTCATGCCAATGCACAATACAATTGTGTTGTGAAAACGTCAGACCGTGAATCAGTAACATTTCGCGTTGTGGGTTATGGATCAAATACAAAAAAAGCGGTTGTTGACGCTGAGATTTCTGCCATCAAAACAATTTGTTTTATTGGAGCCGATGGGACTTCATATTCTATACCGATGGTTCCCGCGGGCGAAAACAAAGCATTCGCTGACAACTCGGCATTCTTTAATTCATTTTATTCAGAACGATATCGTGACTTCATAGAATCATCCATTGCGGTATCCAATCTTGGCAAGGACGCGAGCAAGCGAAAATGTCAGACATTTGATGTTAAGATTAGAGCAGAAAAATTGCGTAAGTATTTAGAGCAAAATGGGGTGATCAGGAAGTTCGGCTTATAAACATTATGCATTTAAAAATGAGAAAATTTATCATTTCCCTGTTTTCTTTGGTTGTGGCGTTTAGTAGCGCACAGAACATCTCAACTGTACAACCTAAAATTATGGTGGTGCCATACGTCACAGAGGGTAACGATATTCGTCAAACTATAGAAAAAGACCCCAATATAAGGATCGTTTTATCTAAAATTAGAGAAGCGTTTGACAAAAGAGGGTTTACCACTATTGATATAGAAACAAAATTGAAATCGCAGTCTGTAAACAATGTCTTATCAGATAATGCACAAACAAGTCGCAGTTCAATGGTGATTCAAAACTCTGGTGCAGATATTTATGTTGAATCAGAATATATATACACTCCATCATCAAGTGGAAATAGTGTTAAAGTTTTGATGAAAGCCTGTGACGTATCCACAGGAGGTGCACTTGCAAGCAAAGATGCCTTCTCTGGACAATTCTATACAGAAGATATTGGTAGGCTTGCTGGAGCGGCCGTTGAAAAGGTTGCAGATGATTTCTTGAACGTGATTCAAACAAAATTTGATGATATAGTGGAGAATGGACGCTCTATAATCCTTGATATTAAAATTGATGAAGCGTCCACGCATACATTGCATGAAGAGAGAAATGGATCTGAACTTGTTGATCAGATTGAAGACTGGGTTGCCGACCATGCTTACAAAAATAATTATCACGTACAAGGAAGTTCCGAATTGGAAATGATCTTTGATGACATACGCATTCCACTAAAAGATGGAAATGGTAGAAACTATAATATCAACCAGTTTGACCGTGAAGTTCGTCAACTATTCAGAAATTTCGGTCTTCAAGTGGCTCACGTCACGAGAAACAACACACTTGTGATTACCATAAAATAATAGCAATATGAGAAAATTAATCACACTTCTATGCCTTATTTGTGTAGTTACAAATATGATGGCACAGGGCAATGATGTATTTATCTCGGTAGCAATGCCTTCAAACAGTGTTCTTGATAATAGCACAAAGACATTACTTAAGAATAAGTTATTGGCGATATGTACTACTAATAGTGTTGCTGCCACTGAATGCGGAGCCATAGCAATGATTCCTGAGGTTAGCATACTTGACGAACAACTAGTTGAGACGGGTATGCGAAACCTTTATACAACAGAAGTGAATGTCTCTGTAAGTGTAATAAACATCATTACCAATACCATATTTAATACTCTTAATTTAACATCCAAGGGCGATGGATATTCCAAAACAGAGGCTCTGCGCTCTGCAATAAAAAAGATAAATGAGCAAAAATATGGAGAATTTGCACGAGTGACAAAGAAGAAGGTTGCAGATTATTATAGCAGCAATTCAGTGAATCTGATAAATAAGGCTAACACATTGTGTGCACAACAGTTATATGACGAGGCGATAGCACTACTAGCAACATACCCAGAGTCATTGCCGAATTATCCACAAATATCTATTGCAATACAGAAAATTTATCAACAATATCTTACTCAGAATTGTGAGGAGATCATGATGATGGCTCATGCAGAATATGCAAAAAGGAATTTCGAAAAAGCTGCTGACCTCGCAGCATCTGTAGATCCCTCATGTAGTTGTTTCAATAGTGCAAAGACGTTGCTTTCTTCGATAAAAAAGGACAATGATATCGTATATCAAAATGAAATTGAGAGTCAAAAAGAAGAAATGAAGTCAAAAGAAAAAATTGCAACAGCAACAATTAATGCAGCAAAAGATATTGCTGTCGCCTATTTCAAAAGAGGAAGCAATTATGTGTTCTTTTGGTAATCATTCTTTTACATAATAGTATTCATTCTGGTTAATCGCCATCGTTGAGCCTAAAAGCGATGGCGATTGTTTGTATGCATTTCTTCTAACAACGAACGGACACAATTTACGCTTGTCCGTTTTAAAAACACCCGTAATGATGAAATAAACTGTCTTAAAATTTGGAGGTATCAAAAATAATACCTATTTTTGCAGAAAATACAAGTAAATTTATGCCAGAAGTATTTAGATTTTACGGATTCTCATTCTTCTTCTACAGCCGAGAGCACGAGCCCCTGCACATCCACGTGGAGGGTAATGGCGGTATGGCAAAATATGAGTGGAACGGCCAAGAGTTCACTCTGTTTGAAGAGCAGGGAATAAAGCCTAACGATTTGAAGAAGATAAAGAAGGTGATTGACGAGAATGCAGATATCATCATTCAACGTTGGAACGAACATTTTAAATAAACATAGGAGGACTAGCTATGACGATTCTGGAAATCTGGTTTGATGCCGAGCACATTTACGGCAGAGACGAAGAGGGCAAGGTGTACCGGCAGTCTTTATTGTGGTACCCTAAACTGAGAGAAGCCGGCGACGAGGAGCGAGGTAAATATACCATCGGACTTGGCGGCATACATTGGCGCAGTCTCGACGAAGACATCAGCTTCGAGAGCTTTGCCTACGATGATGCCGAACCAAGCGCATTGCAACGCTTCTTCCTGACACACAGAGAAATCAACGTGGCAGAATTTGCCCGTCGTATTGGCATGAACCCCACCTTGCTGCGCAATTATATCAATGGATTCAAACAGCCGTCGAAAGAACGTGAGGAAGAAATACTCCAGCAAATCCACAAGTTGGGAGAGGAGATGCTTGTGGCGTAAAAGACAATACATGAATATACGACAAGTATAAGGGGGATTCTTTTCGGATAACAACGAACGGACACAATTAAAGCTTGTCCGTTATGACTGTTGACGCTTCTCAGGACGGCGCCACGGGACGGAGGCCCATCTCGGCCGCTTTCTCCAGCATGAAGCGGAAGGCAGCCTCGTGCGTGTTGGGAATCTTCGAGTCCCAGATGGCATCCTTCACCGCCTGCTTCAAATCGCCCACGGGACGCGAGGGAGGCAAGCCGAAGGTCTCCATGATCTCCTCGCCGGAGATGGGGTTCTGCCAGGTGCGGTAGTCGTCGCGCGCCGCCAGGTCGGCAATCTTCTCCCTCACGAGTTGGAAATTCTCCAGGAAACGCGCCTTCTTCTCGCGGTTTTTCGACGTGACGTCGGCCTCGCAGAGCAACATCAGGTCGTCGATGTCCTCACCGGCCTCAAAGAGCAGTTTGCGCACGGCGTGGTCGGTGACTTCGTCGTCGGCAATGGCGATGGGACGCATGTGCAGCCCGACGAGCTTCTCCACGAAATGCATGCGCTCGTCCATCGGCAGCTTGAGCCGGCGGAAGATGCCCTGCACCATACGCTGTCCGATGAGGTTGTGATTATGGAAGGTCCAACCGGCCGAAGGATCCCAGCGCTTGCTGCGCGGCTTGCCGATGTCGTGGAGCAGGGCCGCCCAGCGCAGGAAGAGCGAAGAGGTCGTGCGCGAGATGTTGTCCAAGACCTCGAGGGTGTGGTAGAAGTTGTCCTTGTGGGCCCGGCCGTTGCGCGTCTCTATGCCGCGCATGGCAGCCAGCTCGGGGAAGATGAGCTCCAGGAGGCCGCACTGCTCCAGCAGCACGAAACCGATGGAGGGCACGGGAGAGAGGATGATCTTGTTGAGCTCGTCGATGATGCGCTCGCCGGAAATAATCTTGATGCGCTCCGCCATGCGGCGAAGGCCCTCGAAGGTCTCCTCCTCGATCTGGAAGTTGAGCTGCGTGGCAAAACGCACGCAGCGCATCATGCGCAAGGGGTCGTCGGAGAAGGTGACGTCGGGGTCGAGCGGTGTGGCGATGATGCCGTCCTCCAGGTCGTAGAGCCCGTCGTACATATCCACCAGACGGCCGTAGCGCGCCTGTCCGTCGGCGTCGGGCGTGTGGTTGAGGCAGATGGCGAGGGCGTTGACGGTGAAGTCGCGCCGGCTGATGTCATCCTCCAGCGTGCCGTCTTCCACGACGGGTTTGCGCGAGTCGCGGGAGTAGCTCTCGCGGCGCGCGCCGACAAACTCCACCTCGGTCTCCTCACCGGCGTGGCGCCATTTGACCTGCGCCGTGCCGAAGTTACGGAAGACGGAGAGCGTGGCGCCGCGTCCCAGACTTTTCTTGAGGGCTTTGGCCACTTCGATGCCGCTGCCCACCACCACGACGTCGATGTCTTTGGAGGGGCGCTCCAGGAAGAGGTCGCGCACGTAGCCGCCCACGACGTAGCAGTCCACCCCCAGCCCGTCGGCCGCACGCCCGATGGCCTCGAAGAGGGGCCGGTGCTCCTCGCGCAGCAAGTCGCCGCACAGCGTGCCGTCGCTATAGTCGGAGAGGCGAATCACTTGGTCAGATCCTCCGAAAGTTTGCGCTGAAAGAACTTCACCTTCATGTCGAGGCGCTTGAACTCCTCGTTGTGGGCGCGCTCTTCGTCCGGGGTCATGCCCTGGGGCACTTTGCGCAGGGCATTGAGCGAGTCCGTGGCGGCCTGCAACTCGACGCTGTCGAGCACGAGGATGCCCTGACGGCGCGCATCGATGGCTTCGGGGAAACGGCGGCGCATGGCAAAGATGGTGTCGCGCGCCACGTCGTAGCGGCGCAGGGCCATCGCGTTGCGGGCCTTGTCGAGATAGTCGTAGGCCTCACTCCGTTCCCGGAAACATGCCGAGAGCGTCAGCAATGCTGCAAGCAAGAGAAAACAGATCAGATGTCTCATGAGAACAGAGGGAAAATAAATCGGACAATGTCGTTGCCGAAGGCCAGACACATCAGGGCGATGATGAAGCCCAGGCCGATGCGCTCGATCCACAGCATGGCCGTCTCCGAGGGCTCGTGCCCCGTGAGGCCTTCGTAGAAGAGCAGCATGATGTGGCCGCCGTCGAGACCGGGGATGGGCAGGATGTTCATCACGGCCAGGATGATGGAGAGGAAGGCGGTGATGTTCCAGAAGCGCAGCCAGTTCCACGCATCGGGGAAGATGCTGCCGATGGTGATGAACGAGCCCACGCTCTGAGCCCCCTCGCGGGAGAAGACGTAGCGCAGGTCGGAGACGTAGCCCGTCAGCGTGTCCCATCCGTAGCGGATGCCGGCAGGGATGCAGCTGAGGAGTGTGTAGTCGCGATGGGCAATCCACTCCTCGGGCAGGATGCGGGGCTTGCCCTCGGGCAGCACAATGCGCATGAAGGGCGGCTGGGCCTGAAGCATCTCCAGCAGGCTGAGGTCGTCGGGCATCGTGAGCGTCACCTCCCGGCCCTCGCGGCGCACGGTGACGGTGGTGGCGGTGGAGATGTCGCGCAAGACGGAGGTCTGCCACTCCAAGAGAGGCTCGCCGTCGATGGCCACAGGGAGGTCGCCGTCGCGGAAGCCGGCGGCACGCGCCTGCTCGTTGTATTCGAAGCCGTCCCTGATGTTCTCCACCGGCAGATAGTCTTCGCCCCAGGAGAACATGATGGCGCTGTAGATGACGAAAGCCGTGATGAGGTTCATCATCACGCCGCCCGCCATGATGAAGAAGCGCTGGGGGATGCTCGTGCGGCGAAACTCGGCGGCCTGAGCGGGCTGCTTGAGCTGCTCGGTGTCCATCGACTCGTCGACCATGCCGGCAATCTTGACGTAGCCGCCCAGGGGAATCCAGCCGATGCCGTAGTCCGTCTCGTTGTCCTTGAAGCGGGGAAAGAGGCGGGTGAACCACTTCATGCGCGTGGAGAACAGGCGGAAGCGGTAGTCGAAAAACATATAGAACTTCTCCACCCTCACCCCGAAGAGCTTGGAGAAGGCGAAGTGTCCGCCCTCGTGGAGGACGATGAGAAGGCTCAGCGAGAGGATGAGCTGAACGGCTTTGATGAGTACGGTCATAGGAGGGATGTTGCTAGTTGACGGGTGTCACGGTCGAGGGCCAGATAGTCCTCCAGCGTGGGAGCGTCGAGGCGCGGCATGCGCGAGAGACACTCACTGATGACGTCGGCCATCTGCAGGAAACGGCAGCGGCCTTCGCGGAAGGCGAGGTTGACCACCTCGTTGGCGGCGTTGAGCACACAGGGCGCTCCGCCGCCCATGGCGATGGCCCGATAGGCCTGCGCAAGACAGGGGAAGCGCTTGAGGTCGGGCTCCTCGAAGGTCATCTGTCCGAGGCGGTACCAGTCCACACGGGGGAAGTCGCTCTTGAGGCGCTTGGGATACGAGAGGGCCAGCTGGATGGGAATCTTCATGTCGGGCATGCCCATCTGGCCGACCACGGCGCCGTCTTCAAACTCCACGGCGCTGTGCAGGATGCTCTGCGGATGCACCACCACCTGGATGCGCTCCGGCGTCACGTCGAAGAGCCAGCGGGCCTCGATGACTTCGAAGCCTTTGTTCATCATCGAGGCCGAGTCGATGGTGATCTTGGCGCCCATATCCCAGTTGGGATGACGCAGCGCCTGGGCCGCCGTCACCGTCTGCATCTGCTCGGGGGAGAAGGTGCGGAAGGGACCGCCCGAGGCCGTGAGGATGATCTTCTCTATGGCGTTGTCCTCCTCGCCCATGAGGCTCTGGAAGATGGCCGAATGCTCCGAATCCACGGGCAGCACGGCCACGCGGTTTTCCAGACAGAGACGCGTCACCAGCTCGCCGGCCACGACGAGCGTCTCCTTGTTGGCCAGCGCGATGGTCTTGCGGGCCTTGATGGCAGCCACAGTGGGCCTGAGGCCGGCAAAGCCCACCAGCGCCGTGAGCACCACATCGACGGGCTCCATCTGGCACACCTGGCAGAGGGCCTCTTCGCCGCAGTACACCTGCACGGGCAGATCGGCGAGCGCCTCCCGCACTTCGGCGTATTTCGTCTCGTCGGCAATCACCACGGCAGCGGGCTGAAAGCGACGCGCCTGACTGATGAGCAAGTCGGCGTTGCGTCCGGCCGTGAGCACGTAGGCCTCAAACAGGTCGGGATGGGCCCCGATGACCTCCAGCGCCTGAGTGCCGATGCTGCCGGTGCTGCCCAGGATACATATCTTTTTCTTATTCTCGTTGTCCATATCGTTGATCGTTTCTTATGTGTCGAGCAGCCCTTCGGGCAGCGTCATGCGGATGCGGCGGGCCTGAGCGTCGATGTCCTGAATGAAGGGCTCCGCCGCCGGAATCAGCCGGCCGTCTTCCAACTCGAAGAGCGTGTTGACGGTGGCGGTGTCCACGCGGGCGATGCGGCCCACTTCCACCCCGTCGGCCTCCAGCGTGTAGCCCGTGAAACGCTGCGGAGAGACTTCGGAGAAGGCGTTTTCGCCGGTCTCCTCGGGGGTGAGCTCTTTGGGGAACCACACCTCGCAGCCGCACAGCTCTTCGGCCCGCTCCACGCTGTCGATGTCGCGAAACTTGAAGAGGCACACCGTGTCGCTGCGGAAGCGCCACTCCTCGAAAAAGAAGGGGATGAAGCAGCCGTCGATGAGGAGGAAGACGTAGTCGGCATCGGCGCGGTCCCACACGTCATCGGTGAACGTGCACGAGACTTCGCCCTTCACGCCGTGCGTGCGGGTGATTTGGCCTATCCTGTAAACGTCGTCTTCTTTAATCATTGAACATTGACCATTGACCATTGAACATTGAACATTGAACATTGACCATTGAACATTGACCCTTAATCTTCTCGCCGTATCACGGCTCCGAGAGCCGAGAGTCTCTGCTCTATGTCCTGATAGCCCCGGTCGATCTGGCCGATGTTGTCGATGCGCGAAGTGCCCTTGGCCGACATGGCGGCGATGAGCAGGGCGATGCCCGCACGGATGTCGGGCGAGGTCATGCGTCCGCCGTGCAGGGGAAGCTGCTTGTCGTGACCCACAACGACGGCGCGATGCGGGTCGCAGAGGATGATCTGCGCGCCCATGTCGATGAGCTTGTCCACGAAGAACAGGCGCGATTCGAACATCTTCTGGTGGATGAGCACCGAACCCTTGGCCTGTGTGCTCACCACGAGGAGCACGCTCAGCAGGTCGGGCGTGAGTCCCGGCCAGGGCGCATCGGCCAGCGTCATGAACGAGCCGTCGATGAAGGAGTCTATCTCGTAGTGATCCTGTCGGGGCACGACGATGTCGTCGTCCTGCTGCAGCACCTCGATGCCCAGACGGCGGAAGGTGTCGGGGATGATGCCGAGCTGGTCGTAGCGCACGTTGCGGATGCGCACGCCCTCGCCGCACATGGCGGCCATGCCGATGAACGAACCCACCTCGATCATGTCGGGCAGGATGAGGTGCTCGGCGCCGTGCAGACGCTCCACACCGCGTATGGTGAGCAGGTTGGAGGCGATGCCGCTGATGTCGGCGCCCATGGCGTTGAGCAGACGGCAGAGCTGCTGGATATAGGGCTCACAGGCGGCGTTGTAGATAGTCGTCTCGCCCTTGGCCAGCACGGCGGCCATGATGATGTTGGCCGTGCCGGTGACGGAAGCCTCGTCGAGCAGCATCCAGGCACCCTTGAGACCCTTGTCGGCCCGGATGTCGAAGGTGCCGCGCACCCGGTCGTAGATGAAGTCGGCGCCCAATTTCTTGAAGCCCAGGAAGTGGGTGTCCAGACGGCGTCGTCCGATCTGGTCGCCGCCCGGCTTCGAGGTCATGGCGTGACCGTAGCGCGCCAACAGCGGCCCGAGAAACATCACGCTGCCTCTGAGCCTGGCCGAGCGCGAGAGGAACTCGTCGCTCTCGAGGTATTCCGGATTGAGCGCATCGGCCTGAAAGGTCATCTCGCTGCGCGAATGACGCGTCACCTTCACGCCGATGTCCTCCAGGAGACGTATCTGGTTGGCGACGTCGGCGATGTCGGGGATGTTGCTGATGCGCACGGGCTCCGAGGTGAGCAGCGTGGCGCAGAGCACCTGCAGGGCTTCGTTTTTCGCACCCTGGGGTGTGATGTCGCCTTTGAGCGGATGACCGCCTTCGATGATGAATGCACTCATGAGGTCCGGGCTTTGCTTTCGGTGTTAACGCTTTTTGCGACGGGATGAGGTCTCCTGCTGCTGCGGCTGGTTGACGGCAGCGTTGATGAGCTCGTCCACCTGACGCGAAAGGGCTTCGCGGCGCTCGTCGCGGGGCAGGGAGTTCACGTAAGCCACAGCCTGCTCCAGCAGATAGCCGAACTGACGGCGGCGGATACTCTTCATGGGATAGCTCATCGGCTGCGGACGGAAGTCTTCCTTTTGGGGGTCGATCTCCACGGGATAGTCCACATCGAGCTGATAGCCCGACATCTCGGCCAGATGGTTCCACAGCTTGCGGCGCACGTCTTCCTGAGTGAAGCGCTCCTGCACCACGGAGGCCATGATGCGCACGATGTTTTCGGCACAGGCCTGACGCTCGGCGCGGTCTTCCAGGCTGAGACAGTAGGCCACTGCCTCGTGCACGGCGCGGCCGTATTCGGGCAGGATGAGCTTGGGACGCTCGGTGTTGTATTGCATTTGTCTTTCCATCACAAAAGTTTTTTCGATTTCCGGGCAACGAATTCCTTGAGGTAGAAGGGCTCGAAGTAGGCGGTGTCCTGAAACTCGCCTCTGAGGAAGGCCCTTTCGGCCAGCGGCAGCATGTTTTTAGCCAGAGGCACCTGATCGGCCACAAAGTGCGCATTGGGGCTCTTAATCACCTCTCGGCACTTGTCGGCGCCGTCGCCCAGGAACCATACGGGACCCTTGGCGAGCTCTTCTTCGAAAGCACCCTCTGCGATGATCTCCGCCGTGACGGGACGCACCTGGCGCAGCGCACGGTCATAGACCGCCGAATAGACCTCCATACGTCTGGCGTCGATCATGGGCACCAGGAGACTCCCCTCCTCCACCGCCTCGCGCAGCAGCAGAGGCACGCAGAGCAGCTCGAGCGTCGGCACGGCGATGAGGGGCACCCCTCTGCCGTAGGCGATGCCTTTGGCCATCGACACGCCGATGCGCAGCCCCGTATAGCTGCCGGGCCCCTGACTCACGGCAACGGCGTCCAGCGGGATGGCGTGGCTCTCGGCAAAGGAGAGCGCCTCCTGGCAAAATACACCGCAGAGCACGGCGTGGTTGGGGCCTTCGCGATCTTCCTGATGGAAGAGCAAGGCGCCGTCCTGACTCAACGCCACGCTGCATGTGCGGGCGCTTGTTTCAATATGTAGAATGGTTGCCAATGTGATACTAATACACTGATTCGGGCGCAAAATTACGAAATTAATCACGATTAGCCCTTTTCTCCCGAAAGATTTCTCGGTCTATATGACATTTTTTTCGTAACTTTGTCACAAAACACACGCAAGCATGATACTCTCGATGACCGGCTACGGCAAAAAGTCCGTACAATTTCTGAACAAAAAAATCACCTGCGAAATCAAGTCGCTCAACTCCAAAGCCCTCGACCTGACCACCCGAGTGGCCCCGCTCTACCGCGAGCGCGAGATGGAGGTGCGCACCCTCGTCGGCGGCGCCCTTGTGCGCGGCAAGGTGGAGTGCGCCCTGTGGTTCGAGCAGGAAAGCGTCTGCGAAGGTTCGGTGCTCAACGTGCCGCTGATGAAAGAGTATCTGCGCCAGATGCTGGAAGCGGAGCAGGACGGCATCCCCGCCCCCCACGACATCGGCGGCGCCCTGTTGCGCATGCCCGAGGTGATGACACGCCACACAGAGGACGCACTGAGCGAAGAGGAGTGGCAGGCTGCCCTCGAGGCTGTCGGCGGCGCGCTGGAGCAGCTGACGGAGTTCCGCCGTCAGGAAGGCGAGGCCCTGGAGCGCAAGTTCCGCGAGAAGGTGGACAACATCGAGCGTCTGCTCGCAGAGATAGAGCCCTTCGAGAAGGGCCGCAAGGAGCGCATCCGCAGCCGCATGCTGGAGGCTCTGGAGGCCATCCCCGAGGCGCAGTACGACCAGAACCGCCTGGAGCAGGAGATGATTTTCTACATCGAGAAGCTCGACATCTCCGAGGAAAAACAGCGCCTCGCCAACCACCTCAACTACTTCCGCGAGACGCTCGAGGGCGAAGCCGGACAGGGCAAAAAGCTCGGTTTCATCGCTGAGGAGATGGGTCGCGAGATCAACACCACGGGCAGCAAGTCCAACCAGGCCGAGATGCAGCTCATCGTGGTGGGCATGAAGGACGAACTTGAGCAGATCAAGGAGCAGGTGCTCAACGTACTCTAATTAAGGATTCGCCATGAAAGGAAAATGCATCATCTTCAGCGCGCCCTCGGGCAGCGGCAAGAGCACCATCGTCCACTGGCTCATGCAGGAGCATCCCGAGTTGCGTCTGGCCTTCAGCGTGAGCGCCGCCAGCCGTCAGCCCCGTCCGGGCGAACGGGACGGTGTGGACTATTTCTTCCTCACCCCCGAGCAGTTTCGAGCCCACATCGAGGCCGGCGACTTTTTGGAGTACGAGGAGGTCTACGGCGGCCATTTCTACGGCACGCTGCGCAGCCAGGTGGAGGAGAAGCTGGAGCAGGGCATCAACGTGCTCTTCGACATCGACGTGAAGGGCGGCGTGAACATCAAGCGACAGTTCGGCGACGAAGCCCTGAGTCTTTTCGTCCAGCCGCCTTCGCTGGAGGAGCTGCGCCGACGCCTTGAAGGTCGCGGCACGGAGACGCCCGAAAAGATAGAGATGCGCCTGGCCCGCGCCGAAGAGGAGATGACCTACGCGCCCCGTTTCGACCGCGTGGTGGTCAACGACAACCTGGAGAAGGCCGAAGCCGACACCCTCGCCCTCATCCGGGATTTCCTCTCCCGATGAAGGTTGGATTAGCGGTTATTATACATAAAAAAAAAGAAGGTTGTCTCACGACAACCAATCTTTTTAACTAACCTTAAATCTAATACCATGAAAAACACGGTGCAAAGGTACGGCTTTTTTCCATACCTGCAAGACCTGCAGCGGTTTTTCCCTAAAATATACCGGTTTTCTTGACCTGCGTCAATTCGAATACAATCCGTAATTCCGTAATTCCGTCAATCCGTAAATCCGTGATTCCGCAATCAGTCGCGCTCGATGAGGCAGACACACGAGGCACTGATGCCTTCCTCGCGGCCCTCGAAGCCGAGGCGCTCCGTCGTGGTGGCCTTGATGCTCACACAGTCCTCCTCCACCCCCATCACACGGGCCAAGGTCTGCTGCATGGCGGGGATGTGCGGCGAGAGCTTGGGGCGCTGCGCCGCCACAGTGGCGTCGATGTTGCCCACGCGCCAACCCTTCGAAGCGATGAGCGCAACGGTCTTCTCCAGGAGAATCTTGCTGTCGATACCCTCATACTCGCCCGCCGTGTCGGGAAAATGGTAGCCGATGTCACGCATACCGGCCGCACCGAGCAAGGCGTCGCAGACGGCGTGGATCAACACATCGGCGTCCGAATGGCCCAAGAGGCCCATGGTGTGCTCGATGCGCACGCCGCCCAGCCAGAGCGCGCGGCCCTCCACCAGGCGGTGGACATCGTAGCCATAGCCTACACGAATCATCTTCTGCGGGAGGATTTGCGACCGAAGAGGTCCTTCATGCCGTCGAGGTCGAAGCCCAGTGTGAAGCGCATCGTCTGGTCGAGGGGATTGGTCTGCGAAGTGGCGAAGACGTAGGCCGCATCGACGGTGAAGACGCTCATGTGGAAGCCCGCACCGACGGTGAGATACTGACGGTTGCCCTTATGCTGGTTCTCGTGGTGGTAGCCGAAGCGCAGCATGAAGCGGTCGTTGTAGGTGTACTCCATGCCCAGACACCAGCGGATCTCCTGCATCTCCTCCTTGAAGCCGCCCGGAGCGTCGGCGAAGCTCTTGAAGATGCCGGCAATGGACGACACGTCGTAGAACTCCTCCTGCTGATACTGCGAGAGGGAACGCGGGTCGCCCTCAGGCACCTCGTAGGGGAAGGTGGGAATACAGATCTTGTAGGCTTCGACGCCGAAAGAGAGCTTGTTGTACTGGTTGAAGGGCACAAGGTAGTTGATGCCCAGACGCAGCGTGGTGGGGAGAAACTCGGAATTAGTGGTGCCGCCGTAGTTGATCTTCGTGCCGATGTTGGTCAAAGCGATACCCCAGGCCAGACGGCACTCGCGGCTGCCCATCATGAGGTAGCCCTCGCGGTAGAAAGTGATGTCGGCGCCGAAAGCATTGCCCGCAGAACTGCCGTCACGGTAGTTGTTGGACATGTCGGAGCGGATGTAGCGCAGCGTGACGCCCATCGAAAGGCAGCGTGTGAGCATGCGGCTGTAGGCCACATCGAAGGCCATCTCGTAGGGCTTGATGGTGTAGTCGCCCTCGGTCACGGTGACCTCGCCCAGAGAGAAATAGGTGAAGGAGCCGGATACGGCGCTGTAGTCGCCGATGCGGTAGAAGCCGGAGACGTTGGCCAGATTGATGTCGGAGACAATCTTGCGCAACCAGGGCGTGTAGCTGGCAGCCACACCGGCGCGCGCGATGTTAAAAGGATACTTCGCCGCATTCCAGTGCTGCGAATTGATGTCGGCCTCGGTGGCCACACCCATGTCGCCCATGGAGCCGGCACGCGCATCGGGCGCTATCGAAAGGCTCGTCACGCCGTAGGTCTCGGGATTGAAGCGCTGGTTGGGGTCGTCCTGTGCATACAGCGCAGAGGCTGCAAGGAAGGCCGCTATGAGGAGAATGTACCTGTTCATGTCAACACTATAACGCGAAGGGAGGCTTATTTATTTTTCAGGACGATGATTTTTTGTCCTTCACTGACCTCTTCGCCCTCACCGCTGCGCACCGTGACGCGCAGAGGATAGATGCCCGACGTGGTGCCGCCGCCCGCAGCGCCCGTGAGATCCCAGGAGACAACATGAGAGCCCCGGCCGTCGGCCGTCGCCGTCTCCGCCCGCATCCACACAAGGTGGCCTGTGAGGTCGAAGATGCGCACCTCGTAGTAGGTCTCGGAGCCCGGGAAGCGGTGGTTGATGATGATGTTGGCCACCGTGGAGGCCGGATTGGGGCTCACCACAATTTTGAGTGGGTCGGGCTGCAGCTCGTTGTCCACGACGTAGCGCAGGGAGCGGCGCGAATAGAGGTTCTGATTGTTCCAGGCCTCGAAAACCAGCGTGTGCTCGCCGTTGGCCTGAGGGGGGAGGTTGTAGGCCACCGTGCCGTGAGTAAAGTCGTCGCCGTCGGGCGTGAACCAGTCGTCGAGGATGTAGGACTGCAGCGGGTCGTTGTCGACGGTCAGGCGCAGATTATGCCCCACACTGTTACCCAGATAGGCAATGTCCACCGTGTCGGAGAGATGGGCGTAGAAGTAAGGCGTGGCGTTGACGGTGCCGCCGTCGCGGAAGTCCTCCGTGTTGAGATAGACGAAGAGGTCGGGGCCATCGGTAAGGTTGTCGAAATCGTTGCCCACGCCGCCCACGGTGAAGTCGGTGCTGGCACCGGAAGCCTCCACCGTCTTCTCCTCATTGAGGGCGTAGAAGACCAGGCGGCCAGAAGAGTCGGCGAAGAGGATGTCTTTGGGGGTGATCATCTCGATCTTCCAGTCGCCGCCCTTGACGGAGGCCGTGCGGCGCGAGAGCACCGTGTTGTAGTCGCGATACTTATAGGTATAGGGCGAGGAGGTGATGTTGCGCAGGCCGGTGACCGTCTGCATGGCATCGAAGAGCGTGGCGGTAATCTGTCCGTTGAAACCGGTCATTTTGTTGCCCGAAGCATCCTCGATGTGGCCCTTCAGCGTTACGCGGCTGCTCGACTTGATCTGCACCTCGGAGGAAGGCGGGAGGCCGTTGACCGTCTCCAGCACCACACGCTGGCGCGGCGCGCCGAAGATGAGAGCGGGATCGCCCAAATAGGAGTAGTTGATGGAGTTGACACTCTTGTAGGCGTTCTTCGCTTCGGCCAGAGCCCAGCCGCCGGAATTGCGGCGGCCGTCGGCGTCCACATCGAAGAGGGAGCGCGTGAAGGCTGTGTTGAGACGGTGGTTGGGCGTAGAATAGACGGTGCGCGGCGTACCGATGAAGGCAACGGCACCGCCCAGAGCGTTCAAGACGGCGGCCTCGCCGATGTTCTCCTCCTGGCCGTCCCAAGGGGCCACATCGCAGGCGGCGGTAATCCACAGAGGCAAATTCTCACCCTTCCAGGCCTTGACGTCCTGAAGGGTGACGACACTCTCGTGAGAGAGCGTGCGGGCATTGCCGTGACCCGTGTAGTTCATCAAGAGGGCGCCGCTCGTCTCGTAGCGCTCGATGAGCTTGGCCACCTCGGGATAGGTGTTGCCGCTGATGCCGGTGGAGCGGATAAAGGCGTCGAACATCACCTTCGTCACCGAAAGGCCTACGCCGTCCGCACCGTCGGGATAGAGGGCCGCATCGGCCGCCTGATCGGCGCCCTTCATCTCGGCCGCATAGTCGGAGGCCTTGGCGTCGTCGTCACCGATGAAAACGGCAATATTCTTCCAGTCGCCGGCATTAGCCCTGGAGATGTGGCGCACGCTCTTGTCCACCATGATCTTAGCCTGAGCGGCCGTCGTCACGGGGAAGCGGCCGACCGCCACGCTGATGGGCAGCGAGGTGATGGCCGAAGCGGTGTAGTCGCCCACCATGCCGTAATAGTCGTCCGAGACGTAGCTGCTGACGGCGTGGCCCGACTCGTCGCTCTCGACTGCGGGCAGATAGAGGCTGCGGTCGAAAGAAGCCCAAGCCTGGGAGAGCATGCGGTTGTCCCAGGCGCCGTCGGCCATGAGCAGGAGGTATTTCAAACGGTGGCTGCTCTCGGTACCTCTGTCGTAGAGCATCTT
>JAEEGK010013809.1_pt1 | contig 18135 bp, 20 predicted proteins | sample 8958771 | NCBI WGS metagenome assembly JAEEGK01 (sample SAMN16246547, study PRJNA631951) | gut metagenome | biome: gut microbiome; feature: rumen; material: SC-attached | host: Bos | place: Iran: Karaj | collected 2018-10
ATTTCCTATATCAGCAAGTTTTTGAAAATGAGGATGCAGAAAACACAAATAATATCCAAATGGAATTAAAAGCAGAATGACAAACAATAATATCTTTATCAAAAATCTTTTCATCGCCTAAAACTGAAAATAAATAAATGTTTCGCTTTGTCCGGAGAACATAAACATAATGACAATTATCACATAATAAATTATAATTCTCACCCAACCATTCTTTATTTTATCAATATCTAATCCGTGTTTCTTTTCTCTTTGCAACCATTCCACAATCACCATCACAAGAACAAACCAGCCTACATAATTTTGAGGATATTGCATGAACATATACGATGCCCTCCATATATCTAAACTACACAACGAAGCTATATAATGTCCTGCATCGCTAATGGTTTCTGCACGGAAGAAAATCCACCCGATTACTACTAGTACAAATGTCAGTAGCATCATACACAATTCCTTAAAACTGGGCAGTAACTTGCCTTCGGCAATAGTACCTATATATTTACGATTCTTACCCAAAAGTATGAGTGGTAAAAAAAGCAATGCATGATATGCTCCCCATGCAATAAACGTCCAGTTTGCTCCGTGCCAAAGTCCACTAAGAAGAAAAATTACAAAAATATTTCTTACAATCTTTGCCTTTGTGGTACGGCTACCGCCGAGCGGAATATATACATAGTCGCGGAACCATGTATTGAGGGATATATGCCACCTGCGCCAAAACTCGGCAATATCACGGCTAAAATACGGTATATTGAAGTTTCGCATCAACTTTATGCCGAATAACTTTGCCGTTCCTATGGCAATGTCGGAATAGCCGGAAAAGTCACCATATATCTGGAAAGTGAAAAACAAAGCACCAACCAACAGCAAACTTGCAGGCATATTTGTATAGTCGGCAAATATCTCATTGACAACCACAGCACAATTATCAGCCACGACAATCTTCTTGAAAAGGCCCCACAAAATCTGCCTGCATCCGTCAACTGCGGTTTCATAGTCAAACTCTCGCTTCTTTAGAAACTGTGGCAATAGATTTGTTGCCCTCTCAATAGGTCCAGCCACCAACTGCGGAAAAAACGAAATGAAAGCAAAGAATGCTATAATGTCCCTCGTCGGTTCAATCTTACGACGATAGACATCTATTGAGTAACTTAATGCCTGGAACGTATAGAACGAAATACCAACCGGTAGAATAACATTCAGTAGAATACCATCGGCGGAAAGGTGGAAAAGCTTTGCAAATTCGATTACAAAGAAATCGTAGTACTTGAAAGTTGCTAAAATAGCAAGGTTAAGGACAATGTTTGATGCAGTTATTAATTTCCTTTTTCTTGCAATTCGCCGGCTCTCACCAACCCAATTAACACTCTTTGCATCAACTTTTTGCATCAGCATTCCGCTACCCCATGAACTCAGCGATGTAAATACAATGAGCAGCAAGAAATGCCAATCCCACCAGCCATAGAACACATAGCTCGCCACAACAACAAATGCATTCTGCAAGCGTAACTGCCATTTCAATTTGCTGATAAACCTATCAAACACAAACCAGTAGAGAAGAAAAACTACAGGCAGAAAAAGCATGAATTCTATTGAGTTGAAAAGCATTCTTATTCTTTATTGATTACATGATTAATATGTAAACATCCTTTATCTATCCAAAAAAAGTTGAGCCTATGGCTCAACTAAAAAATGAAATGATAAATATTATAACGTTATTTCTTTGTATGTCTTTCTCTTCTTGCCAACTTGATAGGTTCTAATGCCAATTGGTCACCGTTCAACAAAGAAGCCACACCTTCCTTGCGTTTCTTTTCACAATCCGGACAATAACATTCTTCTTTATAATCGGTCGGCTCGGTATAGGTGGTAATAACGCCTTCGAAATTACGCAACACTACCCTATGAGGACTTTGAGATATCACATAATTTGGCATTACAGGTGTTTTTCCGCCACCACCGGGAGCATCTACTACAAAAGTAGGAACAGCATAACCGGATGTATGTCCTCTCAAATTTTCAATAATTTCTATACCTTTTGAAACAGGTGTTCTAAAATGTTCCAATCCCATTGACAAGTCGCATTGATAAATATAATAAGGACGAACTCTCATTTTTACTAATTCATGCACCAGTTTCATCATCACATGCGTACAATCGTTCACTCCTCTCAACAATACCGTTTGATTGCCTAAAGGAATACCTGCATTGGCCATTTTTTCACATGCGGCAATCGATTCCGGAGTAACTTCTTGAGGGTGATTGAAATGTGTATTTATCCAGATAGGATGATATTTTTTCAACATATTTACCAATTCGTCAGTAATACGTTGCGGGCAAACCACCGGAGTTCTTGTTCCCAAACGGATAATTTCCACATGTGGAATGGCACGCAAACGTTGAATAATCGATTCCAACATATTGTCGTTAACCATCAAAGCATCTCCACCTGACAACAAAACATCTCTCACTGTCGGAGTTGCAGCAATATAGTCTATTGCCTTTTGAATTCGCTCTGAAGGTGATTGGCAATCGTGTTGACCGGCAAAACGTCTACGCGTGCAATGGCGACAATACATAGAGCACATATCAGTTATCAAAAACAACACTCTGTCAGGATATCTATGAGTTAAACCCGGCACCGGAGAATCCTCATCTTCGTGCAAAGGATCTAACAAATCTGCTTCAGATTGATGCAATTCGGCTGCTGTCGGAATAGCCTGTCTACGAACGGGACAATATGGATTGTCAGGATCGATTAAACTCAAATAATACGGAGTGATGGCCATTCTTAAAGTCTGCAAAGATTTTGCAACACCTTCTTCCTCCGCCGGAGTCAATTTGATATACTTTTTCAACTCATCAAGAGTTTCTATCCTATTTTTTACCTGCCATTTCCAATCATTCCATTGTTCGTCTGTCACATTTGGAAACAATTCATGTCTTCTACTTGCCATACTTGTTTTTTTTATTTATCTTTCAACAATTAACTTGCCAAAATAACATTTATCATTAATATTTACTACTCTCTTTTATAAACATGACTAATTTTCAGTCATTTTGAACTATATGTCTGTCTTGTGGTTTTGCCTTTTGGTTATATAATTCTCTATAAAGATTTGACATATTTTTTGCCAGTGTTAAATGACTATATTTGGGATTGACAAATGCTGCACCATTTTTTGACAAACGATTTCTCAACTCGTCATCTTCTATCAATTGCAACATTTTTTCCGCAAAACCTTCCACATCTCCACTATCGACCAAAAGTCCCGTTTCGTTTTCTTTGATAATATCTTCCACGCCACCGACTCTTGTTGCCACTATGGGTTTATTGGCAGCTTGTGCTTCTATCAAACTACCCGGAGTACCTTCATTCAACGATGTCAATGCGACAATATCAACACCTGCATTTACATAATCTATATCTTTCATCCATGATGTCAATATGATATCTACATCCGGACAAGAATCTTTATTGTCGGGAGAATAATGATAATTGGCATAAGTAAGATTTAATCTATTTGCCACTTGTTCAATTTCATGATGTGATTCACCATCTCCGACTATGAATATCTTAATTTTCTTATTTGTTTTTGTTTTCACCACTTTCATGGCTTCTAAAAACATAGTATGATTTTTTATCGGTGCCAAACGTCCTGTAATACTGATAGCGATTTCGTCATCTTTTACATTATAGGCTTTTCTAAACCATTGGCGTTTTTCTTCTTGATTTTCATAATATTTATTCAAATCCAAACCAAGAGGCATGATCATGATTTTTTTAGGTCCGCCAATTTTATATTTGTTCACCAAATCATTGTATTGATTTTCACTCAAAACAATAATTTTCGTTGACAATAAAGCCATAAATCTTTCCACCCTGATAAAGAAATTAGACTTTACGCCATTGAAATATTTATCAAAAATATGCCCATGAAAAGTATGGATAATAACTTTTACTCCACAGGTTTTTGCTGCCAAACGACCTACGATACCTGCTTTTGATGCATGTGTATGTACAATATCTGGTTTGTATTCTTTGATAATTTTTCTAATATCTCTAAAGGCCTTGAAATCTTTTTGTCCGATAGACCGACACATGGAATCTATTACTACCGGATGTACATCGTATTGTTCTGCAACAAATTCTGAATGCAATTCAGATTCTTCTTTTCTCCCGCCTATCAATTTGGCTTCAAATTCGTCCTCCGGCAAAAAATGAGTGAGATACACTGCATAATAGGTAGGACCTCCCAAGTTAAAGCGATTTAATATGTGTAAGACACGTATTTTTCTCATGATTAAGCGTTAGTCTATTTTATAAAAAAGTGAAGTGAGTTTTCTCACCCACTTCACTTATGCTTTTTTATGCGTATAATTCTTCAAAAATTTTGCGTAGTTCAGGACTTTCACGAAGTTCTTGCAAAGTAAATTCTGCATGACCTTTGGTATATCCGTTACCCATAATCATATTTACATCTGCACCTATTCCTTCTGCACCCAAAGAAGCTTTGGTAAAGCTGGTAGCCATACTGAAGAAATATACTATACCATCATCTTTAGTACACAATACGGCTGTCATTTCTTGGTCAGGAACATTTACACAATTGATAGTAACATCTGCCATTTTGCCATCGGTTAAACGTTCTACCAATTCATATACTTGTACAGGTGTCATACCTGCAGCACTTTCTACTATATCACAGAATCCGAGATCTTTAATACGTTGTGTGCTCTTAGGACTATTGGCTATACCAATAACTTTACCTGTTACGCCTACACGTTTTTTAGCTTCGTATGCACATAACATACCGCTCTTGCCACCGGCACCAAGTATTACAACTGTTTGTCCATACTGGCACAATTTGGCTGTTTGAGCAGGAGCACCTGCAACATCCAATGCACTTAAAGCCAATTTTTCCGGCATGTCGTTAGGTATTTTAGCATATATACCACTTTCAAACAAGATAGCCTTTCCTTTTATATCTACTTGGTCAACGTCAGGACGTATAGCCAAAATTTCGTCTATACGCAATGGTGTTAATGACAAGGATACCAAAGTAGCAATACGATCGCCTTCTTTCAAATCTATTTTGCCTTTTAAAGCATCACCTATTTTTTCTACTTTTCCTAACAACATTCCACCGGAACCGGTACGACGATTTCTATGTTTACCTTGCAATTCTACATTAAGGAACATTTCTTTTTTAATTTCCTCCATAATTCTATCTTCGCTTGCACCTTCTCCTGCCTGTTGTTTGGCATAGTTGTGAATATCGGTGCACGAAGCGGAATCTATATTCAAAGTTTGCACATCAATGAGTATTTCGTTGTCCCAAATCTCATCCATGTTGTTATCTAACTTATTTGCCGGTTGCGGCAAAACACCTTTTGGTTCAATTACACGATGTGTTCCGTATTTATTACCTTTTTTTTGCATTTTTTTAATTTTTATAAATGATTATTTACGTTTCAATCCTAAAATTTCTCTTGCTTCATCTGAAGTGGCCACTTCTCTACCCAATTCTTTTGCCAAACGAACAACCTTGGCAACTAATTCGCCATTTGATTTTGCCAAAACACCTTTGGATAAATAAAGATTGTCTTCAAAGCCGACTCTTACATTGCCTCCCATAGCAATAGCTGCCGCTGCCATTGGAAATGCATGCCTTCCTATACCGGTTACTGTCCAAGTTGAGCCGGCAGGAATACCATTTACCAACCAGCAAAGATTAGCTACCGTTGCAGGAGTACAACCGGGAACACCTAATACAAAATTGAATTGCATCGGATTTCCGGGAACCTGTTGTTTGCGTGCCATTGTTAATATGGTATCCAAATGTCCCATTTCGAAACATTCATATTCAGGTTTTATACCACGTTCCATCATTCTTTTGCCGAATGCTCGCATGGTGGGCATTGTATTGTCAAAAATTTCATCTCCGAAATTGCAAGTACCGCAATCTAATGTTGCCATTTCCGGAACCGGAGTAGTATCGGTAGATTGAAGTCTTTCATCGGGAGTCATACCTACGGCACCACCGGTAGAAGGTATTAATATCACATCCGGACAAACCTTCAAAATGGCTTCGGTACATTCTTGAAATCTTTCTCTGCTTTGTGTAGGTGTGCCATCGTCAAAACGAACATGAAGATGAACGATAGCGGCACCTGCATCTACAGCTGACTTGGCCTCTCTGACAATTTCCTCTACTGTATAGGGAACGGCAGGGTTTTGTTCTTTGGTTACTTCTGCACCGCAAATAGCGGCTGTTATGATCAATTTTTCCATATTATCTTTCTATACGTTGACATTTTTTAGGAACAACACAAGTGCCGCTTGCACGACATACCAATACCGGCTCTGCCAATACATCGGCAGCGGAATCGGAAATATCTTTGCGAGGAGCTATCACCTTGCGAGCTTCAAATTTCATTTTTCTGGAAGTATTGCCAAAACTTGTTATTTCTCCGACAGCTTCGATATAATCGCCAGCATAAACCGGTGCTAAAAATTCCACATTGTCGTATGCACAAAACAAGCCTTCGTCGCCATCAAACATAATCAACAATTCTGTTGCCACATCGCCAAACAAGTGAAGCATGTGAGCACCATCTACCAATTCTCCGCCATAATGAGCGTCTTTGGCACTCATTCTAACTCTTATCATTGACTTATATTCCATTGTATCTTTTTTTTTGATTAACAAACTATATAATCTACCAAAATAGCCGGGGTATGTACTTGTTCGGGAGCAATTTCACCCACTTCTACCAAATTATCCACACCTGCTATTACAGTATCGGCAGCCATTGCCATCCAAGGATTGAAATTTTGGCTGGTGCCGAAATATACCAAATTGCCGTCTTTATCACCTTTGGAAGCACCTACAAATGCGATATCGGCACGAAGAGGTTTTTCCAACAAATAATCTTTTCCATCTACATTGACAACTTGTTTGCCGTCTGCAATGATAGTTCCCATACCTGTTTGTGTGAGCACTCCGCCTAATCCGCAGCCGCCACAACGAATTCTTTCTGCCAATGTACCTTGTGGTACCAATTCCACTTCAATTTCTTTATTATTAAGTTGCTCTTGAATCAATTCGTTAGAACCGATGTGTGAAGCAATATATTTTTTCACTTGTTTGTTGATAAACAATTGACCGACACCCTTGTTGGAAAATGCGGCATCGTTGGCTATCACTGTTAAGTTTTTAACATTTGCTTTTGACAATGCATCTAATATCTTGTTAGGTGTACCGTTGGCTAAGAATCCGCCAACCATAATTGTCATTCCGTCTTTTACTTTTGCTACTGCTTCTTCTACTGATATTTGCTTCTTCATCTTATTTCTATTTTCTTTAAAATTTCAACTATTTATATATACTATTGATGTAATCAATTTAATTTGCAAAAATACAATTTTTTTTTATATTAAAAGCAAAATATAAAATAAAAAAGGGTGATAAAATCACCCTTTTTTATTTTGCAGTGTTTTTTTATTTCAAACTATTGCGATGTTCTTGAAGAACTTCTTCTGCTTTTTTAATTTCCTCTTGTTTTTTCTGCATGTCATCTTCTTTTGCAGAGATTTTCTTTTCTAAATCTTTAATTTGGCTTTTCATTTTATCTCTGTCAGAAGTCATAGAGTCGTATTCTTTTTTCAATTTTTCAACAACACCTTCTTGTTCATTTATTTTCAATTGAATACTATATTCTCTCACGTATGCAGTGAAATTACTCAAGAAGTTTTTAACATTTTCTATAATTTCAGGATCGGTTGAGGAAGAAATAAAGTTTTCATTTCCTTTTGATACCAACATATAAACTACGGTAGCTTTATCTTTCTTTTTGCCGACTTCGGTTACCATAGTATAGATATCAAAATTCATGTTGCCGATTTCCGGAAACGGTTGTGCCAAATAAGCTCTCCAACCTTTAGCGTTAGAACCTTTCAAAGCTGCCACTTTTTCCATACGGGCTTGCAGTGCACCTTTTACCAAATCCACTCCAAAGTCATTGTATGTAATGGCTACACTATTAACTTTCTTTTTGTCAAATCCTACACCTGTTTCTACTGCTGTTTGTGCATATACGCCTGCACAAAATGTCATTACTGCTAATGCTACTAATATCTTTTTCATACCTTATTAATTTTTATTATTTTACTATTTGTTAAATTTATTGCTTAATCTTCTTTTTTCATATCAAATTTTATATCTTTTACTATCATTACAGAATTATCTTCTGTTTTTAAATCTTTTATTTTGCCTTCAAATTTGTATTGGTTGTTGTCCTTGCTTGTTTTCTCTTCTTGTTTTTGTTCTTCTGCAACCACCTCTTGTTTTTCCTCTTTTGGCAAATCTACTTTTACATTGAATGAAGTTTCTGAAATTTTCATTTCTGAACACTTTGGAGCCTGCACATCTTTCACTTTTTCTACCACTTGTGAAAATGCCGTCATGGATATCAACATGACTACCGCTAAACTTACTAACTTTTTCATAGCTACTAATTTTAAATTATTTTTATTCAAAATATGCAAGTATATTTTCTTTTGCTTTTACTTTTTGATTCAATCTAACATTTAATTTGGTTCCTACCGGCAACAAAATATCCACACGTGAGCCAAATTTAATAATTCCCAATTCTTCTCCTTGTTCCACCTGATCTCCGGTTTCTGCTAGACTGACAATTCTTCTTGCCATGGCTCCCGCTATTTGCTTTACCAACACCGTACGACCTTTTACATCTTTTATCACCACACAAGAATGTTCATTCAATTCAGAAGATTTCGGATGCCAAGCCACTTTCTTATCGCCCGGATAATAATCTGTCATCACCACTTCGCCTGAAATAGGATAAAAATTTACATGTACATTTGTCAGCGACATAAAAATTGATATTTGAATTCTTTTTTCTTTTAAATATTTTTCTTCAAATATCTCTTCTATTACAACAATCTTGCCATCTGCAGGAGCATAGATGGCATTTTCATCTTGTTCCAGTATTCTCAAAGGAAATCTAAAGAACCTGACTATCATATAAAACAATGACAATGCAGCTATTATGATAATAACATCTGCCAACCAACCTTTTACAAAAAAATGTGTCAATATCAACACCAACACTGCAAGCACTGCAAATGAATAAAAAATTATTTTATACCCTTCTTTATGTATCTTCATATTACAAAATTATTATCAAATATATAATTACACATGGAATAGAGAGCAATGTAGAATCAAAACGATCTAATATACCTCCGTGACCGGGCAGAATGCCTCCTGAATCTTTCACTTCAAATTGGCGTTTTAACAACGATTCCATCAAATCGCCTATTGTTCCCGATACAAAAACTATCAATGCCATCCATAACATTTGCACACTTGTTAGCGAAACGGACGTAAAAATTTTGGGAATAAAAAATGCCAACAACATGGTCAATATTAACGAACCGATACTTCCTTCCCATGTTTTCTTGGGAGAAACACGCTCAAAAAGTTTGTGTTTTCCTATCAAAGAACCTACACAATAGGCAAAGGTATCCGACATCCATATAATAATGAAATACAACAATAGAATTACATTTCCATGAGCAAACATCATAGGAATTCTATTAATTAAGGCCATGGGCAAAACTATCCATAACAATCCCAATACTTCGTAGGCAATTACATCAAAAGCATTGTATGAATTTCTAAACAAATCCACTGTCATCAATATCATAGATAAGGCCAGCAAAATTACCAAAATGCCGATTTCTCCCACATAATTGAACAAAGGATCGTAGGCAATAAAGAAATACAATACCAAAGCAACTATATAGAATGCCCAAGAAATGTTTATATCTTTGGCATTCAACATTTTTACGTATTCAAACAGGGCTATGCAAGTAAAAATGAGAAATACATTGAACAAAACCATCTTTGCCGACAAGGTCGCCCAAATCATTAGTGCTACAAAAACAGCTCCCGTTATTGTTCTAATCAATAATTGTTTCATGCTTCGGTGTTTTGATTATTGTCTTCCGATGTATTTTCTTCCTGACTACCTTCTTCATCGGATTCTGCTTTTGCGGGTTCTGCTGCCGAGATTTCCTCTGTGGCATTTTCTTGCTGCTGCAGGTCGGCATCTTTTTCTTTATTTTCTTCCGGCAATTTGCCTTCTTCTTGCAAACGTTCTTGTTCAAAAGGACGTTCTCCGAATATTTCCACCAAATTGTCTCTGAAAATCACTTCCTTTTCCAACAACAAGTTGGCCAATATTTCTAATTTATCCTTATGCTCCAACAAAATGGCTTTTGCTCTTTGATAAGCATTTTCCACCATTGTATGGACTTCTTCATCAATTGTTTGAGCTGTTTTTTCACTATAAGGACGATTGAAAGCATATTCACTTTGTCCGGTTGAATCATAGTAACTTAAATTGCCGACTTTGCTATTCAAGCCATAATATGCCACCATGGCGTATGCTTGTTTTGTCACTCTTTCCAAATCGTTTAATGCACCTGTGGAAACGGTCCCGAAAACGACCTCTTCGGCGGCACGACCGCCCAAGGTGGCAGCCATTTCGTCCAACAATTGTTCTTGATTGGTTATCTGTCTTTCTTCCGGTGTATACCAAGCTGCCCCCAAAGATTTTCCTCTAGGCACGATGGTCACTTTCAACAAAGGAGCGGCATATTTCAACATCCAGCTAACGGTTGCATGACCGGATTCATGAAAAGCGATAACACGTTTTTCACTTGGCGAAATAATTTTAGACCGTCTCTCCAATCCGCCAATGATTCTATCAATGGCATCCAAAAAATCCTGCTTATCTATTTCCTTTTTATTCTTACGGGCTGCTATCAAAGCGGCTTCGTTGCAAACATTGGCAATATCGGCACCGGAGAAACCCGGAGTCTGCTTTGCAAAAAATTCCAAATCTACATTTTTAGACAATTTCAAAGGACGGATATGAACACCGAAAATATCTTTTCTTTCGTCCACATCGGGCAATTCCACATGAATTTGCCTGTCGAAACGACCCGCACGCAACAATGCCCTGTCTAAAACATCCACCCGATTGGTAGCTGCCAAAATAATGACACCGACATTGGTGGAAAAGCCATCCATTTCTGTCAGCAACTGATTCAAAGTATTTTCTCTCTCGTCATTGGTGCCTGTAAACGAATTTCTTCCTCTTGCCCTGCCGATAGCATCTATTTCGTCTATAAATATAATACACGGAGCTTTCTCTTTGGCGGTTTTAAACAAATCTCTTACTCTGGAAGCACCGACACCGACAAACATCTCTACAAAATCGGAACCCGACAAAGAGAAAAACGGCACTTTTGCTTCACCGGCAACAGCTTTTGCCAACAAGGTTTTTCCTGTCCCGGGAGGACCTACCAACAAGGCTCCCTTTGGTATTTTTCCACCTAATGCTGTATATTTTTTAGGATTTTTCAAAAAATCTACAATTTCCACCACCTCTTCTTTGGCACCATCCAAACCGGCGACATCGTTGAAAGTGATATTTACTTGTGTATCGTTGTCATAAAGGGTGGCATTTGACTTACCGAAACCAAACACCTGATTGCCGCCTCTTCCACCGATAGAACGGGAAAACATCACCCAAAACACTATCAACAAGACTACAAACACTATAAAGGAAATTCCTTCCCAACCTATTGACTTTGAATTGTCATAAGAGATATCCACATAGGTGAAATTTTCTTTTATCTCATCGGCTTCCTCTGCATCCTTTCCAAGAATCAGCTTGTCCAAATGTCTTTCTTCGGCCTTGTTGATCAAATCGTTGATTTGCTCTATATCTCCAAAACGATAGAAAAAATGCGGACCTTCCTTGTGATTTTTAAATGCTTCTTTATAGGCATCGTCATTGTTGATACAATCTTTTTTGATGTAAATATTGGCAATTTCCTTGTTTTTGACAATATTTATTTTTTCTACATCTCCGCGTTCTATCATTTGAGACAAGTCCACCTTGTGCACTTCTGACATCGGAGCGTCAAATCCCCATAATGACAAAATCAGCAAGGCGGCTGCTATCATAATATAAATCCAATAGAATCCCGCAGACGGCTTTTTGCCTTTTCCCTTATTATTTAAATTTCCGGTAGGTTTTCTACCATTTATTTTTTGATTTTTTTCACTCATACTTCTTCAATGTTAAATTGCTGCAAACTCTTCTTTTTGTGCGTCCGCCCACAAACCTTCCAAATTGTAATATTCCCGCATTTCCGGTAAAAAAATATGTACCATTACATTGAAATAATCTATCAATATCCATTGGGCATTGCTGATGCCTTCCACATGTGAGGGCAAAATTCCCAATTGTTGTTTCACCTTCATACATACATTGTCGCACAAGGCTTCTGCCTGTGTATTTGAAGTTGCAGTACAAATTATAAACCGGTCAAACAAAGTTACCTGCAAGACCGACAAATCCATCTTTACAATTTGCTGTGCTTTCTTTTCTTGCAAAGCATCAATAATACAATCTGTTAGTTCTTCATTTGCCCTTGTCAACTTTTTATTAGTTGCTGTCATAAATTTCTATAATATGTCTATTTTACAATTTGCAAAGATACAAAAAAAATATGTACCAACAACAAATTTTCTTATTCGTTGTTAATTTTATTGTTATCAGAACAGATAATGTTTATAAATTCTGCCACGGCTGTCGTACATAAACTGATTTTTTAAGGCTGTGATACGAGTAGGAACGGCTAAGTATCTGGAAAACATCGTATGTTGCCATTGTAAATTCAACGGCTCCTGCTATCCGTTTATCTATTGTTTGTGTTAAACATGGAAAGTTTGTAACTTCTTGTGTTGGAATCGCTGCAACCGGGCAACAATGTGGTGGTAAATGTCAATTATCAGACAACACTTTGGAAAAACCTGCAACTCAATCTCAACTACGAAGGTCGTGCCTCTGCAGGAGTAAAAATGCGGCACCTCGGCAGTGTGGAAATAAGAGCTTTCTTCTAAAGAAAAAACAGGTTTCTTGTTAGTGTTTTTTTTGCAAACAATACACCTACAATACTTTTTTCATTTTCATATACATAATTTATTCTTTTATAAATTTTTTAGTAATGACATTTTCATCGGTTTCAATTGACAACAAATACATTCCTTGCGGTAAAGAAGATATATCTACACTTGCCGCATTACTTTTTTGCTCTTTCAGCAAAACTCCCAATACATTGTACAAACTAACACCTTTTATCTTCTCTTCCGGAAGGTCTATATAGATATAATCTTTGGCAGGGTTGGGATAAACATTTACGGTAGTTTGAAGTGCCGGACTTGTTATGTCCAAATCCAAATCCCTGCAACTCACTTTCAGCACGGAACCTCCGCTGGCTGCTACGTAAAACAGAGAATCTTTCCCGTCAACGGCATTGTATGCAGTATCGCGTGCTTGGTGCAAGGGATTCCACAACGGCTCATATATACGCATTCTGCCTGTTGTTCTGTTTAAAGCACTAAAATAGGTGTCCTTATAGTCTTCACCCTTAAACATTTTAGAGTTATTCACATTTGCAACTATTACACCAATGCCGTTATCTGTATATTTCATACTTACATAATCGGGTTTATATGGTATAGAAATACCCGGACCCTGCAAAGGATCTCTATAATACATTTGCCTTTTGCTGTATGTTTGAAAATTGTCAAAGGTGTGATATATAGAATCCTCATGAACCCATATTGCTTCTGACTGATTTAAAAATGCTATATCGTAATTATTGCTTAAAATATCTACGTTGGCAATACTTAAAAAATATATAGATGCATGGAAAGGCAATTGGGCTATACTGTCCCATGTATTCCCGAAATCTTGGGATTGATAAATACTACCTCCTGTATGCATGAGATGAGGTTCTTCATAAAGATTATAATCATCAACAATGGTATCGTACAAAGACCTTCCTGCTATGATATAAGCGTTTGGTCCGTCAAAATAAAAATCTGAAAGAATATAATCAAACATACTACTGCTCCATGTTGTTCCGCCGTCAATACTTTTATACAATTTATTGTCAAGAAACCTAATGGCATAGATTGTATCTGCATCTATAGGACAAATCTTGAAAAAGGCTGGTAGAGAATCTTGGGTTTGCACCGTCCATGTATTACCTCCATCGGTCGTTTTGAGCATGATGCCACCCTTTAATAATGAATCCTTGTATAAATACTTGTATGTTTGATGATTGTTATGAAAATCATCATTGTATAATCCAGTTGCAAAACCGACACTGTCATTGACAAACTTTATGCTTAAAAAAAGAGCATCTTCATTGGTGTAACTGGCAGTCCATGTGTTTCCTGCACCGGTTGTCTTATATATCATGCCCCTGCCGCCCGTAAATACAATGCTGTCTGTAACACAGTGTATTTCAAACAAATCTCTTCCCAGAGTATCAACTTGTACACTTTGCCATTGACCATAGATGGTTGTTGTTAATAATAGAGCAAAACCGAGAATCAATAATTTTTTCATAACAATTAATATTAATATTTCATTTTGCAAAAATAACATTTATTTGTTGAATTTAGGATATTTAATAATATAAATATTTTGACAACGTATTAGACCTTTGTATATATAGAAATGATGAGTTGTATGATATTTCAATCGTACTTGAGGATATACTTTTGAATAAAATGATTTCAAAAAATCCCTATCCGAATGTTCATTTCTTTTTCTTTCTTTACTATCAAATAAAAATACTGTAATTTTCCACCCACTTTTGATTTCTTCCACTCTAAATTCACAAATTGGATCATTATAATGCATGGAATCACTTCGAACACAAATAGTAAAGAGAGAACCATACACATAATCGCCATCTACATAATATGTTTTGTTTTTTGAATCTAAATACTTATAAAAGACCCAATCATAATCACCATCATAATCATATATGAAGTTTACTTCGCTAGAATATAAAAAAGAGGGGGACCATTGATAAGACGTATCATCATAAAACACATAACCTTTCGCTTTCAATTGTCCATTAGAATACTTTAATTCCGTATATGGGTTAACATTGGGGTGATATGTTATTCTTTTTTTTATTTTTCCATTAGGATAATAACATGTCCAAATTGAATCTTCATTGAATTTATTTATAATTAGTTCCCATTTATTTGGAGTAATTCTATCTTTTTCGGCAAGTTTGTATAAAGAATCCTTATATATAATAACATCTTGAATAGGTTGTGCAAAGATACAAGTGAAATTTATCGTAAGAAATAGTACAAAGAATATATTTTTAATCTGTCTCATATCTGCTTCTTTCTTGTTTTTGCCTTAAATCTACGATCTTTAAGTTTGACGATTTTATTTCATTTTGCAAAGATAACATTTTTTTGTTGAATTTAGGTTCCTTTAATTTACCACTTCCAATTTATTAATATCAGCATATTATCTACTTCGCGTCCTTTTTTGTATTTTTTCACCATTGTCAACTCTCCTTCATAATTCCACATCTTCCAAGTACCATGCCTTTCTCCATTCAAATAATCCCCTTTTATAAATAATATACCATTATTATAATATTTGCGATAATGCACATATTTTCCCAAACGTCCAATATTTTCATTAGGTATGCTATCTATTATTGCAAAACTTGTCGGGGCACAAGTATGAGGGTCAATATACATAGTTGTTTTACAAGAGTATATTGTAAAGATAACTATAATAATTATAATAAGCCAAAAAAATGTTTCATTCTTCTGTATAGGCTACCTCTATTTTTTTTCTCCTCATGGATAATTTATGGCAACAAAGGTTACATTAAAACTACCAATTTGGTTTTATTCCATTTTGCAAAGATATAAAAAAATTTAAAATTTACCATAAGTGATAATCACCGAAATATCTTGTAAAGAACTGATTTTAGGTACTAAATAGCATTTATACCATCCTTGGACTACACATGTCATATCTTGTATAACATGAATAGATAAACTATAGGTAGCATTGATGTTCTCTTCAAAATTAGTTTTGATGGTATCTATTCCGGAAGTTGATGCTCCTTTAATTAGTAGCAACGATTGTTTTGAAAAATCAATAGCTGGAGTATTTGCACACAATTGATTCAACTGTTGATTGTTATTAATTAACAACATAGTGTCATTGGATTTGATAAAATCAGACGAATTGACACATGGACAAAGTATCGTTGTAATATCCATGAATGAAGTATCATTGGAATTAATAAAATTAGAAGGATCAACACTTGGATTTTCCTTAGTGTCTTTAATATTTTCTTCCTTCTCACATCTTGCAAAAAGGACTATTCCTGCAACAAGCAAGACTGCCATTGCCACCATGGGCATTATTTTGTATCTCGTTTTCATTTTTTGTTATTTGTGATAAATTTTCAATTTGCAAATATACAAAAAAACTTTAAATAAAAAAAATGATTTACAAAGAAAAATTTTTGTTCACTACCCCATTCTGCCAAAAAATGAACAAAAGTAAACAAAAAAGTGTCATTCTTATTTTTTTTTAGTACTTTTGCAGTTTATATTTTTAATAAATGGGAAGAATATTGGCAATAGACTATGGACAAAAGCGTGTCGGCATAGCAGTTACAGACGAAAATCGTCTGATAGCGAATGCTTTGACGACAATTCCAAGTGCGGATGTGATTACTTTTCTACAAAATTATATTGCCAAGGAAAATGTAGATTTGTTGGTGGTCGGCGAACCCAAACAAGTCAACAACAAAGCTTCTGAATCCACCAAATTTATCAATCCTTTTTTGAAGCAATTACAAAAAACATTTCCCGACATTCCCATAGAACGCATGGACGAAAGATTTACATCCAAAATGGCCTTTCAAACCATGATAGACGCCGGCTTAGGAAAAAAAGCCCGTCAAAACAAAGCATTAGTGGATGCCATTAGTGCAACAATTATCTTACAATCCTATTTAGAAAGTTTAGCATTTAAAAATACACAAGAAAAATGATATATCCTATTGTTGTTTATGGAAATCCCATTCTAAAAAAAGAAGCGGAAGACATTGAAAAAGACGAAATTGACATCAAACAATTGGTTGCCGACATGTTTGAAACCATGTATCATGCAAGAGGATGCGGTCTCGCTGCCCCACAAATCGGCAAATCGATCAATATATTTGTGATTGACACCACAGAAATGGAAGACGACCCGAATATAACACCTGTAAAACAAGCATTTATCAATGCGGAAATTACAGACAGAACCGGTACGGATGAAATGTTTAAAGAAGGTTGTCTGTCGGTGCCCGGCATTAACGAAGATGTAATCAGAAAATCCACCATTACCATCACTTATTTAGATGAAGATTTTGTCGAACACACGCAAACTTTTGACGGCATGCCCGCCAGAGTGATCCAACACGAATACGACCATATTATGGGCAAAACTTTCATCGACCGCCTATCCCCTTTCAAACGTACTTTGCTGAAAGGGAAATTGAAAGATATTATATATGGCAGAATGAGAACTTTTTATAGAACCAAACCTAACAAATAATCATGATGAAAAGAAATATAACATTTTGTATAATAGTTGCTGTAAGCATTTTATTGTCAGCATGTTCATCGGCAAGCAAAGATGCTAAAGCCATCAGTGCATTAGAAGAAGAAAGCTACGAAGGATTTGACACCGTCAAATTAAACAATTTAATAACTTCCTACCACAAATATATAGCCGACTACCCTGACGATTCCTTGGCACCGGAATATTTATTGCGGGCTGGCAGCATTTACATGAAACTTGGTCACGGCGATGAGGCCATCAACGATTTTGACAGATTGATAGAAACATATCCCGGCTTTGAAAAATTGCCGGAAGTATATTATTATCGTGCCTATACTTTTGAAGGGGTGCTCTATGATATTTTCACTGCAAAAATTGCCTATGAGGATTTTATAGAAAGATATCCTGACCACTATATGGCCAACGATGCCCGTATGTCTATCAAATATTTAGGCATGTCACCGGAAGAAATTGTAAAATCATTTGAAGCAGAAACAACAGATACATTAGAAGAATAATCTTTGAATATTTACAACCATATCGAGCAGATAAATAGCAATATTCCAATGG